>OCAK01001351.1_pt1 | contig 14139 bp, 11 predicted proteins | sample 1538301 | NCBI WGS metagenome assembly OCAK01 (sample SAMEA2580285, study PRJEB22360) | human gut metagenome | biome: human gut; feature: human-associated habitat; material: faeces | place: Denmark | collected 2008/2010 | reverse complement strand
GGGTGCGGGGGAGCTTGTCCAGTTCGCCGTTCACTTCGATGCGCAATGCCTGGAACACGCGCTTGGCAGGGTTTCCGGCGGGACGGTGCGCCTGCGGCACCACCTCGTCGACGAGCCTGTTGAGCTGGGCGGACGTCGTCAGAGGTTCCTGCGCGCGACGGCGCACGATCTCGCGGGCGATCTGGCGGGAGAACCGTTCCTCCCCGTATGCGCGGAATATGCGTACCAGTTCGCGCTCGGGGTACTCGGCCAGGACGCGTTGCGCGGTCAGGGGCTGGCTGACGTCCATGCGCATGTCGAGCGGCGCGTCGTGCGCGTAGGAGAAGCCGCGGTCCGTCTCATCGATCTGCAGGCTCGACAGCCCCAGATCCATGAACACCGCATTCACCCGATCGATGCCCTGGTCGTCAAGCACCTGGCCGAACGCGTCGAATGCGGCGTGGACAGGTATGAAGCGGTCCGAAAGTCCTTCCCCGGCGATGCGCTCGGTGGCCATGGCGAGTGCTTCCGCATCCCGGTCGATGCCCAGCACGCGGGCCTGCGGCGCGGCTTTGAGGAAGGCGATGGTGTGGCCGGCAGATCCTGCAACGCCGGGGCGACCAGCGACACGCACTGCTCAAGCAGTACTGGCTGGGGAATCGAAGCATAATCAGTCATCAGAATCCCACCACCGGAAGCACGTCGTCGGCTATGTCGGCATAGCCTTGTTCCTTCTCGTTCAGATATCGTTCCCAAGCCTCGCGGTTCCAGATCTCGGCGCGGGTGCCCACACCTATCACCACGATGTCGTCGCCGAGGTTCGCGTAGTCGCGCAGCATCTGCGGTACCAGCACTCGTCCCTGCTTGTCCGGGTCCTGGTCGACGGCTCCGGACAGGAACACGCGCAGGTAGTCGCGTGCGGCCTTGTCGCCCATCGACGTGTGCTGGATCTGGATGGCGATGCGACGGATCTCCGATTGCGGCGGGGGGTAGACGCACCGTTCCTGGCCGCGCGCCATGACGAGTCCCGCGCCAAGCTGGGAACGGAGCTTGGCGGGCAGGGCCATGCGGCCCTTCGCGTCGATTTTCGGGGTGTACGTGCCCAGCAACAGCGGGGGCAGGGCCATCGGCTCCGGCTGTGCGGAGGGGTTCGTGGCGTTCTGGACTTGCGAGTCGTCTGCCAACGTTCCACCTCCTAACCGTGAATCCGGATACACCAATCCACCACTGTACCCCACTTCTCACCACCAATCCCCACGAAATGGTATTTTCCACATAGTTTTAATGCGTATCCTCCACAACCGCTTCGGAGCGCCGTTGCGGCAGGACACATCCACACGGCTTCGTATTGCCCTTGCGCTACATTTGAATGCCTGAGTTTTCACCGAGAGAACGGACATCAATGCCGGGATTATCAACGCAACTGCACGAGGAACAGCAAGCGGTCGACCGCGCATACGCCCGCTTGGACGCCCTGCGATCGCAGACGCGCACGCGGTTGGATACGGTACGTGCGGCCGGCTCGCACGGGTCCCCCACCCAGCGCACGGAACGCGACTCGTTCGCCACCATGTACGAGGACCGGCTCACCCAGCTGCGCGCCATGGAAGACCGTCTGGTGTTCGGCCGACTCGATGACGTGAAAGGCGAGCGCCGGTACATAGGCCGCATCGGCCTGTCCAGCGAGAACCACGAGCCGATACTGACCGACTGGCGCGCCGAGGCGGCCCGCCCGTTCTACGAGGCGACGCCATCCAACCACGGCGACATCGTCATGCGCCGCCATATCACACTGAACTTCCGCGATGTCATCGGCATCGAGGACGAGGTGCTCGACGTCCATTCCGAGCAGGTGGACAAGGCCTCGAAGGCCGGGACGCTCACCGGCGAAGGCGCCCTGCTGGCATCGCTCAGTTCGCGCCGAACCGGCAAGATGACGGACATCGTCGCCACGATCCAGGCGGAGCAGGACCGCATCATCCGCTCAGATCTCAACAGGGCTCTGGTGGTGCAGGGCGGACCCGGCACCGGCAAGACCGCGGTCGCGCTGCACCGCGCCGCATACCTGCTGTACACGCACCGGCGCACGCTGGAGCGCTCCGGCGTGCTGGTCATCGGCCCGAGCACGACGTTCCTGCGCTACATCGACCAGGTGCTGCCCTCGCTCGGCGAGACGGGCGTCGTCAGCCGCACCATCGCCGACCTCATCCCAGGCATCAAGGCGACCGCGACGGACACGCCGCTCGCCGCCAAGCTCAAGGGAGACCGTCGCATGGCGCAGGTCGTGGCCAACGCCATCGCGCTGCGCGAACGGGTTCCGCAGGACCTGCCCACCGTGCACGTGAACGGCTTCGCGGTCCGCATGCTCGACACCGATGTCAGGGCGGCCATCGACCAGGCGAAGCGCACGCGCCAGCCTCACAACAAGGCGCGGGAGACCTTCGTGCGGACCATGCTGATGACGCTTCGGGACCGTTACGCCGAGCAGCTGGACTATACGCCGTCCGACGACGAGCTGAACGAGGCGCTGACGAACCTTCGCCTGAACGACAAGGTGAGGGTCGCGCTGAACCTCGCGTGGCTGCCGATGAACGGCACGTGGCTGATCGACAACCTGTGGTCCCATCCGCTCCGTCTTCGCGCGCTCGCGCCGTGGCTTGACGACGACGGCATCGCCGCACTCACCCGCCCCAAGGGCGCCCCGATGACGCAATCGGACGTGCCGCTGCTGGACGAGGCCATGGAGCTTCTGGGGCCCGACCCCAAGATCGCGGCGCAGATCGCCGCCAAGAACGCGAAGCGCGCCCAGGAGGAGCAGTTCGCGCGGGACACCCTGAACTCGGTAGGTCTCGGGTCGGGCATCGTCTCCTCGCAGATGCTGGTCGACCAGATGAACGGCGAGGGCGGCGAGTTCATCGCACAGCGTGCCGCGGCCGACCGCGAGTGGACATACGGGCATGTGGTCGTCGACGAGGCTCAGGAACTGACCGCGATGGACTGGCGCATGCTGATCCGCCGGTGCCCGTCGCGCTCGTTCACCATCGTCGGCGACGTGGCTCAGACGTCTGCGCTCGGCGGCACGCGCCGCTGGGACCGCACGATGAACCGGCTGTTCGGCGAGCGGCGGTGGGATCTCAACGAGCTGACCATCAACTACCGCAATCCGCAGGAGGTTTCGGACCTGGCCTCGGACTTCGCGCAGAAGGCGGGACTGTATATCTCGACGGTCAACGCCGTGCGCACGATACCGGACGCCGTGCGCAGGATCATCGTCGACGGCGAATCCGACACGATCGCGACCGCGGCATCGCATGTCGCACAGCTAGCCAAGCAGTTCGTGGATGCGGACGGAACCGGTCGCGTAGCGGTCATCGCCCCCTCCCACATGCTCGACCCGCTCCGATCCACTATCTTTTCAACGCTTCCGGGTACGCTGGGGCAGCAAGAGACGAACCGGCTGTCCGAGCAGCACGAGTGGGACGCGCAGATCAGCGTCGGTTCCACGGAGTCGGTCAAGGGACTTGAATTCGACGCCGTAGTGGTCGTACAGCCAGGACGTATCGAGCAGGATGCTCCCTCGCGTCTGGTGGCGGCTTCGGATCTCTACGTGGCTATGACCAGACCGACGCAGCGATTGGTTATAGTGCGGACAGGGGAAGACGAAACGGCTTTGCAGCTATAAGGTAGGTACCATGGCAAAAGCTCTCTTATTGGAAAACATTCACCCGGATGCGGCGCAATCGCTGCGCGATCACGGTTTCGAAGTGGAGACGCGCAAGGGCGCCCTGGGCGAGAAGGAACTCATCGAGGCGCTTGACGGCGTGAGCCTGCTCGGCATACGGTCCAAGACGTCCGTGACCGCAGCGGTCATCGACGCTTGCCCGTCCCTGACCGCGGTCGGATGCTTCTGCATCGGCACCAATCAGGTGGATCTCGATTATGCGGGCAAGCATGGCATCGGCGTGTTCAACGCCCCGTATTCCAACACCCGTTCCGTGGTGGAACTGGTGATCTGCGACATCATCTGCCTGATGCGCCGCATTCCCGCCCACACGCATCACATGCGCCATGGCTTGTGGGACAAGTCCGCTTCCGGCTCGCATGAGGTTCGCGGCAAGACCTTGGGCATCATCGGATACGGCAATATCGGCTCGCAGTTGTCCGTGCTGGCGGAGGCTCTGGGCATGCGCGTCGTGTTCTACGATATCGAGGAGAAGCTGGCGATGGGCAACGCCCACCGTTGCGAGACCCTTGACGAACTGCTGGAGCAGTCCGATGCGGTGACCCTGCATGTGGACGGCCGCAAGTCCAACACTGGCTTCTTCGGCGAGGACCAGTTCGCCCGCATGAAGCAGAATGCCATTTTCATCAACCTGTCCCGCGGCTTCGTCGCCGACCTGGACGCGTTGAAGCGTCATCTGGATTCCGGTCATCTTTCCGGCGCCGCGGTCGACGTGTTCCCCGTCGAGCCGAAGAAGAGCGGCGATCCGTTCGACACCGATCTCGCCGACGAGGACAACATGATTCTCACCCCGCATATCGGCGGTTCGACGCTTGAGGCGCAGAAGTCAATCGGTCATTTCGTCTCGCAGCGACTTGAGGACTACTGGGACAAGGGGTCGACCATGCTTTCGGTCAACCTTCCCCAGGTGACGTTGGGGCCGTGCAAGAGCGCTGCTCGAATCGCGCATCTGCATGCCAACCTGCCGGGCGTTCTCGCCCGCGTCAACCATGTGCTGGGCGAGGAGAACATCAACATCGCTGCGCAGTCTCTCGGAACCGAGGGCGAACTCGGCTACGTGGTCACTGACGTATCGCAGAAGCCCAGCCAGACCACGCTGGACGCGCTCAGCCACATCGAGGGCACGATTCGCATGCGCGTGATCAGCTGAACAAGCCGGTCATCGGTTTTCCACACGGCCCCTTCCGCTGTTCGATCACGGAAGGGGCCGGTCGCATATCAAGCGTCACATGTCGACGTCGGCATCGACATCAACATTGATTCGTGTCAGTGCAGTTTCGACCAGCGCAGTTCCGCTTCAGCACTGCTTCGCTCCGGCACTGCTTCACTTCAGCACCGTTCCGTTTCAGCACCGTTCCGTTTCAGTGCTGTTCCGTTTCAGTGCTGTTCCGCCTCGGCGTGCTTTTCCTTGCGCAGATCGTCTATGGCTCGCTGGAAGTCCTCAAGACCATCGAAATTCTGATACACGCTGGCGAATCGCAGGTAGGCGACCTCATCGAGCTCCCGTAGAGGAGCCAATATCGCCTTGCCGACATCGTCCGAATCGACTTCGGCAAGCCCCCTCGCCCTCAGATCCTCTTCGACGCGCTGACCGAGTGTGCGTAGATCGTCTTCGTTGATGGGCCGTCCCTGACAGGCCTTCCTCACGCCGGACACCACCTTCTTTCGGTCGAACGGCTCTACGTTTCCGGAACGCTTGCGCACCAACAACATGGTGCTTTCCACGGTGGTGAAGCGTTTGTGGCATATCTGACACACACGCCTGCGACGAATCGAGAACCCGTCATCACTGATTCTCGTATCGATGACCTTGGTATCGGAATTCTGACAATAAGGACAATGCATGACCTCAGAATATCGTAAGCGTTGACAAAGCCCCTTCCCCATGTCAACGGTCACATCCGAATCCGGAAGCGGCCGGCGGTAAATTCCGAAGAAGCGATCCGAAAAAGCACTCATGGGGACGCACCGCTCCGAATTCGCCGGAATCAGACAATCGGCACCTTGAGCTGCTGCCCCACCTGCAACGAGACACCATCGAGATGGTTGAGCGATATCAGATCATCGATGGTGTCGCGCACATCGCCCCCATCAGGAGTGATGGCCGAGGCATATGACCACAAGGTGTCCCCCGGCTGCACGGTATAGCTGTACACTGCGGAGGGATCCGGCGCCGACCGGGCGACCTGCGGCATCAGCAGACCGATCATGCACAGGCACAGCAGGGCGCCCATCATCGAGAACACGATCTTGCCGCGAAGAGTCAAACACATGGTCGAATGACCCTTCTTCGCCATGCGAACACCATGCTCGTCGCACACTCCGATAATCACCCGGGAATCACGCCGTTGCGCATCGGAAGAATCCATATTCCTCGAAAACGTTGGAACATCGCTGTTTCTGACATCGAACGCCACATCGCGCATCGCATCATGACGACTCGATGCACACTGGAGCCCCGCTGCCTCAATCATTTGTTCCATCATGTCGCCCTCCTTCTCGAACTCATGTTTCATAGAACAACTGTACTCATAGTGACACAGCGGTTCGACAAAAGCAACACGCCATATCGAACGAATGTTTGTTTTAACGGAACAAATCACGCTATGATTGAACGAAGATGAAAGGAGTCGACGTGAGCACACCAGCACCCACCTCGAAAAACGCCACGCGGCAACGCGACGACGCCCTGACCGAAAGGCAGCATCTGGTGCTTGATGCCATACGCAAGCACATTGCGGAACAGGGATTCGCTCCGTCCTTCCGAGAAATCGGCGAAGCCGTCGGGCTGAAGAGCCCGTCATCGGTCAAACATCAGCTTCATGCGCTGGAGCGCAAGGGCTATCTTCATATCAGCGCCAACAAGGGCCGCGCCATCGAGTTGTATGATTCCGGCACGGACTCGCAAACCGCCACGGTACTCCCCTTCCCCGGGGACACGGAGGCCAGCGAGTCGATTCTCGCATCCCGTGACGTCCCGCTGGTCGGGCGCATCGCCGCCGGCGTCCCGATCACCGCCGAACAGCACATCGATGATGTCATGCGGCTACCGCAACGGCTTACGGGCAGCGGCAAACTGTTCATGCTCGAAGTGCACGGCGACTCGATGATCGACGCCGCCATCTGCGACGGCGACTACGTGGTCATACGCGAACAGCCGTCCGCAGTCAACGGCGACATCGTCGCCGCGTTGCTCGACGACGAGGCCACGATCAAGACGTTCCGCAAGGACAATGGCCACATCTGGCTGATACCGCATAACCCCGCATACTCCCCCATCGATGGCACCCACGCGCAGATCATGGGCAAGGTCGTCAGCGTGCTGCGTCGACTCTGACCGCAGCCAACCGTCCCGGACCTTGCAACTCAATACACTCGCGGCTCGATACGACGGATGGGTTGGGTAATCGCCCGATTTCAGGCAATCACCCAACCCATTGTCGTATCAAGCCGCGCAATGCGGCGTCCCATTCAGGAGTGCAGCTGTTCGGCGCTGGGCGAACGGTACCCCTGCGGTTCGAGCTGGAACGTGGTGTGGGGAATCGAGACGGGGAAATGCTCGCGCAGGCAGTCCTGCAGTTGGCTGAGCACATTCGCCGCCTGATCCATGCTCATGCCGGGTTCCACCACGACATGCGCCATGAGCATGGGCATGCCGGTGGACACGGTGCTCGCATGCAGATCATGGACGGCCACGACGTGAGGGATATTCTCCAGATGCGTACGTACTTCGTCGAGATTCAATCCGTCCGGGGTCTCCTCCAGCAGCACTTTCAGCGCATTGCGCAACAGCTTCACCGCACGTGGAATCATCAGCAGCGCGATCAGGCCGCCGGCGATGGCATCGAAGCCATCCCACCCGGTGAGCATCATGACCACGGCCGACGCTATGACCGCCACCGAGCCCAGGGCATCATTCACCACTTCGAGGAACGCGGCTTTCATGTTCATGTTGTCGTTATGCTGCCCGGCGAGGATGATGATCGAGCCGACATTGGCAGCCAGACCCAGAATGCCGAAGAACAGCAGCAGCCCACTGTCCGCCACATGTTCGGCGGATCCTCCGAACAGTCGCATCCCCGCCTCGATCAGCGCATACAATCCGACGAACAGCAGGATCATCGCTCCCGCCTCCGCGGTCAGCACCTCAAGCCGGGCCCAACCCCAGGTGCGGGAGCTGTCGGGCTTTCGACGCATAAGCACCGCCGTCACCGTCGATGCAATCAGCACCGACATGTCCGTGAGCATATGCCCGGCATCCACCAGCAATGCCAGTGATCCGGTAATGATGGCGCCGACGATCTCCGCCACGAACACCGTGCCGGTCAAGGTCAGCGTCATCATAAGCCGTCGCTGGTGCGCCTTGCTGCCGCGCGTCACCTCGTTCACCGTTCCATGCGTGTGCGGCATAGTGTACCTCTCCTTCTGCCTGCTATGTGAAACTGTTTCCTACAATCATTTTCAATAGCCCTAGAACGACGAAAACCTCGGCCGAAGCCGAGGTTTTCAAACAACAGGGTTCACTATACACCGAATCGAACGGCGCGCCGACGTTCTCTGTGAGCAGATGCGGGCGAATACCAGGACGAGGAGGACCCCCTGCCGATAAACAAAACCACCCCCAGTCTCGCTTCACTCGATGGCCTTCCCGCCGGGGGAGGGCAAGATGAGAGCACCGCCGGCTCCTGACCGACAGCCGCGCCAGCATGGCAAGGCGCGAAGCAAGACTGAGGGCGGTTCATGCGCCGATCTGCACCGGCGCCCCGCCAATCAATCCGATATCAGAAGCCGAACTGGGCAGCGGTTTCCTTCAGCGTCTCAGCGGAGCGCTTCAGGGCGGCAAGCTCGCGGTCGGAGACAGGGGTGTTGATGGCGGTGTTGACGCCCTTACGGTTGAGCAGCGTCGGCACGGACATGCACACGTCGGAAATGCCGTGGAAGTCCTTCAGCATGGAGCTGACGGGCAGGATGCGGTTGGAGTCGCGCAGGATGGCCTCGATGATGTCGACGCCGGACATGGCGATGGCGTAGTTGGTGGCGCCCTTGCCGTTGATGATCTTGTAGGCGGCGTTCTTGACTTCCTGGTGGATCTCCTCGCGCTTGGCGGCATCGAGCGGCTCGTGACCGGGCAGCGGGGTCCAGTCGCACATGGGGACGCCACCGATGGTGGCGGAGGCCCACAGCGGGACTTCGGAGTCACCGTGCTCGCCGGCGATGTAGGCGTGCACGTTCTTGACGTTGACGCCGGTCTGCTGGGCGATCAGGAAGCGCAGACGAGCGGAGTCCAGGTTGGTGCCGGAACCGAAGATCTGGTTGGTCGGCAGGCCGGACAGCTTCTGGCACACGTGCGTGACGACGTCCACCGGGTTGGTGATGAGCATGTAGATGGCGTTCGGGGCGACCTTCATCATGTTCGGGATGATGGACTTCATGATGTTGATGGTCGCGCCGGCGAGGTCGAGGCGGGACTGGCCGGGCTTCTGACGGGCACCTGCGGTGATGACGACCATGTCGGCGTCACGGCAGATCTCAGGGTCATCGGAACCGTCGATGGAGACGGTGGGGTAGAAGCTGGAGCCGTGCTGCATGTCGAGGACTTCGGCTTCGACGTGCTCCTTGGCGATGTCTTCGAGGACGATCTGACGGGCGACACCGCGCTGGGCGGCGGCGAAGGCGAGCGTGGAACCGACTGCGCCGGCACCGACGATGGCGAGCTTTGTGGGCTTAATGGGTGAATCCACCATGTTTGCTAGACCTCTCTTAGCACAGTGCCCCGTGTTTGGCGGGGTTCATTTTGACAACACACTTACTGTATCTACACATGATGACGTTTGCGCTGATTGCCGTAGTCATTATCGCCCCGAAGGCAAGGTGATTTGCGTCACATTGTTGTGAACGCTCACAGACATTGCGTCAGCGGCAATGGGTAGAACGCTCAATCGACATCATGCTCGGCATCGATGTGATCGCTGCCATCACCGTCCGTCTCATCGATCGCCCTATCGACGATCTGGGCGGCGAGTCGGCGGTCCACATCCGCCTCGATCCATATGCCATCGGCGCGATAGTCGACGGAATCGACGTTGCCGTATTCGCGCACGCGCGACAGCAGCGAACCGGCGTCGTAGGGCAGCAGCGCAGACACGTGCACGCCCGGAACGGGCAGCAGCGATTCGATGCGCCGCAGCAGGTCGTCAAGACCCTCTCCCGTGGCGGCGGACACCAGACTCGCCTCCGGTTCGAGCGCCGCCAGCCGCTCGCGTGTGGCCGCATCGATTCGGTCGATCTTGTTGAACACGACGACGCGCGGTATCTCCTCGGCCCCTTCGATGTCGGCGAGCACGTCGTTGACGGCGTCAATCTGCGAGAACGGGTCGGGGTGCGAACCGTCGACCACATGTAGGATGATGTCGGCTTCGGCGACCTCCTCCAACGTGGATTTGAACGCCTCGATCAGCTGGGTCGGCAGGTTTCGCACGAAGCCGACGGTATCGACGTAGGCATACAGTCGCCCATCCTTGGCCCGGGCTCGACGCACCGCAGTGTCGAGCGTGGCGAACAGGGCGTTCTCGACCAGCTCCGCGGAACCGGTGAGACGATTCGTCAGTGAGGATTTGCCGGCGTTCGTATATCCGACAACGGCGATGGTCGGCAGCCCGTACCGTCGACGCGAACCGCGCTTGACCTCACGGGCCGGGGCCATCTGCGCGATCTGGCGCCGCAATCTGGCTATCCGGCTCCGGATGACGCGACGGTCCATCTCGATCTTCGTCTCGCCCGGGCCTCGCGATCCGATGCCCGCATCCGCGCCCGCCGCCCCGCCCCCCCCCCGACGCCGCTGGGTTCGGGCCCCGGCCGCACGGCCGCCCGCCTGACGCGACAGCGACCCGCCCCAACCGCGTAGACGCGGCAGCATGTATTCAAGCTGCGCGAGCTCCACCTGTGCCTTGCCTTCACGGCTGGTGGCGTGCTGGGCGAAGATGTCGAGTATCACCGCGGTGCGATCCACCACCTTGACCTTGGTGGCATCCTCCAGCGCACGCCGCTGGCTGGGCGGCAGATCATCGTCGACGATGATGGTGTCAGCCTCGTTCACGGCGACGATGTCGGCCAGCTCGCGGGCCTTGCCCGAACCCACGTATGTGGCGGAGTCGGGCTTGTACCGATGCTGCAGCAGACCATCGCACACCACCGCTCCGGCGGTCTCGGCCAGTGCGGCGAGCTCACGAAGCGACTCCTCGGCCTGAGCCGCGGTGGTAGTCATGCTGGACCACACGCCCACCAGCACCACACGCTCAAGGCGGACCTTGCGGTATTCGACTTCGGTGACGTCCTGCAGCTCCCCGAGACCCGCGACATGCTTGAGCTGGTTGCGGGATTCGCGCTCCTCCCACTCCTCGGCGTCCCGTTGCCCGACGTGCCCATCGCCGTTCTCGTCCAGCAGGACGTCCGACTGGTCGGCCAGCACACCGGTCAGCACCGGCTCTTCCTGTTCGCCCGGCTGACCGGCCTGATTCGCATCAACGGTATTCTGTTGGCTCAATGGCGCCTCTGCTGTCACTCATGCTCTCTGCTCGTCATCCGTCACTCGGTATCCGCCACTCGACATCTGGCACTCGGCATCCGACACGAAACGCCCCTGCAGGCATGAACCACACCACGGTGGTCCGCATCGCAGGTGATCCGCATCGCATGCACGATGGTGAGTACGGAACGACGTTCTCCAAACGCTTGCCATTATCTGTGGATTGGCAGACAAGGCGTGCGATGAATCGGGAAGACGGTTTCGATGCGCTGGTACCGCTTTCGTGTTCCGTCCTCGCTGTTCGAGATCCGGCGGAACACGCCAACGAATCGATACGCCTGAATCCGCGTCACCGGGTCGGCGGACTTGGAGAACGTTATACGGATGTCATTGGGGTCGCCGTCGTCGCCGACCGGATCCACCAGATCGGCGTCCTCGTTGTATTCGTAGATATAGGTGCCGTCATCGGACAGCCGGTTGTTCCAACCGTTTGCCACGGCCTTCCCGCCTATGGCGAGCTTCGGGAACCAGACTCGATATCGGTCGCCGTACCATTGGCGCATCACGCTGGGGACGAACCAGGATTCCTGAAATCTCTTGTACTCGGAACCGCACAGCGTGTTGACCGCGTCGGCGATTCGGGGAAAGCCGACGTCATCCGCAACGCTGACGGCGTCCCTCGTCTTGTAGAACTCCTTGTAATCGACGTAGGCTTCCGTCCACGGCGTGAACTCGTTCGCCTGCCTGCGCCGTTCGATCTCTGCACGTATCCGCCGCACGCAGTCGTCGATGGATCGCTCCACCTGCTCATACGATCCGGAAACATCCACATGCAACGCCCGATAGTCCTCGCCGCGAATCTGACGCAGCACGTCCGTGATGGTTATCTCGCGCTCGCGGTCACGTTCCCGTTGCCTCTGATGATAGGCCTCATCGCATTCCACCCCGATCATCGCCTGAGGAAAATACAGGTCCACGAACGACCGACGCCCGTCAGGCCACAACACCAGCTGTTGCGTGACCGGCTTGACATCGCCCATCGCCAACCGGTTCCATATGGCATTGACGACGTAATTCTCGTAATCCTTGCGCTTCGTCCTCGAAAGCGCAAGAATCAGGTATCCCAGTTTATCCGCACCACTCATGATCCCATCCTTTCGCCATTGATGGCGGAATCCATCCGCCCGACAATTGCATTGTGCACCACGCAATGTCACTGCGGTAGATATCTACCGGATAATTGCGCCAGAAAGCATTCTCGAAGAGGCGCGGCGCTCTCGAAGGCATAGGAATCCGCAGTCCTCCCCCGCTAACCATGCCTTTGACTATCATGGTTCCAAGTCGAAAGCCATCACTCATCTATATGCGGGAGAACGAATGAAAACGCAGCATGCCTCGGACGCCTCGAAGCGGGACGGGAACGCCACCGAACAGTATTTCGCCGCCGAACCGTCCTCCGAGGACGTTCGCCGTCGCATGAAGGTGACGCTGCGCGGGCAGGATGCCGTGGTCGAGGTGTCGAACGGCGTGTTCTCCGGCTCGCGCCTGGATCTGGGCACGTCGGTGCTGCTGCGCGAGGTGCCGGAGCCGCCGGAGACGGGGACGCTGCTGGATCTGGGCTGCGGATGGGGACCCGTGTCGCTTGCGCTGGCGTTCGCCTCGCCCAAGGCCGACGTCTGGGCCGTGGACGTGAACGAACGCGCGCTCGACCTGACCCGCGCCAACGCCAAGTCCAACTGCTGCGAGCACATCCATGCCGCGTCGCCGGAGCAGGTGCCGGCCGATCTGACGTTCGACGCGATCTGGTCGAACCCGCCGATCCGCATCGGCAAGGACGCGCTGCACGACCTGCTGATGACGTGGCTGCCGCGGCTCAACCCCGCAGGCGCCGCGTACCTGGTGGTGCAGAAAAACTTGGGCGCCGACTCGCTGATCCCCTGGCTCGCCACCGCGCTGGGCGACGATTATGAGGTGTCGAAGTATCATTCCGCGAAGGGATATCGCGTCATTGAAGTGTTGAGGAACAAGTAAACGGATGAAATTCACATATCCTTCCGAGCTGCCGGTCTCGGCGGCTCGCGATGACATCGCCAAGGCGGTGTCATCAAGCCAGGTCGTCATCGTCTCGGGCCAGACCGGTTCGGGCAAGACCACGCAGCTGCCGAAGATCCTGCTGGAGCTCGGCCGCGGTACGCACGGCCGGCAGATTGTGCACACGCAGCCGCGCAGGCTCGCCGCGCGAACCGTCGCCGAACGCATCGCCTCCGAAATGGGCGTCCATCTGGGCGACGAGATCGGCTATCAGGTGCGGTTCACCGACGAGACGTCGCCGAAGACCAGGCTGCGCGTCGTCACCGACGGCATCCTGCTGGCGCAGATCCAGCGCGACCCCCAGCTGCGGCAATACGACACGATCGTCATCGACGAGGCGCATGAGCGCAGCCTGAACATCGACTTCCTGCTCGGATACCTCACCGCGCTGCTGCCGAAACGTCGCGACCTGAAGCTGATCATCACCTCGGCGACCATCGATTCGGTGAAGTTTCAGGAGCATTTCGAGCATGCGCTGCACGAGAAGGTTCCAGTCATCGAGGTCTCCGGTCGCATCTACCCCGTGCAGGTCGTCTACGAGCCGCTGGGCACCGCGCCCGCGCTGATGCGGCACGTGCCCGGATTCGAGACCGGCGCGATGCCCGGCGAGGAATCGTATGCCGAACTGTCGGCGGCGCCCTCCGACGGCGGCCGGGACCGTGGCTCATCTCGCGAACCCGACATGGACATGCCCACGGCGGTCGCCAGGGCGTGCGCGGAGCTCATCATCCATTCCAGCCATGAGCGCGGCGCCCGCGACATCCTCGTGTTCGCCTCCGGCGAGCGCGACATCCACGAGTTC
>OCAK01001345.1_pt1 | contig 14178 bp, 12 predicted proteins | sample 1538301 | NCBI WGS metagenome assembly OCAK01 (sample SAMEA2580285, study PRJEB22360) | human gut metagenome | biome: human gut; feature: human-associated habitat; material: faeces | place: Denmark | collected 2008/2010 | reverse complement strand
GGCCGCGGAAGTGTTTTTCGGCTGGTGCTGAATTTGACGGAGGGCGAGCAGGTTGAAATGCTCGAACGTCCGGGAGCCCCGGCTGTTATCAACAGCCGGCTCGGAGGGACGACAGCGCTTTTGGAAGACAATCCTTTTGTCAACGAGGCGCTGAGCGCAAAGCTCTCGCTTTGGGGGACAGATGTTGTCGCCGCGCCGGCATTCTCTGAAGACTTTGTCAAACGCGTGCAAGCCTCTGCCGGCAAAACCGGCCGGCTGGTATTGCTCACCGACTACAACCTCGGCGCCGGTGAATTGACGGGATTAGAGGCTTCAACGGAACTTTCTTCGCGCTTAGGGATGAACGTTCCGACCGTGCTCTTGACCGCCGTTGCCGGTGATTTGATTGAGGCAGATTGGACTCAGGCGCGAAAGAAGGGGAAGGCAGGCCGCATGCCGGAAGTGCTGCCTCAGATTCTGCAAAAGCCCGCCGACGATGTGGCGCTCAATTCAGCGTTGGTCCGAGCGGGCCGCAACGCAGCGTATTGGCGCTCTGAAGAGCCCGTTGAGAGCGATTTGGAGGCGGCCGAAGATCCTGGCGGCGACGAAGGAAAAACCGATGGCGGCGCAGCGTCTGAGGGAGCAGCATCGTCATCCTCGGGCACGCCGGAGCCTAATGAGATCGTCCGCGGCATTTGAACGCTGCGGCAAATGAACGGCAAAGGGGCGTCAGAAGCCCTAGATTCAGATGCCGCCCTCGTTAACGAGCTTCAGCAGACCGGCGTCGTCAGAGGTGCGGCTCTGATCTTTATTGGGAAGGACTCCGGCAGGGATGATCGGGACAACTTTGCCCGTTGAGCTGGGGGCAAAGAGATGCGCCAGAACACTGTGCTGCGCTACGTCTTCAAGGGTATAGGCGTTGAGCGCCTCATAAAAAACGTTCTGAGCATCGTTAAGCACCTTGATCAGTGGACAGCCGCGGCCGAAATTGCAGGGCGGATCCTTGCAGTTGATCAGACAGTCGTCACCCTCGAGCGTTCGAATCACGTTGCCCAGACGGAGCTTTCTGGCTTGGGGGTCGAGCCCCAGACCGCCGGTACGGCCGCGCTGAGTAGCGAGCCATCCTTCCTGACTCAAACGATGGACGACCTTAACGACATGATTGCGGGTCCAGCCGATGCGCTCAGCAATTTCCGTCACCGTCGTACGGTCCTGCGACGGGCGTGCGCAGAGGTACATCAGCACGCGAAGCGACAAGTCGGTGAAACGGGTAATGTGCATGGGAGGAAATGAGCTTGCAGAAAATAAAACAACGCCGTTCGGACGCAATGCCCGGAACGGCGTCGAACGCTGGGGGCGTCAGCAGACGCACCCCTGAGCGCTGAGTGTACTCGGAAAATTAATCGGCCGAGCCGGTACCGAACACTTCCGTGTGGATGCGAGCCGGGATAACACCGATGTCCTTGAGGGCCTTGGAGACATCCTGCATGAAGCCGATCGGGCCGCAGATGAAGAAGTCGGCATCCGGATCCTGGCAGAAGTTGCGGATGTTGGCGGGCGTAATACGGCCGGCAGCATCGTAGTCAACACCGAGATGGTCGGCCTGACCCGGCTGGGTGAAGAAAATCCCCTTGGCGGCGTTGGGCATGCCCTTAATCGCGGCGTCCACTTCCTTCTTGAGCGGGTAGTGCGCCAGATTCTGCGTGGTGTAGAGGAAGTGCACCTTGCGCAGCGGATTTTCAACAGCGAGCGTCTCGAGCATCGGGACCATCGGGGTGATGCCAATACCGGCGGCGATGAGAACGAGCGGGTGTTCAGACTTGGCGTCTTCAAGAGCAAAACCGCCGGTCGGAGCCGAGAGTTCGACCACATCGCCCACCTTCACGCGGTTGTGAAGGATGGAGGAGACAAGACCGTCAGGAGCACCCTGCGTGCCGAGGACAAGCTTCACGGAGATGCGCAGCATGCCGCTGCCGGCAGCCTGAGACAGCGTGTACTGACGCGGCTGGGCGATCTGCATGGCCTTCGAGAAGACGCGCACGGTCGTGTACTGACCCGGGAGATAGCTGGGAACCGGGCCGCCGTCGGTCGGACGGAAGTAGAAGGAGACAACGTCTTCGGATTCCTGAACGCGGTTGACGCATTCAAAGGGACGCCAGCCGGACCAGCCGCCCTGAGCAGCGGTCTGCTGGTTGTAGATGTCCTGTTCGGCCTTGATGAGGATGTCGGCGAGCATGCCGTAGGCAGCGGTCCAGGCATCAATCAGTTCCGGCGTAGCGGCGGCACCGAGCACTTCCTTAATGGATTCAATGAGGTGGTGACCGACGATCTGATACTGCTCGGCGCGAATGCCAAGCGAGCAGTGGCGCTGAGCGATCTGCTTGACGGCGCCGAGGAGGTTTTCCGGATGCTCAATGTTCTGAGCATAAGCAAGCACGGCAGCGGCGAGCGCCTGCTGCTGCGCACCGCGAGCCTGGTGCGCCTGATTGAAGACGTTGCGCAGTTCGGGGTTCTTCGAAAGCATGCGCGCATAGAAATGCTTGGTGAGATCGACGCCGTGGGCCTGCAGAACGGGAACGGTGGCCTTGACCAGTTCGATCTGATGAGGGGTCAACATGAAAACTTCTCCTTAATTGAACGGATAATGTTGAAATTCTGGGGATTTTGGGGCTCTCGTCCTCTTGATTAGACGGGCCGCCTGATGTCTTGGGGACATAGTAGCACGCTTGCGGCGAAAAAGATGTATTTTCAATACATCTTTTTATTGCAGAATGTTTATGCCAGTTTTCAATGTATGACGCAAGAAATGAAAATTGGATTTTCGAAATGTGCAATAGGGAAGTTCCCTCAGTACATCCCTTCGGCGGTAATCGATGGGTGTATTCTTGCAATCTACTAGCGTTAACTATCTGAATAATATGTAAAAATGACATTACAATTAGAAATAATTAAATTCTGAAAGGGCTTGTGAATTCAATGTGGCGGCAGTTATACTTTCACCTGTGTTTGGACGGTTCGATCAACGTTTGGTGGTTTGGTTGATTTATCCGAACGCCGTCTGCCCAGCAGGCGAAAAATTTGGTTGATCGCGCATCGTGCGCATGCCACAGCTGGTCCCTGCGGCATGCGCTAACCGAAGGAAGACTTCGACGGTTTTCCTGAAAGCTGAAAACGGTGCGGGATAGGACGCGTTTCCGAGGGCATGCTCGAGAAATAGACGTTCCGGCTCCGAGAGGAGCTGCAAAGCCTCAGCGGCGGTTCGGGTTTTTCTCCTTTTCCCGAACCGCCGTTTTATTTGAGCGTCAGTCAAGGGTCTCCGAGAGGATGTGCTTCAAAGTCATGTTAGGCTTGGGGCGCACAACACCAACTCACTCGGAATATCTTTCATGCGGTTTTTCAGCAGGTCGGGCTGCGGCAAGTTCAGTGCTGTCATATCTGCAGGTCTTTCAGCCGCAGCACTATTGATGATCTCGGGCTGCTCAGTGGTGCAGGTCAATGGTACTGAGCGTACTGCGGATGATGCTTTATGCCTTGTGCGGCCTCAGATTGCGGACCCTGCGCTGCATAAGCTTCTGAAAGATCTGCTAACGCGCAAACGCTTCAAAGTGACGGAACTCGCTCCAGGTACTTCACCGAACGTTTGCCGGCAGACGCTGGTGTATCGCTGGGGCGTGGAACAGTATTACGTCCCGGCTCTTGTTAAACAGTATCCGGTGGCCTTTGATTTCTATGAGTCGGGCGTTAAAGTGGCCAATGCGAGCTTTGACCCGACACGCAACCTGATTTCTCCGCACGTGAAGTTCGTGCGCAGTTCCCGCTATTGGGCGCGCACTTTGGATAAGCTTTTTCCGGGGCGGCCCCTGGTAGGCGACTAGGATCGCCGATGCGGCTGACGAGGCCGGCCTTTCATAGGCTGATAAAAAAGCGGCGCTTAGAAACCTTCTAAACGCCGCCCGCATCACGATGGATGCATCGCAATGCACTCTGTCATGCCGCCCAGAGCTTCGGCTTCATGAGAAGTGAAGAACGGGACGGCAAATTTGTCACGCAAGACCGGTGATACGGCCGTTTTGCACGTCGATGGACATGGCCGCAGGCTTCTTGGGGAGCCCCGGCATACGCATGATGGACCCCGACATGGCCACCACGAAACCCGAACCGGCGTTGAGAATCAGACGCTCAATCGGAAGCGTAAAGCCCTTCGGAGCGCCAAGCGCCTTCGGATCGGCTGTAAGTGAGAACGGGGTTTTGGCGACGCAGACCGGCAGTTTGCCAAAGCCGAGCTCTTCAATGCGCTTGAGATCCTTGAGCGCAGCGGGAGCAAGCTTCACGCCGTCGCCGCCGTAGACCTTCGTGACAATAGCGTTGAGTTTGTCAACGATGGGCGCATCGGCCTCGTATGTGTGCACTAGGGGATGGAAATCTTCGGCCGCGGCAACGACTTCGCGAGCGAGCGCTTCGGCGCCTTCACCGCCCTTAGCAAAACCATCCGAGACGGCAAAGCGGACGCCGAGTTCGGCGCAGCGGGCGCGGATCACTTCGATTTCAGCTTCAGTATCCGTGTGGAAGTGGTTGAGTGCCACAACAATGTTCGGTCCGAACTGCTTGAGGTTGGCGATGTGAGCATCCAGATTGACGATGCCGCACTTGACCGCTTCAAGGTTGGGCTCGCCGATTTCGGGAAGCGGCACGCCGCCGTGCCACTTCAGCGCTTTGGTGCTCGTAACGATGACAACCGCGGCAGGTGCGAAGCCGGCAGCGCGGCACTTGATATTAAAGAACTTCTCTGCGCCGAGGTCCGAACCAAAGCCCGCTTCAGTGATGGCGTAGTCGGCAAGCTTCATCGCCGCCCGCGTGGCCGCAACCGAATTGCAGCCATGGGCGATGTTGGCAAACGGACCGCCGTGGACGAAGGCGAGGTTGCCTTCAATCGACTGCACGAGATTGGGCTTGAAGGCTTCAAAAAGCAGAGCCAGAAGGGAGCCCGTGGCGCCTAGTTCGCCGCAGGTGTAGGCCGTGCCGTCCGGGCGCAGGCCCAGAACGATGCGGTCGATGCGGTTGCGAAGATCTTCAAGGTCATTAGCGAGGCAAAGCACGGCCATCAATTCAGAGGCTGCGGTGATGTCAAAACCGGCTTCGGTCGGAATGCCGTTGGCCGGGCCGCCAAGACCCGTGATGATGTTGCGCAGCATGCGGTCGTTCACGTCGAGAACGCGGCGCCAGTAGATTTCACGCAGCTGCACCTGACCCTGATGACGGGCGTTGTCTAAGAGCGCGGCCAGAAGATTGTTGGCTGCCGTGATGGCGTGAAGGTCACCCGTGAAGTGCAGGTTGATCGCTGTGCTTTGCCGATCGCTCCCCCCGGCGCCCCCTGGCTGTAGCCGCCGCCGGCGGCGCCGCCCTTCATGCCGAAGACCGGGCCCAGAGAGGGCTCGCGAAGCGCGAGCGCAGCATTTTTGCCCAAACGCTTCAGACCTTGAGCGAGGGCGATGGAGGTCGTCGTTTTGCCCGAACCGGCAGGCATGCCCGAAGTGGCGGTGACGAGGATCAGACGGCCTTTTTCCTGACGGGAAGGATCGAGCGTTACCTTCGCCTTGTCGCGGCCGTAGGGTTCGAATTCGCTGTCGGCGAGGCCGGCGGAGTGCGCGAGCTCATTGATGGGAATGAGCTTGGTTTCCTGAGCGATTTCAATATCGGTCTTCATCGAGAAAACTCCAAAAAAGTGGAAATGGATGGAATTCGATATGAGAAGGCGGCGCGTAGTGCTTTCTGTCTACATAGAGGGCGCTCAACAGCAGAGCTGGAGCAGACATCCTCCAATGGTTAGCGATGAAGAGACAAGCCGCAAGGCTGCACGGTCAGCGGCGTTTGATGCACCGCTGCGGGGTTGTGCGGCAGTATGCCTCAAAAGCAGAGAAAACAGGGGACAACAGGCGCCGAAAATGGAAAAAGCACCGCCAAAACAGATTGGACGGTGCCTTTGATGAATCCTCAATGCTCAGAGCGGGTCGCCCGAGAGCAGGAGGAGGCGTGCAATTTCAGCAGCGTTATGGAGTTCAAGCTTGCGGTAGGCGCTGCCGCGGTGAACCTGAACGGTTTTTTCCGAAATGCCGAATTCTGCAGCGACTTCTTTATTGGAATAACCCTGTGCCACCATGCGGATCACTTCGCGTTCGCGCTGCGTGAGCTGCTCGAGACGGGCCTTGAAATCTGCGACTTCGGCCTGATCGCGGCGGTTGGCTTTATTGCGGGCGACGGCAGCTTCAATCACATCAATGAGACGAGATTCCTTCGCGGGTTTTTCCAGGAAGTCGAAAGCGCCGTTCTTCACGGCATTCACCGCCATGTCGATGTCGGCGTGACCGGAAACAAAGACGATTGGCAGATCGCAGCCGATCTCTTTGAGTTTATTCTGAAGCTCAAGTCCGGACATGTTGGGCATGCGCACGTCGAGCAGAATGCATCCGGGACGACGGAAGTCGTTGGCCGAAAAGAACGTGTCAGCATCGCTGAATTCGACGCATTCATAGTTCTCGCCCGACAATAGGAACGACCAGGAAGAACGAACGCCGGCGTCGTCATCAATGATGCGGATAAGTGGCTTGTTGTTGTTGCTTTCCATCACGGTTGAGGCCTCGAGAGGGTCTTGGGACTGCAGATTTTCCAAACGGGGAAAACGCGGTCGGAAGTTGATTTTGAATATTCTAATATTGTGAGACCGCATAAGTGCGCAAAATTTCCAATGCGCTCAGCAAAAATCGGCTTGAATCGATCCGCGGTGAAGTTAAGGAGACCCTTGTCATGACCATTTCAGCTCAACCTCAGCGTCCCATGCGCCGTCGGGATCGAGAACTTCCCCGTGAAGAGGCGCTTCGCGCGGCCCGCGCCGCGGGTCACGCTGTGCTGAGTTTCATCCATCCCGACACCGGAGTCCCTCAGGGCGTGCCCATTAGCCCGGTGGTGACGCCTGAAGGCATTGTCTACTGGCATTCAACCAATGAAGCGAGCCTCAAGGGCGAGGGGTTAAAGAAGGATCCGCGTGCTTCGCTCACGTTTATCGCCTATGCTGAAGATCTCCCGGAGGAATATACGGTCGATTATGCGAGCACCGTCATGACCGGCCGAGCGCATATCGTCACGGATCCGCAGGAGCGGCGGCAGGCCATGCTGGAGATCTGCCGGCGGTATGCGGGTGCCGATCGTGATGCGACATCGACGGAATATTTCGATCACGCCGGCAGCCAGATCGACGTCTGGCGCTTTGATCCCGAAATGGTGTCGGGCAAGTCTCGGAGCTGGACGGAAAAGGTTTCGCACATTCTGGCTAAGCAAGGTTTCTGAGGCCTGCGCTATAGTCCGACGACAGTTCTAACGGAAGGATTTACATAGACATGATGCTCAAACGCGCTTCACTTTTTGCCGTACTCCTTTGTGCCGGTATTGCCGCCGCAGGGTGCGCCAGCAGTCCGAAGTCGCCTGCCGAGCCGGCGGATGAGTCGGCGCAGTTTGCTCCAGTGAACTATCTCGACATCTGCCTCCTTGAAAATAATGAGGTGAAGAGCCCCAAGCTTGTTGATGCCATTGAATCGGGCTTTCGCAAGGCCGGCGCCAATGTGAAACGCCTGCGGGCCGGTTCGGGCCCTGATGCCTGCAGCTTTGTGGTGACCTATGAGGTGCCTAACAAGCAGGGCTCCGTCAATGTGATTCGCTATCAGACCTATGAACACGGTATTCCCCGTGTAGATGCAACGGGTTCAGCCCCGCAGGGCCGTGCGCTCACGGTGCAGGCTGTGGAGGCTTATTCGGCAGAGCTCTTATCCAAGCTCGCACACAAAAAAGCGGGCGTCGAAGGCGGCCAGTCCGCAGTGCCGTCTAAAGAGTGATCCTCGGGCACAGCTGCCGACGGCTGTTGGCTGCGGGCGGTGTCCGCAGCCGAGGGCGCCGCGGCAAAAAAGGGGCAGCGCAGCGCTTTGCCGCCCGCGCCCTCATCTCTCGTACAATACTGCCCGTGCGCTGGAGGTATCGAAAGCATTGGGCATGTCCCACAGCGGCTTCGATTGAGAAACACTCCCAGAACCGGATCAAGTTTAGACTTGCGGCGGGAAGCGCTTCAACATCACTCCATTTGAGGACGAGCTGGAGGGGCCCCTAGTGCGGCCGTTCGTTCGCCCTCCGAGATGCGCACAGCTGACTTCAATTTCCTGATTAAGAAGGACCCACGCTGTGAGCACATCTTCAACTGACCCGTCTGCCCGGACTCCAATACCGCCCGTTCTTCCTGCGGAGGATTTGTCCGGTGCTTCCGGTGATCTTGGTCTTTTCGCAGGGCGCCTTCCGGGCGTGCGCGAATACAGCCGATCCGCCTGCGGCGAATTGGTTCCTTTCCGTCGGGTTGATTTGGATCCGACGCCCGCTTCTTTTGGCGGCGGCGTGCAGCCCGCGATTTACCTCTGCGATGTGACTGGTCCCTTTGGCGAAGGCGACGGCAGCCAAAAACCACGTCTGCGCAATCGTCCGTCTCCGGGCACACCCACGCAGTACGAGAGTGCTCGCGCGGGTGTTGTCACACCTGAAATGGCGTTTGTGGCTGAACGAGAGAACCTCAACCGCAAAGTATTTTTGGAGTCGCTCGCCAAGCTCGGAAATCCCAAAGTCCGGGCGCTTTATCAGCGTGCTGCTGAGGCGCCCTTCTGGACGCCTGAAGATGTTCGTTCGCTGGTGGCCCGGCGAGAAGCGGTGATTCCGCTCAACTTCAATCATCCTGAAGCCGAGCCGATGGCCATCGGCAAGGCCTTCTCTACGAAGGTGAATGCCAATATCGGTACTTCGAGCACCAGCAAGGATTGGCATGAAGAGATCGGCAAGCTCAGAGAGTCGCTCCTTTGCGGTGCCGATACCGTGATGGATTTGTCGACGGGCAAGAGCATTGTGGAGACGCGCGAAGCGCTTTTGCGGCGTTCGCCCGTACCGCTCGGCACAGTACCGGTCTATGAGGCACTTGAGCGAGCGGGCAGTCCCGAAGCTTTGAATTGGGAAATTTTTCGGCAGACGATGGAAGATCAGGCTGCGCAGGGCGTCGATTACATGACGATTCATGCGGGCTTGCTGAAGTCTCATGTGGCGCTCACGCGAGAGCGGCTGACCGGCATCGTTTCCCGCGGCGGCGGCCTTTTGGCGCTGGCGATGAAACTCACCGGCGAAGAGAACTTTCTTTACACGCACTTTGACGAAATTCTGGCGATTGCCAAGCACTACGACGTCACGCTTTCACTCGGCGACGGCTTGCGTTCAGGCTCTACCCATGACGGCACCGATGCGGCGCAGCTCGCCGAACTCAAAACCTTGGGAGAACTCAATCGCCGTGCGGCCAAAGCGGGCGTGCAGGTCATGATTGAAGGGCCGGGACATATCGCCATTCCGCGTATCCGGCTCAATCAAGAGCTCGAAGAGGTCTGGTGCGACAATGCGCCGTTTTATACGCTCGGGCCGCTTGTCACCGATATGGGAGCCGGCTATGACCACATCACGGCAGCCATTGGCGGCGCGATCATCGGGGCTGCGGGCACTGCCATGCTCTGTTATGTGACGCCCAAGGAGCATTTGGGGCTGCCCAATGAAGCCGACGTGCGCGAAGGCATGGCAGCCTTCAAAATTGCCGCACATGCGGCGGACCTTGCCCGCGGTATCCCCGGGGCGGATCTGCGCGATTTGGCGATCAGTGCGGCGCGCTTTGAATTCCGTTGGAACGATCAATTCCGCCTTGCCGTGGATCCGGCCAGAGCGGCGGCATTTCATGATGAAACGCTCTCGGGTTCTGGTGCGCGGGAAGCGCATTTCTGCTCCATGTGCGGACCGAAATTCTGTCCCATGAAGCTTGCTCGCGATCTTTTCGATGATGAGCCGTCTTCAGGGGCTTGAGATCTTAATGCGGCTTTGAGTCAAGTCTTGGTCACCGACAAAAATGGGTGCGGCAGCAATGCCGTACCCATGAAAACACTTCTTTCGGCCATCCGCTCATCCAACAGACGATGAGCGAGCTGCAGGCGGGCCGCGCTGTTTGTCAGTCGTTTTCGATGGTTTGGTCTGCTGCTGCGGCTTTTGCGGCATCTGCCTTTGCTCGGCAGTCCTTGCAAAGCCCTTGAATAACGGAACTTTGGAAGTCGAGCTCTACGCCGTGGTCTTCGAGCAGGTGGCCGGAAAGCGCCGCCGCCATGCGTTCAATTTCGCTGCAGCGCAAATGAAAGAGCGTTCCGCAGGCGCGGCACTTGACATGGAATTCTTCGGTGTGCGGGTCGTCGAGATATTCATAGACGGCAGCAGAATTCTTATCGACCACGAATTTGCGAACCGCTCCTTCTTCGACCAATGTATCGAGATTACGGTAGATGGTGGTGAGGCCGACCGAAACGCCGAGCTTTTTCACGGCGTCAGCGACATCCTGAACACCGAGATACTGGCCGGTGCGCTCCTTGAGGCAGGCCAAAACAGCTGCTCTTTGGCGGGTCGTATAGCGAGTGGATCTCGGCATCTTGAGCTCTCCCCCTCTGAAAATGCTTAGAGGTCTTTGGGCCGAATCATACAATTTCGGTGCTCTTCTTGACAGCAGCGGCCGCCGCGCAATCATGGCGGAACCGGCGAATGGCGGCTCGGCAGATGAGCACCAGCAAGAGTACGGCGACGGAGGCTAAAGCGGTTACGCCGCCGGGCGCTGCGTCAAGCAGGTAGGCGAAAATCAAACCCAAGAAGGCATCAATGATGCTGATGACGATGGCTGCGATCAGCGTTCGTTTGAAGCCCACTTTGAGCTGGAGTGCCGTGGCAGCAGGGAGCGCGATCATGGAGCTCAGCACGAGTACGCCCACCATCGGAATGGCGGCGGCGACGGCAGAAGCGGTGAGCAGAGAAAAGGCGTAAGACCAGCGCCGGGTTTTGACGCCGGCCGCTCTGGCGGAATCTTCATCAAACGCGATGACGGTGAGCGTTGAGAGCCCAAAGCCAACCCAGAGCAAAGCCGCGGCGGTGATGGCGAGGATGCACCAGAGGTCGGTTTGGCTGATCGTCAGAATGCTGCCGAAGAGAAAACTCTCCGCGTTGCCTTTGACGAGTCCCATGGTGATGAGCGTGAGTGCAATGCCGACCGACAACGCCTGCACGATCGTCAGAACTAGATCTCCGTAATGACGAAAGACGCTGCGAAGCGCTTCAATCATGAGACCGCACACGGCTGTGAAGACGAAGGTCCCCACGACCGGGTTGACGCCCAAAGCCAGTGCTGCGGCTGCGCCGGCGAGCGACGAGTGGCTAAGTGCGTCGCCCGTCATGGAGCTGCGCCTGAGCACCAAAAATAAGCCCATAACTGGACAGAGCAGCGACATTGCGAGTGTTGCGGCGAGCGCACGCTGCATGAAGCTCATCTGCAGCGCCTCGAAAAGCGATTCAAACATGCTCAGCCTCCGAGCTTACGTAAGCGCGCTCCTCGGTCTCAATGCGCTTTTGGTATTCAGCCGGCGCATGGAGCGCCCATTGACCATTTTCGATTTCAAGCACGCCGGAGGAACACTTATAGACGGCTTCAAGATTGTGCTCTACGGCGATGATGGTCGTTCCGTGTTTATGGTTGAGATGCGTGAGAAGATCATAGATTTCGTCTCTGCCTGCGCGGTCGAGCCCCGTAGAAGGCTCGTCGAGCACGATGAGATCATTGTCGCCGAGGAGCGCCCGTGCAATGAGAATGCGCTGCCGCTGACCGCCGGAAAGATCGCCGAAAAGCGTATGTCTGGCGGCGCTCATGCCGACGGAGGAAAGTGCATGATCAATCGAGTCTTTGCTGCGAATGCCGCGCATGCGCCGCCAGCTGTCGAGCACTTCTTCGGCTGTGATCGGAAAGGACGCTGCCGCAGGCGCACTCATCTGCGGTACGTATCCGACACCTTGGGCTGAAATTTCGATACGGCCTGAAGTGGGTTTGAGCAGTCCCAGAACAAGCTTGATAAAAGTGCTTTTCCCTGCGCCGTTCGGACCGACTACCGACCAGTATGCGCCGGCAGGAATATCCAGACTCAGATGATTGAGCAGATAGGGGGGCTCTTCCGTATAGGAAAAACAAAGGTCAAAAATGGAAACCATTTTCAAATTTGAAACAAAGCATGTACATCGGGTTTCCCCGTGCTTAAGAAGAGTATGCTACCACCACACTAAAAACGAAAAACGTTTTCGTTTTCAAATTAAAGGAAGGATCATGTTGAGTCAAAAAGTTTTCACTGCGGCAGCCAGTTCGGTGCTTTGCCTGAGTGCCGGCGTTGCTGCAGCGGCTCCGGCAGACGATCTTGTCTGCAAAGATGCTGCTGCTCAGGGAAAAATTGTGGCTGCGGCGAGTTTTAATGCCATGGCGGAATTTACCCGTGCGGTGGGCGGAGATTATGTCTGTGTGGAAACGCTGATTCCGGGCGGAACGGAGCCGCATGACTTTACGCCGACGGTACGCACGGTAGAAGCGCTCAAGAAAGCGGATCTTTTGATCCTGAACGGTTTTGGGATGGAGCCCTGGGCGGAAAAAACGGCAGCGGCAGCGGCCAATGATCACCTAACGATTGTGACGGCTTCGGCTGGTGCTTCGCCCGTAGAGCTGACGGATCCTGAAGAGGTGAAGGAGCACGGGGCCAATGACCCGCATCTCTGGCTGTCGCTTTCCGGAGCGTCCTTGGAGGCTAAAAATATTGCTGCGGCGCTCGCCAAGCGCGATCCGAAGCATGCGCAGACTTATGAGCAAAATGCTGAACGTTTTGCCGCTGATCTGGACGTCCTGAAGAAACAGTTCATCAAGGACACGGCCGATGCAAAGCGCCGTGCATTTGTGACGGGGCATGCTGCTTTCGGATATCTCGCGCGTGATTTTGGACTGGAGCAAAAGAGCATTGAGGATCTCTTTGCCGAAGGCGAACCGACGATGAAGACGCTCGCTGAACTGGCTAAATACTGCCGCAAAAACAATGTTAAGACTGTTTTTGCCGAGGAACTCGTGAGCCCGGCTGCGTCAAAGACGCTGGCTGAAGAAGCGGGCGCTAAGGTTGTGGCCATCTACACCATGGAAAGCAACGAGTCGGGGCTCTCCTATCTGGAGCGCATGAAGCGTAACCTTACGGAGATTGCAAAGAGTCTCAAGGAATGATGTGCAGCAGGTAATACCTCAGAACTGGACGCAATCGGAAGACGTACACTTTTACGCATACGTAATGATGCGGAAAATTTATCTGAAAGATTCATGATTTAATTTCTGCATCAATCCAAAAAGCATTCCGTTCCTCTTTTGTGCTGCTCTCCGAGCAGTGCAAAAGAGGATTCTCCAAAGGACAAACCTCATGCAGTTGAAAAAGCTCTTTGCCGCTCTCGCCGTTTCCGGCGGCCTCGTCTTTACGCTCGCCGGCTGCGGCGATAAGGCTCCGGCTGAAAAAACGGCCGCTCCGGCTCAGACCGCCGCCGTCGAATTGAAGATCGGCGTTTCGCCCGTACCGCACGCCGACATCATCAACTTCGTCGCGCCTACGCTGGAGAAGGAAGGCGTAAAGGTCAAAGTGATTGAGTTCAACGACTACGTGCAGCCCAATCTGGCGCTTTCGGAGAAGGAGCTCGATGCCAACTTCTTCCAGCATAAGCCCTATCTGGATACGTTCTCTAAGGAACACAAACTGAACCTCGCTGTGCTCACCGCGGTTCACCTTGAACCGATGGGCGTTTATTCCAAGTCGATTAAGAACGTTGCAGATCTGCCTGACGGCGCAAAGATCGCCGTGCCGAACGATCCGACCAATGGCGGACGTGCGCTGAAGGTACTTGAAACTGCCGGCATTCTGAAGGTTCGTCCGGAAGCGGGCATTCTGGCTTCGCCAGCTGACATCGTCGACAATCCCAAGCATGTGAAGATTGTTGAGGTTGAGGCTGCCCAGCTGCCGCGGGCGCTCGATGATGTGGATGCTGCCGTCATCAATTCCAACTATGCGCTTGCCGCGAAGCTCAATCCGACGAAGGATGCAATTGCTATTGAATCGAAGGATTCGCCTTACGCCAATGTTGTCGTTGTCCGCGCGGGCGACGAAAATCGTCCTGAACTGCAAAAGCTGAAGAATGCGCTTCTCACGCCTGAAGTGAAGAAGTTCCTCGAAGAGAAGTATCAGGGCGCTGTCGTTCCGGCCTTCTAATCGG
>OCAK01001344.1_pt1 | contig 14195 bp, 6 predicted proteins | sample 1538301 | NCBI WGS metagenome assembly OCAK01 (sample SAMEA2580285, study PRJEB22360) | human gut metagenome | biome: human gut; feature: human-associated habitat; material: faeces | place: Denmark | collected 2008/2010 | reverse complement strand
TGCGTGCTGCCGCTGGTGCCGCTGTACGTCAGCTATCTGGCCGGCGGCGCCGCTGTGGTGGGCGAGGACGGCGTCCGCCGCTATCCCCGGGGAAAGATCTTCCTCAACACCCTCTTTTTCGTGGTGGGCATCAGCTTCGCCTTCTTCCTGCTGGGGCTGGGCCTCACCGCCCTGGGGGAGTTCTTCCACAACTACCAAGTGTGGTTCGCCCGGGCCAGCGGCGTCATCATCCTGCTGTTCGGCCTGTACCAGCTGGGGCTGGGCAAGCGGACCATGCTGCTGGAGCAGGAACACCGCCTCCCCTTCCAGCTGAACAAACTGGCTATGAACCCGGCGGTGGCCCTGGTGATGGGCTTCACCTTCAGCTTCGCCTGGACGCCCTGCGTGGGCCCCACCCTCAGCAGCGTCCTGCTGATGGCCTCCTCCGCGGAGTCCTCCGCTGCGGGATTTCTTCTGATCGGCGTGTACACCCTGGGCTTCGTACTGCCCTTCCTGGCAGTGGGACTCTTCACCGGCACGGTGCTGGATTTCTTCAAGTCCCACCAGAATGTGGTGCGCTACACGGTGAAGATCGGCGCGGTGCTGCTGATCGTCATGGGCATCCTGACCCTCACCGGCGCCACCGGCGGCATCTCCGCAGATCTGGCTGCCGGCTCCGGCACGGTGCAGGAAGAGCCCGCCGGGAACAGCGGCGAAGAGGCGGCCCCCTCCGGCGATTCTCAGGAGGAGCACAGCGGGGCGGACAGCCAGGAGATCCCCGTGGTCCCCGCTCCGGACTTCACCCTGACGGACCAGTACGGCCAGTCCCACACCCTCTCGGACTACCAGGGGAAGACGGTGTTTCTGAACTTCTGGGCTACTTGGTGCGGCCCCTGCAAGATGGAGATGCCGGACATCCAGGCCCTGTATGAGGACTGGGACGAGAACGCCGGGGAGCTGGTGGTGCTGGGCGTGGCCGGGCCCAATATCGGCCAGGAGGGCAGCGCCGAAGACATCACCGCCTTCCTGGAGGAAAACGGCTACACCTATCCCGTGGTGATGGACGAGACGGGCACGCTCTTCTACCAGTACGGCATCAGCGCCTATCCCACCACATTCATGATCGACACGGAGGGCAACGTCTTCGGCTACGTCCAGGGCGCCGTCAGCCGGGAGGTCATGGACGACATCGTGGAGCAGACCAGGACCGGGCAGCGCAGATGATCCATCCAGGCCGCCGGGGCCGCACATTCGCGGTTCCGGCGGCTTTTTCCCGTGCTGCGGAGAGCGCTTGCAAAAAAGTTGTAAACCTGCGGCAATTTGTGTTAGAATCAAATTCGTACCGCGGCCCGCTCCGGCGGCGCGGCACCCCGATAGATAGAAAGAGAAGGGGGACGCCTATGGCGCATAACGATTCTTTTGATGAACCGCGATTTGAAGCCCTCTACCGGAAGCTGTATCCGGACCTGCTCCGCTGTGCGGAGATCGCCCTGCGGACTGGCGGAAGCTGGTACGTCTCCGTCGCCGGGCGTGCGGAAGAGGTGGTGCAGGAGCTGTTCGCCTTCGCTTGGGAGCATCAGGCAGATCTTTGGAGCAGCGCCTCGCCCACGGGATGGCTGTACCGGGTCCTGCGCTATAAGGTCCTGGAGCTCCTGAAAGAGGACCGCTTCTGGCGGAAGCACCTGATCCGGGCCGCCGGCGAGATGCCCGCTTCTCCGGAGGATGATTTCCAGCAGCGGGCGGAGATCACCAGCATCCTCACGCCGGAGGAGTACGAGATCCTGCGGAAGCTCTATCTGGAGAAGTACACCTACGAGGAGCTGGCGCGGGAGATGGGGTTGAAGAAGTCCGCCCTGGCCATGCGGGTCAAGCGTTCAAAGGAGCGGTTCGTCAAACAGTGGAACCGGCACTAAAAGTTTTTTCGCCGCCCCTGTGAACAAGCGGGGCCGAAACGGTCATTATAGATACAGAGGAGGTTCCCGGAGATGCCATCAGATCGAAATACGGCGTATCCTTTCCTGGAACAAATGCGCACCGAAGAGCTGGAGGCTCTGCTCCAGCAGGAATTCACGGCTGCGGACGGCGGTGAGCCGGACGTGGACTACATCATGGCGATTATGGAGGTGATGAAGCAGCGGGATGCGAATCCCCCGGCGGCGGAGGTCGACGTGGACGCCGCATGGCGGGATTTCAAGGAAAATTATCAAGGACAGGCTTCTGCCTATGAGACTGAGGTCCTCCCGGAACGTGACTCATCCCATCTTGACCAAATCACCTCCCCTTCCCCCAAAAAGAAAAGCCGCCGGATTCTGCGGGCAGCCGCCATCACGGCCGCGTGCATTGTGATTCTGTGCGGCGCTGCCTCCGCCTTTGGGTTCGACATCCTCCAGGCGTTCGCGGACTGGACCGCGGAGACCTTTGGATTTGTGACGCCGGGGCAGGAGGAAGCGGAAGCGCCGCAGGATGATCCGTATCAAAGGCTGAGGTTTGCTGTTTCATTAGAGACTGATTTACCTTTAATCCCTAACTGGGCCCCTGAAGGTACAGTATCAGATGGCGAAATTAGTGTTATTGAACGCTCAAATGGGATTCGGCTTCAAGGGACATACAAAACTGATAATGCCTCGTTTTCAATACGAGTTGTTTTATATAATGTTCTCCCTGAAGAATATGCTAGTATATATCAAAAAAGTGATGAAACTATGATAGAATACTCGGCAGGTAATATCATGCACTATCTAATGAATAACAACGAAATTTATAGTGTTACTTGGGTGAATGAAAATGCCGAAGTTCTAATCCAAGGAAATCTTTCAATAGCGGACTTGGAAAAGATGGTTGATTCTATTTATTAAGGAGTCAGTATCTGTGAAACGGACAATAACTCGCATTTTTTCTCTTTTTTTATCGACTCTTCTTCTCTTTAGTATAGTTTCAGTCGCACATGCCTCTACACGAGCCAGTGACTTTTTCGCGGTTACTGAAGTCTGGGCAACTCCTCAAGGAAACGGAAAATTTATTGTCGAATTTGATATTGGGGCTACTCATAAAATGAGCGAACTCGGCGCCAAGGCAATCTATATTTGGGAAGAGCAGTCGAATGGAGATTATGAAATTGTCAGGACTTACAGTAGCGGGCTAATTGATACAAACACAGACGCTGCTTATCGTAAGATAACTTATTATGGGGATTCTGGTACAAAATATTATGCCACTGTCGCCTTGTATGCAAAAGATAGTAGTGGAAGCGAAACACTTTACAGTGATACTCGAGTAATTACTGCTTAAAATAAATCGGGGGAAGCAAAGGCACCCCCGCAGAGGGGCATCAACCAAATACCGTTCATGAGCAGAGCGCAAGGCCACCGGATAATTTCCGGTGGCCTCGCTTTGCATTATATAGGCTGATGCCCCTTATTTGCCCTGATAGGCGCGATACAGGAAGGTCACGATCTGCGCTCTGGTGCAACCCGCGTTGGGGCTGAATGTCGTGCTGGTGGTTCCCTTGGTGATGTTCTCCTTAACCGCCCACAGTACCGCGTCGGCGTAGTAGGCGTCAGACTTCACATCGGCAAAGGGATTGGCTGTACCCGCTGCCGGGGACTTCTCGGAACGCCACAGGAACGCGACGATCTGGGCACGGGAGCAGGTCATGTTGGGGCTAAACGTGGTGTCGCTGGTGCCCTTGGTGATGCCATTCTCCACCGCCCACAGCACAGCGTCATAGTAGTAGCTGCCCACGGGGACGTCGGTAAACGGCATGGCGCGGGTTTCGGGTTTGGGACTGCCAGCGGCGCGCCACAGGAAGGTCACGGCCTGCGCACGGGTGCAGATGCCGTCCGGGGAGAAATGGGTATCATCGGTTCCCTTGGTAATGCCGTTTTCCACTGCCCAATCCACAGCGTCCTCATAATAGCTGCCGGTGGCTACATCCACAAACACGCCGGTCTGGGGGGTGCCGTTGGCTTTCATAAAGATGACCTCGATGGTATGGGTTCTACGGACATTCTCAAAGGTGTAGGACTTCACCGCGCCGATGCTCTTGCCGTCGATCTTGACATTGGCGACAGCATAGCCCTTATCCGGGGTGATGGCGAAGGTCTGATCTCTGCCCTCGCGGACGCTGACATCGCCGGAGGGAGAAATGGAGCCGTCAGTTCCGGCGGTTGCCTTGATGGTGTAGCCGCTGCCGCCACCGCCTGCATTGCCGCCTGTGCCGCTATTGCGCAGAATCGTCAGCGTGTAGGTTTTAGCACCGATTCCCACGACAATGTCGGTTGTGCCGCTGTTGGGGATGGCAACGGTTGCGCTGCCGCCGGTGGACAGATCCTGTCCGTTGATGCTCACGGGCTCGTTCTTTCCAGACACCGCTGTGACCAGCGTAGATGTTGCTCCGCTATCATTTTGCAGCGTATAGGTATAGTTCGTTCCGTTGGCGGTAAAATCGCCGAGCCCCACTGCCAGACCTTCAAAGGTCAGAAGGTCATTACCGGGCACTGCGGCCCGCACCACTACGCGGGTGCCAAGCTGGGAGAAGGTGACGGTTTCCGTCTGGAAGGTTTCCCCGGAGATGGCACCGCCAATACTGGTTTTCTTCGTTTCCAGAACGATCCCGGCAGCATCCAGCAGCGTGGCCACCAGCTCTGCGCTAGTCTGAGACTGCAGGGAGTTGTTGCGCAGGGTAATGGCGGCGGTGCTGTGACCGTTGCCGTCGTTCCCCTGTGTCACATCCATCGTCATCCGCTCTCCGGTGCGGGCCAGTGCGCCGGTCATATGGACGCTGGCCTCGCTGTCACTGCCGTCATACTCCGGCAGGCGCTGATTGCTTCCCGTTCCACCGATCCGACCTTCCGCCCACGCCTCGGCGTACAGATAGGTACCCACATTGGGGATCTCGGTTTTGCCAATGGAGTTCATATACCTGCCCAGATCATAGGTCAGGTCCAGTGTAAAGGTTCCCTGATCGATGCGGGCGAGGGCGCTGTCTTCGGAAACGGTGATTTCATTACCGCTAACCGATACGCCGTTGGTGCAGGCTACCTCTGCAGGTTTGGTATGCAGATCATCCGCATAGAACGCAAGCTTCACCTCGCGGTTCTTTCCGCCGGCCAGCGTGGCGGCAGCGGAATTATAGAGGGTCATGCGCACCGTGCGCTTGCCGGCGCTCTCCGCAATCACTTCCATTTGCGAGATGCCAATGTCGGGATAATCCAGATACACTGTGCCGGTTTCGTTGATGCCGTCGGCGGTGATGGTATAGCTCGGGTCGGTCACGCGGTCCTTCACATGGTGCCAGACGGTAAGGGTGGTGCTTTCATTGGGCAGCAGTTTTTCCGTAAGGGCGGCGGTTTCCCCGCTGCCAAGTCTGACCTTTAGGTTTGTCACATCGTTCAGCCCGGTGTTGCGGATGGTAAAGCGAATGGGTGTCAGGCTGTTCAACGCCAGCGTTGCATAATCCACACCGATCTGTTCCACTGCCACCGCATCGGTGACAAAATCAGAGGTAGCGGTATAGAGGATCGTTTGCTCACCCGGAACGGTCACGTTGCCGATTACCTCCTGTTTTTCATCGTCATAGAAGGTGGCCTGAATGACAGCCTGCACCTGATTGCTGCCGCTGACATAGGCATCAAAGTGGTCAGCCAGCGTGCGATTCGGCAGCTCTGCCAGTTCCAATGGTGCGGAGAGCGTGTAGGTATTTTCGGCATAGCGCAGCTTGGCCGCCTTCAAAATACCGTGATCTACCGCGCCGTTGACGTCATTGACAGTCTCATTCCAGACGATGGTAAGATCATTGCGGCTGCGATGATCCCCGCTGAGGGAAGCGAAGCGGAAGTCTCCGCCCACGACGGCGTTGCCGCTGCTGGTCAGGGCAGACAAAGAGCCGGGGAAACTGTTGGACATGGTGCCGCTGCCGTCCACAGCCAACAGCTGAATATCGCTGCTGCCGTCTCGGACACTATGCCAACCGATGACAAATCGGTCATCCATGCTGCCGAAGTTGGCTGCAACGACCTGGGGGTTTTCGTCAAGATTGCTGTCACAGGTCGCCAGCATGGCTGTACCGGGCGTTCCGTCAGCAGCCACGGTACAATAGGCAATCTCGTAGTCGGAGGTATTTCCGGTTCCGCTGCGGTCCAGCGAGTAAACCGCCATAGCGGTTCCGTCGGGCAGCATGGCCGCCTGCAACGCCTTCACGCTGCCAGTAGCACCGTTATAAAGCATTTTGGCCTTGCTCCAGTCGCCGCTATCGCTGTCATAGCAGCTGTACATGATACAATCTCTGGTCGTGAAGTTCAGCAGGTCGTTGCTGCCCTGCGTACCGGGATCGGGGGTGTAGACGCTGCGCCAGAACACGATGGCCTTGTCGTCGCCCACTGCCGTGGCTGGGGCCAGATCCGGCGTGCCGTCGTTGGTTAGGCGGGTGGAAGTCCAGGTCGTGCCGTTATAGACGGACACTACGATCTCCGTGCTGTTCATCAGCAGGTTTTGCTCTTCCAATGTCACGGGATCACTGGCATTTTTACCCGGCAGGTCGGTGCCCATGCGAACCCAAGCCGCCGCCGCGAAGCTGCCAGTGCCGGACAAAGAAACGCTCGTGTCGCCGTAGCCGGGGAACTCTGCGGGAGCGTCAATTTCACTGGAGGGAGTATAGACGCCGCCATTGAGGGTGGAGAAATGCGCCCGGCTGGCGTAAATACTGCTGCTGTTGCTGTCGCTGATGTAGGCCAATATCTTCCCGTCATCGCTGAGCTGTGGATAGGATGTGGGGTTGGCATTGGTCTGGATGTTTTCCAGCCCACTGGTGGAGTTCAGAGAGAGCAGCATCATCCGCTGCTGGGGCTGGCCCCAAGTACGGGCATATTGCTCCAGATAGTCCCGGCTTTGGAGCGTTGCACTGCCGGAAACCACCTGCATTCCGCTCTGGGCCGCCGCCATCCGCAGCGAGGCAAGGCTCAGCCCACTGGTGGCGTTATTCCAGTAGTCGTCGATTGTTTCCCAGTCATTAAAAGTTCTGGTGGCTCCAAGGGTTCCGGAGGCGATCACCGCCTCGTAGGAGATAAACAGGAAGGTTGCCACAAATTTGATTCCCACTTCGCTTTGGATCCCCAGGGCCTGACCGTTGATCTGGCGCTTTGTCTCGTCGGCAAGATAGGTGCGGGAAAGGAACTTATTCTGACTGTCCACATCCAAATTGCCGAATAGGCCGATCTTCAGCGCCACGACCGAATAGTCAAAGCCAATGCCGCCAAACGCGTGGACATAGGCGTTGATACGCAGCGTGGTCAAAAAGTCATTCACTGCCGTGGCCGTGGGATCGCTCCAGGCAAGCTCTGTACCCTCGCCCTGCCGGCCGTAGCGCACTGCGGTACGGAAATCCAGCTGGATGGCACCACCCAGCTCAAAGGTTGCTGTCAACGGCACGGGGCCAGCCATGGCGTTCACGCTGAAGGTGAAACCCACGCCAACGCCGGCGGTAAAGCCGCCGCCTACGGTGAAAACCTCCCACTCCTTTTTTTCGGCGTTATAGCGGATTTCCGCTTCGTAAAAGCCCTCCAACTGCAAGTTGAGATCCGTGCTGGTGACATTGTCGGCCAAGGAGTTGGCTTTGTAGTCCCCCTTGGGATCATAGGTGCCCTGAGCCATCTGGCTCAGGTCCCCGGTACCGGGCACGCCCACTTCCAGATTCTGCGTCAGCACATTCGCACCCAACGCCACGCCGTCCTCGGAATAGTCCATGTCCTCCATCTCCAGCGTATTGTACCCGGCCCAAATCATGGCACGGAACACGGAGGGATCTTCGCTGGGGGTGATAATCATTTTGAACACGGAACTGTTCACCGGACCGCTCAGATCATCCAGCCGTCCGGTCAGCACCCTGAGAATGTTACTATCGCCCACTCCGCCAAAGTCGACTTGATTCACTCCACTGGAGGCTCCCATCGTCGCCAGAATACCGGTGACGCGGTCATCCTCTGTCACCTTGGGCACTCGGGTCAGATCAACGACCCGGAAGGGCATTATTTTCTCCTGCAGCAGGCTGCCGTTCAGGCTCAGCTGCGCTTTCATACCCACATCCTTGCCGTCGGCGATCCATCCAGAGGTGGTCATGGTGGCCTCGGTGAGGGTCAGATCGTTTTCCGCTACGGGGATGGATGAGAAGGGATACTGCTTGGTACTGCTGCTCTGGGCGGCAGGAAGAACGCCGTATTCGTCCGCCAGCTTGAGACTGTAATTCTTCGCGTTGGTAATATCCTCGCCCCAGAGGAACATGGTGGTGTGCAGGGTTGCTGTTTTAAAGCTGCTGTTAGGGCCGATCTTCCCGGTCGAGCTGCGGACATCCACCTTCTGACCGTTGGCAAGACCGTAATCAACGCTTTGCGTCACAATGAAGGGCTTGTTTGCCTCCCCCGCCGGCACGCGCTCCAGAGAGACAACGCCCTCTGCGGTGCGCATTACATCGTCCACGCCCAGCTTGCCGTTGACGGTCAGCAGCAGCGGATAGTAATTGTCGCCGTCAATTGCGCTGATCTCCAGAATGTACTCCAGCTGATCCAGAGCGGAAAGCACCGTGGTGTTGCTCTCTCCCTTTTCGGCCGACCAGAACTGGGTGGAATCCAGATAGACGGTTATATTTCCCGCCGCATCCGTGGTATAGGTATCGCCGGTGATGCCGCTGACAAGTGCTCCTGCGCTGGAGCCCAACAGAGCTTTCTCGCAGTAGCCTCCGTTTTTATAAACGCCGCCGCGAACGGTCACCGTCTTGTTCGCCAGCGGATCGCCGCCCGGCGTGATGAGCGTCACAGATGCCCGGGCGACTCGCCGGAGGCTGAAGGTATTCAAGGGATAAAGCTGCAGTTTTGTGGCATCCCGCTCGCCGGAACGCAGATTTTCTTTATAGATGGTGCCCAGATACATATCCGCGCCGGAGCCCGACCGCAGAGACACCTCACTGGCGATTCCGTTGGGTTCGTAAAGCGCCAGCACGCCATCACTGTTGGTCGTGACCGTTTTGGGCGCACCTTTGCCGTCGGTGTATTGCAGCGTAGTTTCCGCTGCAGGCGTCAGCTGGAAGAGATAGAATTTATTTTGCAGCGTTTTCGCTGTCACCTGTACGTCGGCGCTCATGCCCGTGGCGGCATGGGTAGCCGTGACGGTTGCGCTGCCGTTGGCCAAGCCGGACAGCGCCATTTTGGTTTCGGGAAGGTAGGAAGCAAAGGAGAAGTTTCTGATGTCCTCATACAGTCCGCCCTGCTTGTAGTTGACGGAAATGGCATTGTTGTTGCTGGAGAGCCACCGGATGCCGTCTTTAAAGGAGTTCCATCCGTACTTGTCATAGTTGATGCCGATGTACTCGATCAGCCCCAACTCCTGGCGCAGCTGCAAAATTTCAGCTGTATCGATGGGCAGGATGCCGCTGACCTTGGAGGTATTGTCCATGGTCAGCTTAGAAATCGTCTTTCCTTTGTCGTCCTGCACCTTCAGTGCGTCGGCATCGTAGACATACAGGGGGAAGGAGTCGGTGCTGGGAGATTCACCAGGATTCTCCACGCTCAAAACCACTTGATAGGTGTCCTTCAGATTGCCGTCTTGCACACTCTGTAATGACAGGGAGTAGCTTCCGGAGGTACCGGGTAGGCGCTCACTGTCCACCACTTTGGTGGTGTTGTTGTCCTCTGTGACCCGGGTAATGGTCAGCGTGGGCTGAGGAGAGGCGCCGTCAGTGGTGTTTTCCACCGACCAGTCGATATTGACGGCGTCGTCGGTATCCTTGAGGTAAATGCTCTGGGGCGGTGTCAGCTTGGCTGTGGCAGGCGGTGCCTGCACGATGATCCAGGCAAGTGCCGACAGGCGGACGTCCTCACCTCCGGCGTTGGGGTGCGGCATGGAAACCAACACCGTGTAGGCCGGGATATTTCCGTTGGAGAGCTTGGAGAGCACATTCTCCCCGATCCGCACGCTGTTTTTATCCTTGCCGGCGGTATAAGTCGCAACGGGCTCGCGGCCGCTCAGCGCCGCCTCATTCGCGTAGTTGCCCTCATACAGGTCAATCCTGTAATGGAACTCTTTGTTCGGTGCCATCAGCGCGGCGTTGGAACTCCACAGCACGGTGGCGGGCTGATTTACCCGCGTCACGATGGACGCGCCGCCGGGAATCACCAGTGCCAGGGAATCGCCTGCCGTCACGGTATAGGGCTCTGACTCACCCGTCACATCATCGGCAGTGTCCTCAGTCCCGTTGTCCGCCGTAAAGGTAAAGGTGACGGTTCCCACCTTGGCTCCTTTGGTGGCAACAAGGCCGGTATTCTCGTTGATGGTGGCAATGAGCGGGTCACTGCTGCTCCATTTGCCGGTGGTGTAGCTGGCCTGCTCACCGTTTTCCCCAAAAACCTCAGCCCTAAGCGTGGGGCGGGTGGTTTCGCCGAGGGAGATCGTATAGTCGGCGTCATTCGCTTCCGGGACGACCTTCACCGTGTGCGCGGAAACTTTCCTTTGCACCGTGAACTGCCGGGTCAGGGGAAGAACATCCACCCAGATAGGATCGTCTTTCGTGCCCTCGTTGGCCTGCAGCGTCACCGTATAGGTGCGGTTGAAATCAGAGGGTGGTGCGATTTCGTGGTCGTTGACGGTGAAGCCTTCCTTCTCTGTGTCCAGATAGACCTGCAGATGGATCGGTTCATCTGCGGAGCCGTCCCTCAGTTCGAGTTGGAACGGGGCTTCCTTCGGGTCTGTGCCTTCCGGGGTGTGATAATTGCTGTATACGGTCATGTAGGCCTGCTCCATGTTGGCCTGCATCGTGAACGATGCCTTGCCGTTGGCGTAGTCGGCGGTCAGTGCGGTGGGGGCGTTGCGCATCAAGACGCTCTTCAGCTCAACGCCGGTAATCGACTCGCTTGTATATTGTGTGGTATCCAGCGTATGGCCGAAAACATCTTCCACACCGGTCATATTACTGACGATGACCGTGTTGGCATCCGTATCCTGCACCGGGTACCAGAGCATTGCCGTGACGCCGTAGTCGTTCATGGAAAGCTCATCGGCGCTATAGTCCTTGCCATTGATGGTCACGCTGGCGTTGCTAAGCTTCACGAACTCGTTAAAGGTAACTGTGATGGGCACGTGCTGTCCGCTGGCATAGGTTCCCGGCAGGGCCGTGACGCTTTGAATGGTGGGGCTGTCCGTGTCCAACAGCTTGGCGGAGACGTTGCTGGTCTTGGTGGTAGCCCAGGAATTTGGGTAGCCGTCCTGTACACTTTTCATATACAGTCGGAAGGGCAGCCAGTACTGCTGATCCGTTCTGTTTTGCGTGGTGGACTGCAGGGAGATGCTGACCGTACTGCCCTTGTTAATCGTACAGTTCAGCGCTTTTATTCTGTTGCCGCTGAGCCCCAGAGATTCTTCATTGAACTTGTACTCCGTCAGATAGAACGGGGCATAGGGCTGGTCTTTATACCAGCCATACGGCGCATCGCCAGTATAGGCAGCTACGCTGGTACTCCAGTCAAACTCGATGCTGGCGTCGATTTGGTATGGCTGATAAAATGGGTCGGAGCCGCCGGGAAGCACCGAGTTGCGGGCGCCATCCAGAATTCTGATGGTATCGCTTAGCGCAACGAAGTCCGAATTGTTGGCACCGTCGCCGACATTGTATCCATCTGCCAGCAAAGGAATATACATATCCCCCTGTATTGTGGTTGTACTTTCGTATTTTTTCTCATAGTCCGGCGCGGTCATTGATGTTTGTATTGTGGGGACGCCAACCGTCTTTTTTAGCTTGAGCTGACAGTGGTCGGTATAACCGGCACCGTCATAGAACACCAGATTTTCCGCATCGTAAAATTCAATCATCCCCAGCAGGTCGCCATAGGAATAAGTATTATCGTGCCAGGCTGAGGTTCCTCCTTTGGTTTTAACCGTGACAGTGATTTTACAGCCACCTAAACTGAAAGTCTCGCCTACGTCATAGGTCAGCTTGTAGGACCCGTCGCTTTGCTTGACGACCGTACTCGTCGTGCCTATCGAGACCTCCACACCGGTGATATAATTGCTGAGCTGGCCTTTTTGAATGCGATAGGAAAAGCCGACCGGTTTTCCGCCGTATACAGTAAAAGTCCCGGAGTCCCAGCTCTTGTTTGCGAGATCATCCAGCGTTTGGCTCATCATGTCGCTCATATCCACCGCCTCAACGCCCTCAGGCTTTGTGGCAGAGGCGGAATACCGCAAACTGATGCCCTGCAACTCCAACTGCTCCATCAGGCTGTTGAGATTCTCCAGAGCTTCCCCGGTAAACTCCCTGCCGGAGAAATAGGTGTCCTTGATCCGCTGCAGCTCCTGTTCGATTAGGATCATGGTCTTCAAATCGCCCAGCGCCACCGGAGTCCCATCCACGTCGGCTATGCGGGTGAGATCCGTGGCGGGATTTTCCAGCAGCTCCATGACAGCCGCCAGTGTCAACACCTGGCCGTCCAGCGTGATGGTTTGATCCACCTTGAAATTGCCGGCTTCATCCAGCAGCCCCAAAGCGTTCAGCATGGAAAGCACCTGGTCGCTGCTGCCGCCGGTCAAGGCGGAGAGCTGCTCCAAAATCGCCTGATTTTCCTTGGGTGTGTTGCCCAGCGAATCGCTCAGCGCTGCAAATGCCGGAGTTGGCAGCAGCGTGAGCATCATGCACAGGCACAGCAGCGCCGCTAAAAATCTTTTCTTCATGTTTCCTCACCCTCCTTGGTTGGTTCCTCCTGTTTATTGTTTTTCTTTCTCAATCGTGTGCAAAACACGGTAATGACCACCGCCGCGGCAAAGGAGACGACGGCCACCAGCACATAGCCGCCCGCGTTCTCCCGCAGCAGCATTGCGCCGAACACGCCCCATGCGGCGGTCTGCCCCGGCCCGACGACCGTGCCCGCCGCCTGCGTCAAGACCGCGCACAGCAGTATACACGCTGCGGAGAGGCTTATTACCTCGCGCCGCTGCCTCCGGCGGGTGTTTTCCCGCACCCGCTGCTTGACGAGTGCGACCCGTCTTGCGGTATCGTACATTTCGTTTGAACCCCCTTTCTTGTTTGTCTGGAACTGTGGCCTAAAAACCCTTTCACTTATATAGGTACAAAAAATCGAAAAAACTCTCACCCAAAACGCAAAATTTTTCAAAAAAATTTGAGAGCCGCCCAAAAGCAGCTCTCAGGGAGTAAATGTTCGGTTATTTCCTCTGCGATAAGCGGAAAGTGGACAGCCTTCCCGCCGCCACCAGCAGCACCGGCAGGGCGTAGGCGATGTACTGCGCCGCGCCGCCGTGGGCGATGAGCAGATTATAGATGGCATGAAATGTGATGGCCGCGCCCAGCAGCCCGCAGGTGCCCGCGATCTTCAGCCACGTCCGCCGCCACGCATACGCCAGCCCGCCGCCCACGATCAGGCCGCAGAGGACGTGCATGGCTCCCGTGCCGAAGCCCCGGAAGAAGATGAAGGAGAAGCGGTCCGCGCCGTTCTGAATGAGATAGCACACGTTTTCAAAGGTGGCGAAGCTCAGGGCAACCGTGATGGCGGCAGCCTTGATTTTATCGCCCTCCGGCTCAAACACCAGCAGATAGAACACCAGTGGCAGCAGCTTCATCATCTCCTCCACCACCGGCGCGATCTCCGCCGTGGCGGCAAGGGCGTCCGCCTGACACACCGCCGCAAGGAAGGTGTTGATGTAGGCTGAAAGCAGGCACACCCCCATCCCGGCCATGCAGAACAGGAAGAAGCGGAGCTGCCGCCTGCCCATGCACAAAGCGGCCACCAGTAAGGGGGACACCATGCAGAGGAAGATGTTTTCGATGTAGGTCATGCATCCACCGCCTTTCTCGTGGCGGGCAGCAACCCCAATATGGCAAGCGTCAGCAGCATATCGCACCAGAAGGTTGGGCTTGCCGGTGAGGTATCCGGCCAGAAGCAGCCCGCCGTCCAGAGCAGATACTCCGCAAACGCAAAGCACAGCACGCCGATGTGGAAGTGCCGTATATCCCGCGCCGCGCCCGTCTGCGTTTTCGCATAGACAAGCCCGCGAATGGCGCAGTAAGAGAGCACGATCATCATGCCGCACCAGATCAGGTTGGAGAGAATGTCCCCGAAGGTGCAGTAGAACGCCAGCAGCGGCACGCCGAACGCAGGCGCAAGCCATGCCCTGCGGCAGCGGAAGGCGCGTTCCTCCGGAGTGGAGAGCGTGGCGAGGGGATA
>OCAK01001326.1_pt1 | contig 14446 bp, 14 predicted proteins | sample 1538301 | NCBI WGS metagenome assembly OCAK01 (sample SAMEA2580285, study PRJEB22360) | human gut metagenome | biome: human gut; feature: human-associated habitat; material: faeces | place: Denmark | collected 2008/2010 | reverse complement strand
GGGGGGGGGTATATGGAGTCAAAGTTATATCATTCAGCGAGCTATGTAAGCTGTATGATAAAAAACAGTATGATATTATCTTAACAGTGGCCAATAGCGATGATATACAGCTTCAACTAGACAGGAAGGAAATTAGTTACTATACATTGGAAAATTTGCCAGCATATGTGAATGAATATATTGATTATCAGTTGCTTCAGGATTTTCAGTATGATTATTCCATGCTACAGAATGTGTTCACGATACCCTTAAATTATGAAAACTGGTATCGTCAAGAGTTTTATGATGAGGAAAATAAAGCCCTCGTTCATCAAATGAAATGTAGAAAATCCATCGTTCATTTTTTGGATAGGGTTTATAAAACAAATCAAAAATTTTCTGATGAATATTATTCGAAGCGTCCCGGTATGAGACTGGTAAGAAATATACTTTTGCAGGATAAAAAACGAGATAAAGTGTGTGATTTTGCGGCTGGTCATGGCGAGCTTTTATTTGCTTTAAAAAAGGATGGATATAGTGTTAAAGGATGTGATGCCAGCAATGTCCGCATAAAAGAGTTACTGGAAAAAGAGATGGATGCAACTTGCTGTATGGCGGAAAAGACACCTTATGAAGATAATCAATTCGATTCTGTCATTTGTCTGGAGCTTCTTGAGCATGTAGCCAATCCTGAGATTGTATTGAAAGAGATAGGCAGAGTATTAAAAACAGAGGGGAAGCTTTTCCTATCTGTTCCTCTGGGGAGAGATTGTGACTGCAGGACACATGTAAGATTTTTTGATGAAAATTTACTATATTCGTTGGTGTTAGATAGTGGATTTGAAGTGGTTAATATTATGAAGATACCTTATGTAAATGATTTCTCTGCCTTCAGTCTTTTTTGTGTTGGTATGAATCGAAAGTAATAGGTTTGGAGCATTATTTGAATTCCACATCATATATGGTGTGAGAGCGGCTTGCTACGGAAATAAATATAGTGAAGAAGCCTTCAGTTTGTCAGGCATGGGAGGAATAGATGGAAAGATGATCGATATTGAAGAAAAGCTGGAGACGATTATTAGTGAGTATGGGCTGGAAACCTGTGATTTATTGAAGGTTCGGTTAAGTGAAGTAATTGGAGAAATTCTTCAAAAAGAGATTGGAATTCATGGAAGAAGAATCGTGGTTAGAGGATTAAAGTATTCAGCACATAAGATACATCCTTTTTTGGAATTAGTTGCTCAATATGGGGATATTGTTGGGGTTGTAGATAAAGCTCCTTTTGCAGAGCAGGTATTTTACAGAGAAGATGAAGCTGTGCCGATTTTGGCTTATGATGATAGCCTAATAAAGAACAGGAAGTTGAATTGTGATATTTATCTTATCAATTCTCTTTATAATGGAAAGAGTATTTATTATGAAGAAAAAACGTTTCTAGAGAAAGAGGGGATTCGCGTTATTGATTTGTATAAAGAAATGCGCATCCATTATAGTATTTGTGTGGGAAAAACCTATGAAGAGTATACGGGAGAACGGGATTTTTCATATAATCGGCTTCAAAAGGCAATATGTGATTTCAGGGTAAATCCAAGGGAGGATACCTTTAAGCGTTTAGTAAGCGTGTGTCTTTCTATGCGTGACTTTATTTCGCTTTTTGCTTACATAGAGGAGGGAGCAGAGTTTGTTGAAAAGACCAATTATTGGAAGGAATTGATTGACCATATTGTGGGGCTTCTTAACTGTATTCAGAAGGAAATAGAAGCCAGATATGAAAGACTTCAGGCAAAAGATGTAATGATGCACTGGATTGATCAGTTGGGGTATGATGAATTAAATCTTATGCCAAGGGTTTCTGACTATATCAGCAAGGGACTTACCTTCTGTAACGCTATTACAGTTACTCCATACACAAAGCCTACAGCCAGAATGATGTTCTGGAAAGACTTTAGAGTAAATAGGGATAATAATGGAGGGAAGGGAAGCTATGAAGCTAGAACAATAGATGAAAGCTCTATGTACAAAAGGATTACTGAAAAAGGGTTTCATTTTGGAGCATACGGCTACATAGAATCAATTTTATATCAGGAGAGAGGGGAACATGAGATGTGTGAACCTCTAATTGCTTCGGCATTACATTATTGGAGATTTCTTAGGGAGCTGCTTCTTTCAGATAAGCCCGTTTTTGGAATTATCCATATGTTTGGAGAAACCCATGAGCCATATCTTTCACCTGAATCTGTTGTTAAGAATTACAGCTATGAGTTTTACCGATCCTATAACGTCAGTAAAGAAAAAATAAAGCGCTCTGCTGCCTATGCAGATCGATTGATTGAGTTTTACACAGAGCTTCTTGGAAAAAAGACGGTTAATATTTATATGAGTGATCATGGAAAGTGGGAGGATATTGACAGAAGGCGTTATAAGGATGAAAGTATGCATACCCTTTTAGGAATTACAAACTTGGGGATACAAGGTGAAGTAGAGCGCATGTTCTCTTATGAGCACTTCGATTTACTGGTAGACTGGATACTTAAAATGGCAAGCCAGGAGGAAATGTTCTTCTGTGATTTGCCTATCTATTCAACAGGATTTAAAAGCGCAATTATTGAAAGGGGAGCTGAAAATACAGATATTTGCCAAGGCTACACAGGTATAAAAACTAATTTGGATAAATACATACGTTTGGAATCTGATCAGGAATATTATTTTGTCCGACCGGACGAGGAACACAATCGAATTGAGGAACCAGAGTATCAGAGACGGATTCAATATTTGCGGATGCGGCATGAGGAGCTAAAAGAAAGGGCGATTATAACAAGCCAGTCTGGATACAGCATCAATTAATATTAAAGGAGAAAATACTATGAACTTAGAAGAACGCGTAAGATTAAAAAAAGCCAATCGGAGGGAGCTCTACAGTCTTGAGCCCCCCTTCCCCTACACAAATTTTCTTATAGAATTGTCCAATGCATGCAACCATGCCTGTATATTCTGCACCCACCAGAAAATGAAACGTCCGGTAGGATTTATAAAAGAGGATCTGCTCTATCAAGTGCTGCAGCAGGCCTATGACCTGGGAACAAGGGAAGTTGGCTTTTATGCTACGGGAGAGCCCTTTATCGTCAATAATTTGTCGAAATATGTGAAGAAGGCAAAGGAAATCGGATATGAGTATGTTTACCTTACGTCCAACGGCTCCTTGGCCACGCCTGAGAAATTAAGGGCAGTTATTGATAACGGAGTGGACAGCATTAAGTTTTCCATCAATGCTCCTAACCGTGAGATGTATCAGTTCATTCATGGAAAGGATGATTTTGATATTGTAGTAGAGCATCTTCAGTATATGAATGAATATAGGAAGGAGAGTGGGCGCAAGTTTAAGATTTTTATTACCGGGATACTGACCAGATATACGGAGCGGCTGAAGGAGGATTATTTTCAGGTGTTTAAGGGGCTTGCAGATGAGATTGTATTTAAGGATGTCTATAACCAGGGCGGTAACATGCCGGAAATCGATGAACTTCTCCGTTGCACCTACGATAATGAAACTTACAGGCGCTGCAATCTTCCTTTTGATTCCATTTACGTTACACATGAGGGGTATCTTTCGGTCTGCAATGCGGATTACGAAAATATGCTGGTTGTAGCTGATTTGAATAGGGAATCCTTGAAGGATGGCTGGTATGGGGAAAAAATGAAGAAAATCCGTCAGGGATTTATGGATGATAATGTATCTCAAACCCTTTGCGATGGTTGTCTCCATCATAAGAAGCTCCCTGCCAGTCCCTTGACCCCGGAAGCGGCAACTATAAATCTGGAGTTGTTTTCGGATAAGCAGGTACGGGACAGGCTGATAAAAGCGGGGTACTTAAAATGAAACAGGTTTATATGAGCGTGAGTACGGATATTCTGCATTACGGACATATACAGATTATGCAGAAAGCAGCAGCTATGGGAGAATTGACAGTTGGGATTCTGACAGATAAGGTCATTTCACAATATAGGCGTCCGTCCTTGGTTCCATTTGAAAAACGCTGGCAGATGATAGAAGCGTTGGAGTTTGTCAGTCATGTGATAAAGAAGGATACTCTGAGTTACAGACCGATCATAGAACAGTATCATCCAGATATTATTGTTCATGGAGATGAGTGGAAAACAGGGAGTAAGGCGAAGCTGCGTTCTGAGGTTATAGAGCTTTTGGATCAGCTGGGAGGAGAATTGGTTGAGTTTCCATATACGAAGGATGAAAATATCAACGCATTGGAAGGGGACGTGTTCAGGCGTTATGCAATCCCTGAAATCCGGCGAGGCATGCTGAGACGGCTGCTGAATCTGAAAAAGTCGATCCGGGTGCTGGAGGCACATAACGGATTAACTGGTTTGGTGGTGGAGAATGCAAAGGTTCATATGGATAATGGTGAAGAACGGGAGTTTGACGCTATGTGGATTTCCAGCCTCTGTGATTCGGCTTCCCGTGGAAAACCGGATATAGAACTGGTGGACTGGTCCTCCAAGATTGACAGAATTAATGAAATTATGGAAGTCACCACAAAACCAATTATTGTGGATGGAGATACCGGAGGACTGACAGAGCACTTCGTCTACAATGTGCAGACATTAGAGCGCCTTGGCGTATCGGCGGTTATTATTGAGGATAAGACCGGGCTTAAGAAAAATTCCCTTTTTGGCACGGAAGTGAGGCAAACTCAGGCTGAACCGGATAGCTTTGCAGAGAAGATTCATCTGGCGAAGCAGGCCCTGAAAACCTCAGAGTTTATGATCTTTGCCAGAATAGAAAGCCTGATTCTGGATCAAGGAATGGAGGATGCGCTTATGCGTGCCGGTAAATACGTGCATGCGGGAGCAGACGGAATTATGATTCATTCTCGACAAAAAAAGCCGGATGAAGTTTTTGAATTTTGTGAGAGCTTTAAGAGCAGTTATCCAGATGTTCCGATTGTTGTGGTTCCAACGACCTATAACCAGATCAAGGAAGAGGAACTGGCTGCCTGCGGAATCAATGTTATTATTCATGCGAATCACCTTCTTAGAAGTGCATTTCCTGCTATGCAAAAGACGGCAGAGGCGATTTTAAGGGATGGATGCTCAGGGGAGGAGGCAGAAAAATACTGCATGTCAATTAAAGAGATTATTAATTTTATTCCTGTGAAAGGAGAATCGATTTAGACATGGAGAAACAGGAAAAGAGAACCCCGCGCCAGGGAACCGTATATTGGATTACAGGACTGTCCGGCGCAGGAAAGACAACCATCGCTTCCCTTTTATATAAGGAGCTAATTCGTGAAAAAGAGGGAATTGTTTTGCTGGATGGAGATGAACTGAGGAAAACGGTGGCCGGAGATTTAGGGTATACATACTCAGAACGGCTTGAAGCAGCAATGCGATATGCAAGATTATCTGCAATGCTGGCAAAGCAGGGGATTACAGTAATTATTGGTACGATTTCCATGTTTGATCAGGTAAGGGACTGGAATCGGGAGAATATTCTCAGTTATTGCGAGGTTTATCTGGAGGTTCCCATAGAAGTGCTTCAGGCCCGGAATCAGAAGTCTCTTTACAGCAATGTAAAGGCCGGGCAGATAAAAAATGTGGTTGGAATGGATATGGATATTGAGGAGCCGAAGCATCCGGATATTATTATATGTAATGACGGAGCCTTGACAGTGGAAGCTTGTGTTGAGATTATCAAAGGATGGGCATAGATGGAAGCAGGAGCATTATTTAACCAGCTGAATGGAGAATTTTTCACAGGGGTACCGGATTCGCTGCTTAGGCCCATCTGTGATTACTTGATGAAGAAAAAAGGAATTTCGGCCAGTCATGTGATTGCAGCAAATGAAGGCAATTGCGTAGGACTGGCAGCGGGGTATTATTTGGCAACAGGGAAGACGCCGGTTGTATATTTACAGAACAGTGGGATTGGAAATATTGCCAATCCGGTTATTTCTTTGCTGAATGAACGGGTTTACGGGATTCCCTGCTTGTTTTTGGTGGGATGGAGAGGAGAGCCTGGAAGTAAAGATGAGCCGCAGCACTCCTTTCAGGGAATGATAACCCATCAGCTTTTGAATGATATGGGGATTGCCGCTTTTACAGTTAGGGAAACCACTGATCAGGAGGAATTGGGAGAGATTCTTGAGCAGGTGGGACTGTTGCTGGACAAAGGGAAGCAGGCAGCGTTGGTTTTTACCACAAAGTCTATTGTAAATAGTGAGAAGCAGGTATATAAAAATGATTTTCAATTGGAGAGGGAAAAAGCCATTCATGCTATTTTGAAATGGACCGGGGATGATATCATAGTGGCTTCTACAGGAAAAATATCCAGGGAAGTCTTTGAAGTGCGGGAACAGAGGGGAGAAAGGCATGAGAAGGACTTTTTGACAGTTGGTTCTATGGGACATAGCTCTTCTGTGGCTCTTGGTATTGCATTGGCAAAGCCCAAACGGAGGATATGGTGTCTGGACGGAGATGGCGCTCTTTTGATGCACATGGGAGCATTGGCTGTGATTGGTACTTCCAATGTGAAGAATCTTGTTCACATTGTGTTTAACAACAGCGCTCATGAATCAGTTGGAGGACTTCCCACAGTAATGGGCAGGGTTAACCTGTGTGAGACGGCGAAAAGTTTGGGTTATAGCTGTGCACACCGCATTGACTCAAAGGAAGGACTGGAAGCTGTTTTGGAGATAGTAAGAGGGAAAAGGGAGCTTGCTTTTATTGAAGTTCTGACTGCTATGGGCTCCAGAGCGAATCTGGGACGGCCCACGATTTCTCCAGAGGAAAACAAGTGTAGTTTTATGAAATATCTGGAGGAGGATAAAGAGTGAGAGAGAAAAAATTAGTATATGTTCCAATGGCAGTCGATACGGTGCACCCTGGACATTTAAACATCATTAAGGTTGCTTCTGAGCTTGGACAGGTTATGGTAGGCCTTTTTACAGACGAAGCAATCGCTTCCTATAAACGGGTGCCTATTATGAATTATGCGCAGAGGAAGGCCATTATTGAAAATATGAAGGGCGTAGATATTGTTGTTAGGCAGGAGACTCGTGATTATGAGCCAAATCTTCGTGAATACAAGCCGGACTATATGGTACATGGAACGGATTGGCGAGAGGGTCCATTGGCAGAGGTCAGAGCCAGGGCGATAAAGGTGATGGCTGAATGGGGAGGAGAGGTTGTGGAACCTGAGTATACGAAGGGGGTGTCTTCAACAGCACTGCATCAGGAAGCCAAGCAGGACGGGGTAACTCCTGAACAGAGGCGAGCATATCTTAAGCGGCTGCTTGCTGTGAAGCAGTTTTCACGGATCATAGGGGTCTACAGTGCGCGGACAGCCCAGATAGCGGAGCAGGTGCGGATAACGGGGAAGGAGGGAGTGAAATACCAGTTTGACGCATTATGGCTGGATGTGGAAGGAGTCGCGCTTCAAAAAGGAATAAGTTCTTCTTTGCTGAGTGAGTCAGATGTTTTCTCAGCCGTGTGGGATATTGGCATAAATAGTGAAAAACCACTGATTATTCCCTTTAGAGGAGGCGACCGGCAACTGTTTCTGAGGAAAGCTGAACAATCTGGAGCTGCCGCTGTTGTTGTGTGGGATGGTAATCCGGAAGAACAAAGGGAAACTGTAAGCTGGCTCATCAATCACCGCAATTACCAGAATATGATGATAATGGCAATCGCGGATGAACAGACGAAGGATACAGATGCATTAGGAGCAGAAGGATACATTTTCAGAAGGCAGAAGGCAGAGAAAGGGACGGATAAGAGAGAAGTAAAAGGAGGTATTCCTGTGTTGATTATGGAGGATGCAGGGGAGAATCTTAAAACTTATAAAGGTGTATCCGGAATTGTTTACGCAAGAAGTATGGGAAGATTGGCTGATTCATCTATACAGGAGGCAGCTGAAGCTCTACTTAAAGATAGAGAGCTGAACTTATAGTGCATATTTAACAGGAGATTTTTGATGAAAGTGTTAGCTATATTTGGAACTCGCCCAGAGGCAGTAAAAATGTGCCCACTCATTATGGAACTAAAAAAGAGAGCGGAAATTGAGTGTAAGGTATGTCTTACCGGACAACACAGAGAAATGCTGGATCAGGTGATGAATTGCTTTTCACTTCAGGCTGATTATAATCTGAATATCATGAATGCAAATCAGACTCTGACTGAGATCACGTCAGCTATTCTGGAAAAGCTGGAACCGGTTCTGCAGACGGAGCGGCCGCATATAGTTCTTGTACATGGAGATACTACGAGCTCTTTTGCCGCAGCCTTGGCTTCTTTTTATCAGAGGATCCCCATAGGGCATGTGGAAGCAGGACTTCGTACCGGGAATATGTATGCTCCGTTTCCGGAGGAGATAAACCGTTGCCTGATAGGACGTTTGGCAGCAATCCATTTTGCACCTACGGAGGGAAATGCAGAAAATCTAAAGAAGGAAGGTGTGATAAAACCAATTTTTGTTACGGGAAATACGGTGATTGATTCTTTTAAAACGACAGTCAGAAAGAATTATACTTTTTCGGAACCAAAACTAAAATCCCTTAATGTAACAGGAAAGAGGATAGTTCTTGTAACGGCACACAGGCGGGAGAATATAGGGATACCTCTTAGGCAGATTTGCCTTAGCCTGAAACGGATTGCTCAAAATACGAAGGATGTTTTGGTAATCTATCCCCTTCATCTAAACCCCAAGGTACGCGGGACTGCCATTCCGATTTTGAATGGAGAAAAGAACGTTGTTCTTACAGAACCATTAGGTGTATTGGATATGCACAACCTGATGGCAAAGGCTTATATGGTTATGACTGATTCCGGCGGCCTTCAGGAGGAGGCTCCGGCTCTTGGAAAGCCTGTATTGGTGCTTAGGGAAGAAACTGAACGGCCGGAGGCAATTGAAGCCGGAACTGCCAGCTTGGCGGGGGTTGAGGAGGAAAGAATATACGAGATTGCTATGAAACTGCTGGATGACAGTGCTGCTTATGAGCAAATGGCAAAGGCTGTCAATCCCTATGGTGACGGACGTGCCTCAGAGAGGATTGCAGATATTTTACAACAGATAGCCCAAAAGGAGAGGAGCATTGAATTTGGATAAATTATATAATCATGTAGAGCTGTCGGCATCCATGATGTGTGCGGATTACGGATGCCTGGAAAGAGAGGTAAGGAGTTTGGAGGAAGGGGGAATTGACTCGTTTCATATTGATATTATGGATGGGCAGTTTGTACCCAACTTCTGTATGGGTATACAGGATCTGAGATGCATACGTAATCTGACAAAGAAGCCGGTAGAGGTTCATTTGATGATTAAGCGTCCCATGAGTTACCTGAAAGTGTTTATTGAGGCAGGCGTAGACGTGATTTATGTCCATCCGGAGGCTGATTACCATCCCTCCACCACATTGCAGGCGATTATAAACGCAGGAATCACACCAGGTATTGCCGTGAATCCGGGAACTTCCTATGAGGCAGTGAATGAGTTACTTTTCCTGGCAAAGAGGGTCTTGGTAATGAGTGTTAATCCTGGAAATGCGGGACAGGCATTTTTGCCATATATCGGACAGAAGCTGGATAAGTTTTTGTCATCCAGAGAGGAGCGGGATATTGAAATTTACTGGGATGGAGCCTGCTCTCAGGATAAAATATTGAAGTATGGACCAAGAGGGGTCAAGGGATTTGTCCTTGGAACGACGATTCTGTTTGGAAAGGAGAAAACATATGAGGAGATTCTGCAAGAAGTGAGAGATGACCTAGAGGAGGTAAAAGCGTGATTTTTGCCGTGATACTTTCCGGCGGTACAGGCAGCCGGATAAGCGGATTGTCTATTCCAAAACAATATTACAAGATAGGCAGTAAAATGCTGATTTCATACTGTCTAGAAACATTCTCACGCATGAAGGAAATCGACGGTATCATGATTGTTGCAGACCTGGCCTGGCATGCTGCTATTAACTGTGAATTGAAGCGGATGCAATGCAGAACGTTTTTAGGTTTTTCCGAACCAGGAGAAAACAGGCAACTTTCCGTTTATAATGCGCTCCAAAGGCTAAAAACAAAGGTAAAAGCCGACGATTTGGTTATTATCCATGATGGGGCTAGGCCTGGGGTTTCAGCGGAACTGCTCAGACGCTGCATACGGGCGGCAGAATTTGCAGATGGTTCAATGCCAGTTCTTAAAATGAAGGATACAGTCTATTACAGTGAGAACGGTAATCAAATAAGTTCCTTGCTGAAGCGGGAGTGTCTTTTTTGTGGACAGGCGCCGGAGGTGTTTGCGTTTGGAAAGTATTTGGAAGCAAATCAATGTCTCTCTAGAGAACAGATTTTGCAGATCAATGGAAGTTCTGAGCCTGCAATTATGGCTGGTATGCACATTGAACTAGTAGACGGGGACGAAAAAAATTATAAGATAACTACTCAAGCGGATTTAAATCACTTTGTGGAAGATCAGAAAGGGAGGAAGAATGTGTGAAAGCTTACGTATTGCATGGGATAGACAGCCTATGTTTGGAGGATGTTAAGAAGCCCGATTTAAAACCAAACGAAGTATTGGTAGAAATAAAAGCTACGGGCATCTGCGGCTCGGATATCCCAAGAATCTATCGAACGGGAACATATTCTTATCCTCTGATTCCAGGACATGAATTTTCAGGCATTGTTTCAGAAATGGGAAGCAATACGGACCAGAATTGGATTGGGAAACGAGTGGGAGTATTTCCTCTGATTCCCTGTATGAACTGTGATTCCTGCAGAAAACAGAAATATGAATTATGCAGAAATTACAGCTATCTAGGCTCCAGGATCAACGGCGGGGTTTGCAGAATATGCAGCGGTCCCTGAGTGGAACCTGATAGAGCTTCCGGAAAATGTTCCTTTTGAAGCGGCGGCTATGCTGGAGCCTATGGCAGTAGCGGTTCATGGGCTACGCAGCGTCAAACTGGAAGCTGATGATATTACGACAGTATGCGGTCTTGGAACTATTGGTCTGCTTTTAACTATGTTCTTAATAGAGCAGGGTATTAAAAATATTCTTGTGGTAGGAAATAAGAATTTTCAAAAAGAGATGGTTAAGAGGCTGGGACTTCAGGAAGGCTCCTATTGCGACAGCAGAGCAACAGATCTGGCTCAATGGATAATAGAAAAAACTAACGGTAAAGGCGCAGATGTGTTTTTTGAGTGTGTTGGAAAAAATGAGACTATAAGAAGTGCACTCTGGTGTACAGCTCCGGAGGGTACGGTGCAGTTGGTCGGAAATCCTGCCTCTGATATATGCTTAGATAAAAATAGCTATTGGAAAATTTTACGGAATCAACTTACAGTAAAGGGCAGTTGGAATTCTTCCTTTACGCATCAAAAGGACGATGATTGGCATTACGTGCTTGATAGGCTGGCAAATGGAAAAATTTTTCCGGAAAAATTTATTACGCAAGCGGCAGATTTTAATAACTTGGAAACAGGTCTGCATATTATAAGGGATAAAAGAGAGGAATATATAAAGGTTATGGCCATTAGGTAATAGCCTTTTTATGTGTGCTCTCTGGTAGTCGGCAGAAAGCCTTAGGAGCTTCCCTATAAGATATACGAAGGTGCTTGTGTATATTATAAAAAGTGTAAGAAAGGGCTGGTAAAAGCAGTATAAAGACTGCCGCTTCCAGCCATAATTATCAATTTTTATTCTGTGACAAAACACGATTGAGGCAAGAATTAACTTTAACTCAAATAACTTTTCATACTCTTAAGGGCGTTCTTCTCCAACCTGCTCACCTGGGCCTGGCTGATGTGGATTTCCTGGGCTACCTCCGTTTGGGTTTTTCCCTCAAAAAAACGCATATCAATAATATGCCGTTCCCGTTCTGGGAGCCGTTTCATCGCTTCAACCAGGGACAAATCCTCTATCCAGTTTTCCTCCAGATTTTTTTTGTCGCTAATCTGATCCATAACATACAGCGGATCGCCGCCGTCTGTATAGACAGGCTGACTGGAGTTTGTATGGCATCCAGAGCGTAGGTGATATCCTCCTTGGAAACACCCAGCTCCTGGGCAATTTCCATCAAGGTTGGCTCTTTGGAATTAGCTCTCGTTAGCTGCTCTCTGGTATACAAAGCTTTGTAAGCGGTATCCCTTAAAGAACGGCTGACCCGGATGGAATTATTGTCCCTGAGATAACGGCGGACCTCACCCAGAATCATAGGTACTGCATAGGTGGAAAATTTTACATTTTGCGTAATATCAAAATTATCAATCGCCTTGATGAGGCCGATACAGCCTATTTGAAATAAATCGTCTATGTTTTCCTGACTGTTGGAAAAACGTTGTATCACGCTTAATACCAGCCGCAGATTCCCTTTAATATACTGCTCCCTGGCTTCTTTATCTCCGTTCAGTATCCGTTCAAATAGCATTTCCTTTTCTTCATTACTCAATAAAGGCAGCTTGGCGGTATTGACTCCGCATATCTCAACTTTGTAGCCTGACATTATCCTTACCTCCATTATACTGTCGTTCTTCCAGCCCTGTAAAAAATGGGCTGTGCCGGATGAATCTGCTATAAAGAATCATGTACGGATTCGGATTGTTTTATACGATGGATGGGAAAGAAAAAAATGCCAATTTTTGCACAGAGATAAATGGGCTGTTTGGGGAATTAAATGGGAGCAGAAGAACTCGCCAGGGCATTTTGATACATGCAGAAGAAAAGCGCCTGTATCGCGTACGGAACGCTGCAGGCGCTTTGTCTACAGCCTAAAACGGCTGCTTTTTAGTGAAATGAAAGATTTTCTCCGTTTGATTCAATAACTTGCTTATACCAGTAAAAGCTGTCTTTTCTATATCGTTTCATCGTGCCATTACCACGATTGTCCCTGTCTACATAGATAAATCCGTACCGCTTGTCAATTTCACCTGTGGATACGCTTACCAGATCCATGGCGGACCACGGCGTGTAGCCGATTAAATCTACACCGTCGTCTATGGCCAGACGCATTTGTTCAATGTGACGGCGCAGGTAATCAATTCGGTAGCTGTCATGGACGCGGCCGTTTTCCAGTACATCGCGGGCGCCCAGGCCATTTTCAGTAATCATAACCGGGATGTGGTATCGGTCGTAAACGTGGTTTAACGTATAACGGAGTCCCTTGGGGTCAATCTGCCAGTCCCATTCGGTTGCTTTCAGGTAGGGATTTTTAGCTCCGCCCATTACGTTTCCGGAAACCTGGGCTGCGTCCTTTTGGGCTGTAATACAGTTGGACATATAATAGGAGAAGGAATAAAAATCAACGGTACCTTCCGAGATATCTGTTAAATCCTGTTCAGTTATTTCAAATGCAATATGGTTTCGTTCAAAATATCTCTTAATGTAATAAGGATACTCCCCCTTTACCTGAACATCGCCGCTAAAGCAGTTGCGCATTAAATCTTCCTGCTGAGTAAGGAAAATATCATCGGGACTGCAGGTAAGGGGATATACAGTAATATGGCATATCATAGTGCCGAACCGGAAGTCGGGATTAATGGAGCGGCCAAGCCTTACGGCCTGGGCGCTGGCTACGAATTGGTGATGCAGGGCTGCAAAACGGGAGCTGGGATCGTCAGCCTGCTCTGTGAAAAATTCGGTTCCTTCGTTAAGGATACCTGCATGGTTCCAATTCCCAAGTTTTGTGGTAAGGCAGTTTATTTCGTTGAAAGGAATCCAGTATTTGACCACATCCTTATAGCGGTTAAACAATACCCTGCATAAATTCATGTAATAATCAATACAGCGGCGATCCTTCCATCCGTTGCACTCCTTTGTGAGCTGAAATGGATTTTCGTTGTGGTAAATAGTTACCAAGGGTTCGATATTATATTTTTTTAGTTCAGAGAAGACAGAGTCATAAAATTTCAGCCCTTCTTCATTTGGTTCTGCTTCATTTCCATTTGGAAAAATCCGGGTCCAGTTGACGGACATGCGGAAAATGTTAAAGCCCATTTCTGCGCAAAGGGCAATATCCTCTTTGTAATGATGATAAAAATCTACAGCCTCATGGGAAGGATAAAAATAAGCATGTTCGTCCATAACAGGAGTAATGCGGCGCGGGCTTTTATGGGTGCCGGAAGTCATTACATCAGAAATGCTGACTCCTTTACCGTGGACGTTCCAGGCGCCTTCACACTGATTGGCTGCAGAAGCTGCTCCCCAGAGAAAATTTTCAGGGAATTTTTTTAGATGATTCATAGCTGCCTCCTATTTGAATAAATTAAATTTCATTTATAATCTTATTATATCAGGATGAATCGAAAAATCAATGAAAATTATTTAATTTTTATGATTGACTTAACTATTTTATATTGATATAATAAATAAAAAGAAAATATTTTATCGAAAGGAGAAAAACAAATGATAAGGAAAATTCACACAGATAAGGCGCCGGCAGCCATTGGTCCATATGTGCAGGCAGTAGCGACA
>OCAK01001318.1_pt1 | contig 14535 bp, 15 predicted proteins | sample 1538301 | NCBI WGS metagenome assembly OCAK01 (sample SAMEA2580285, study PRJEB22360) | human gut metagenome | biome: human gut; feature: human-associated habitat; material: faeces | place: Denmark | collected 2008/2010 | reverse complement strand
TTCAAGCTTGCTGATATGGCTGCAAGAATCGAAGCTGCTCAGCTTCTTGTTTACAAGGCTGCCATGGCTAAGGCTACACAGAAGGTTTATTCTGTAGAAGCTGCCAAGGCTAAATTATTCGCAGCAGAGACAGCTATGGCTGTTACAACAGAAGTTGTCCAGTTATTCGGTGGATACGGATATATCCGTGAGTACGACGTAGAGCGTATGATGCGCGATGCCAAGATCACAGAGATCTACGAAGGAACTTCCGAAGTTCAGCGTATGGTTATTTCTGGGTCATTATTAAGATAATCGTACAGTTGTATCACAAAGATTGAAGAAAAGGAGATAAATAATACATGAATATCGTAGTATGTATTAAACAGGTTCCGGATACAAAGGGCGGCGTAAAGTTCAACGCAGACGGAACACTCGATAGAGCTGCAATGCTTGCTATCATGAACCCAGATGACAAAGCTGGTCTTGAGGCAGCACTTAGAATTAAGGATCAGAACGGTGCAAAGGTTACTGTTCTTACCATGGGACTTCCAAAGGCAGATGCTGTTCTTCGTGAGGCTATGGCTATGGGAGCTGACGATGCTATTCTTGTTACCGACAGAGTATTAGGTGGAGCTGATACATGGGCTACTTCCACAACAATCGCCGGTGCACTTCGTAACTTAGATTATGATCTGATTATCACAGGACGTCAGGCTATTGATGGTGATACCGCACAGGTAGGACCACAGATCGCTGAGCATCTTGGACTTCCGGTAATCTCTTATGCTGAGGATATCAAGGTTGAGGGAGATTCCGTAATCGTTAAGCGTCAGTATGAGGACAGATATCATGAAGTTAAGGCTAAAATGCCTTGCCTGATCACTGCTCTTTCTGAGTTAAACGAGCCAAGATATATGACTCCGGGTGGAATTTTCGATGCATGTGACAAAGAAGTTACCGTATGGGGCAGAGCAGACTTAAAGGATGTAGATGATTCTAACCTTGGTCTGAAAGGATCTCCAACAAAGATCGCTAAGGCATCTGATAAGGTACCGAAGGGTGCAGGAGAGAAAGTAAATCTGGATCCTGCAGAGTCCGTTGCATACTTAATCGGAAAATTCAAAGAGAAACATATTATCTAAGATTATAGAGAAAAGTGGTGAATAACATGGGTTTAGAAGAATATAAGGGCGTATTTATCTACGCACAGCAGGTAGACAATGAACTTAGCTCTATCGCTTTTGAGTTAATCGGAAAGGCAAAGGAGCTTGCAAAAGATTTAGGAACAGACGTAACAGCAGTCCTTCTTGGATCAAACGTAAAGGGCTTAACAGATGAGTTAGGCGAGTATGGCGCAGACAAGGTTATCGTAGTGGACAACCCTGAACTTGAGACATACCGTACAGAGCCATATGCACAGGCTCTTGCAGCAGTCATCAATGAGTACAAGCCAGAGATTATGTTAGTTGGTGCAACAGCAATCGGTCGTGACCTTGGTCCTACCGTATCTGCAAGAGTTGCAACTGGACTTACCGCTGACTGTACAAAGCTTGAGATCGGTGATTTCCCAATCAACGCAGTTCCTGGTAAGGAAGACGAGCAGAAGCACAACCAGTTACTGATGACCCGTCCTGCATTCGGTGGAAACACAATCGCAACCATCGCCTGCCCGGACAACCGTCCTCAGATGGCTACCGTTCGTCCTGGTGTTATGCAGAAGCTTCCAAAAGAGGCTGGACGCAAGGCAGAAGTAATCGAGTTCAATCCTACACTTGAGAAGAACAACCGTTACGTTGAGATTCTTAACGTTGTTAAGGCAGTTGGAAATGTAGAGAACATCATGGATGCAAAGGTTCTTGTATCCGGTGGTCGTGGAGTTGGAAGCAAAGAGAACTTCAAGATGCTGCAGGATCTCGCTGATGTATTTGGCGGAATGGTAAGCTGTTCCCGTGCCGCTGTAGAAAACGGCTGGTTAGCACAGGATTATCAGGTAGGACAGACAGGTAAGACGGTTCGTCCACAGATCTACTTTGCAATCGGTATTTCCGGAGCAATCCAGCACGTAGCTGGTATGGAAGAGTCTGACCTGATCATCGCAATCAACAAGGATGAGGATGCTCCAATCTTCTCCGTAGCTGATTACGGTATCGTTGGAGATCTGAACAAGATCGTTCCAGCTCTGACAGAAGCTTTAAAGGCTGAAATGAAGAATAAATAATTTCATCTTACATAAAGATGTGAAAAGAGACCGCCGCGGATTTCCGCGGCGGTTTTTTTGTGTGAGGAAATACTTGACAAACAGGTTTAAATGACTTAGACTAAAAGTAGTCTAAGTAGTTTAGACCAAAAATAAATAGGTAAAGTAATAAATACGGTGATAGAAATGAAAACTTATTTGACAAAAGCAGAATTAAAATTGATGGAAGTAATTTGGGAGAAGGGTCAAATTCCTTCAAATAAACTTGTTAAAGAATGTTTAGAGCGGTTTAATTGGAAAAAGTCAACAACCTATACTAATTTGAAAAAATTAGTTGATAAAAAAATGGTTTGTAATTCAGAGGCAGTTATTACTGTATTAAAATCAAGAGCAGATTATGAAAATGGTCAGAGAAAAGAAGTTATAAAGGAATATTTTTCAAATTCATTACCGCAATTTGTCCTTTCGTTTATCAAAGAAAGAAATCTGACAAGAGAAGATATTCAAGAATTGGAGAAAGTAATAGACGAATATAAGGAGGAACTACATGAATGATTTTTTTAAATTTTATAGTGGTTCTTTGAGTGGAACAATAATAGTTATTATACTATTTTTGTTTATAAGATTTTTATTGAGAAAACAGTCTAATCACATAAAAATAATGTTGTGGGTGATACTTTTGATACGTTTATTGTTTCCGGTATCTATATATACGGAATATGGCATTTTGTATTCGGAAACATTTGTTGAAAAGAATGAAAATCTTTCTGCACAGGAAATGAAAAGTGATAATTCTTTGCAAATATTTCCAAAAGATGAAAATACATCGAAACCATACATGGAAAAAAAGAAGAATATAAATATTCTTATGATATTGTGGTATATAGGTCTTTTGGTTTTTGCTGTATATTATATTATACAGAGGATTGCTGTTTGTAGAAGAACAAAGAATGCAAAGAAGATATCTTCACAGGATGAAATCTATGAGTGGAAAGAAAGCGTGGCTTGTGTTATCGGCTTAGTTAAACCAAAAATATTTTTGCCATTTGATTTGAGTCCAGAGCAACGGCAGATAGTGTTACAGCATGAAAAGACCCATATAAAACGCAAAGATTATCTATTGATGATGTTGTATTATATAGCTCTTGCTTTAAATTGGTATAATCCCTTATGTTGGTTAATTTATTTTGGAGTAAATAAAGATATAGAAATGGCCTGTGATGAACAGACATTACAAAATACATCAATGGAGGAAAGAAAATTTTATGCCAGAACATTACTTCGGTTATGTGATAAAGGTAGATTAAAATATGTATCAGCTATGCGACCTTTTATTTGCGAAAGGAGTACATTGAAGATGCGGATTAAAAATATTGGGAAAGAATATAGCTGCCAAAAAACAATATATATAGTTGTTGCCAGTGGATTGTTATTAGTAGTATTATTTGGAAGTTTTCTTTATAAAAAAATTGGTTTGAATAATGTTGATTCGAAAGAACTTGCAAGGCTGGCAAGTTATAAATCAACTTTAAATTTTGATGATACAATGCCTAAAATTGGTTATGTCGGAAAGGGACAATTAGTTGTTTATGACAATATGGGGGTGTATGTTTATGATCTTTCCTCTTCAGACCTGACGGATTATGTTGATTTTGAAAAAAATCATTTTAAGGGATTACAGGGAGATGATGCAACATTTATTCATGTATCGAAGGATGGACGGTATATCCAGCTAAGTGATAATGAAAAACAGTTGCAGTATGATTTGAAAACAAAACAACAAAAGAATCAATTAGATAAAAAAGAAAGCTGGAATCCGAAAACAGAACCGATGGGGGTGGAGACCGCAGAATATTACAGCGTAAGCGATGTGTATTATATAGGTGAAGGCGAAACGTGTTTTCTTGCCATTAACAAAAATGTTACTCCAAATTATGGGGCATTGTTATGTGTAGTATCAAATGTGGGGGCAGAAAAAGAATATTCTTTATTTGATTGATGCATGAGTTGTTTTAAAGGCTGAGATGTGCAAATAATTTCATTTTATATAAGTGTGAAAAGAGACCGCCGCGGATTTCCGCGGCGGTTTTTACTATATTTGTAACGAGTCTTCTGTTTTACAGCCTAAGACACGCGCAAATTTTACGACATCAATGTCTAGATCGCGGGTATTGGCGGTAAAATCGAGGATATCGCTACAGCGATACTTTTTCAATGGACAAATGGAAGGAATCCGGATGTCTTTTATTTTTGTCTGAAAATATGTAACAATGGAACCGACAGGTTCGTTATAGTTAGCAGAGACAAAACAAAAGTGAGGAACGCGCGTGATTTTACTGATGATGGTGGACACACCCGAAGAAAAACGAAAATTTGTGATCCTGTACGAAAACTATCGTTATCTGATGTTGAAAGTGGCGGCGGATATTCTGCATGATTACCAGTTGGAAGCATTTGTACGGGTGGCAAAACATATGGAAAACGTCGGACAGCCGGAGGAGACTGCCACGAAACGTTATCTGATTACGATTACAAAACATGCAGCCATTGATCTTTACCGCAGAAGAAACCGGTTACAAAGCAGGGAAATCTATATGGATGAACTTCCAGAAGAAACCGGGCAGCTTACTTATATGGCACCGGAGGAAGAACATGGAGTGTTAGATATTTTAAAAAATCTTCCACCAAAATACAGAGATATATTTCTGTTAAAATATTCCGCACATCTGGAAAACCGGGAGATTGCCAGAATATGCGGACTTCGGGAGGGGACGATACGGCAGCGGATTGCCAGAGGAAAACGGCTAATTGAAAAAGAACTGGAAAAAATCAAGAAGGGAGATACCGAATGAAAGTAACGGACGAATGGCTTTATGAAAAAATGCCGATCGTTGATGCAGCAATGGTACGGCAACTGGAAGTGTGCACGCAAAAAGATTACGTTTTTTCAGATAAATTCAGAAAGCGTATGAAGCGGCTGATACAGAAAGAAAAGTATATGTATGCCGAAAAACAGTTGAAGAAAATCACACAGAAAATTGCGGCAGCAGCGGTTGTGATGCTTGTGGGAGCACTCACCGTCACGATGAGTGTGGAGGCTTACCGGGTACGGTTTTTTCATACGATAAAAATGGTGCTGGATGGTAACATCAGTATTTACTCTTATGAATCGGACGAAGAGAAGATTTCCGATGCTATTTTAAAACCGCAGTATATTCCAGACAACTATCGGCTGAACGAAGAAAAAATTACGGATACCACATCCGTTTTGGAATATGGAAATGACAAAAAGCATTTGATTTTCCAGCAAACAATTGTGACAAATGAGAAAATGATTTTTGACACAAATTATAATTCTGTGGAACAAATCAGAATAAACGGAATGACTGTTTTTCTATATCGGTATACGGATGAGACATTTTGGGCATATGGGGAATATGGAAACAGCGTATATGTGCTGGCTGGAGATACAATCCAAAAAGAAGAAATTGAAAAAATATATAAACACTGGATCTGGTAAAGGAGAGAGAAAATGATGAAAAAGAGATGGATTTTACTTATGATGTGTGCGTGCATTTCAGGACTTGGAGGATGTGGAAAACAGACAGTTACAGAAAAAGCTGAGGAGACAGAAACTGCAGACAGTATGAAGGAGGATACAACAGAACTCTGCGCTTATATAAAGGAAATCAATGGAAATACACTGGTCATCGATCCCGTGGAGTATATCAGTTCCGGGGACAGTGATCGACTGGCAAGTTACAAACACACGGATGACGATATGCCTGACGGATATTATATATACAATAAGGATGAAAAAACAGAGGATGTAACATTGACAGATCAGACGGAGTACTCCTTTTTGGATTGGACAAGAGAATTTGGGGGAACAGATGCCGATATTCGTGTAGTAACAAAAGATAAAATGATTTTTGAAAAATATATGGAAACTTATACGGATGCAAAACCGGGAATGCCGTTTTTCCTGAAAATGAAAGGAAATACGGTGATTCAGATTTTGGAAAAACCGATGGCGTGATGTGACTTGACCATAAGAGGAGCAAGGTGTAAACTGATAAAGTTGATGTTTCTTTTATTCGCAAAAGAAAAAAAGAGAGAGACGGAAAACATAACATCCGCTTTCATCTGGAACAGGAGGAACCAATGCGAAACAATAAGACCGCGGAGCTGGTACTGACCGCTCTGTTTGCAGCAATCATTATCATTATGGCGTTTACACCGCTGGGCTACATCCCACTTGTGGTGATCAATGCGACCATCATCCACATCCCTGTTATTTTAGGATCGTTATTCTGTGGACCGAAGAAGGGCGGATTTTTGGGATTTATCTTTGGTCTGACCAGCTTTATCAAGAATACGGTTATGCCGACCTCACTTTCGGCATTTGTATTTTCCCCGGTGCTGGCGGCCAGCATGGTAGGCACCAGCGGAATCGTAAAGAGTGCGTTTATCTGTTTTGTACCGCGTATTCTTGTAGGAATCCTGCCATATTTTGTATATATCGGAGTAAAGAAAGCACTTTCTTCCCGGCACAAAATTTTCTGGGCAAGTGTGTTTAATATCCTGATCGGTGTGTTCCTGTTTCTTGGTGCGCGTGCGTTTCTGCTTCATGTGTTTGACAAGAAGCCATTGTCAGATATTGCATTGTATGCAGTAAGTGCACTGGTTGGATGGTTCGTTTTTATAGCACTGGAAGTGTATACGGTACTGAAATCCGGCGCAGTCTGTGCATTTGTCTATGCGGGTGTAACAGGCGCAATGGTCAATACGATACTGGTTATGGGCGGAATTTTTGTGTTATACAAAGATGCATATGCAAAAGCCCTGAGTGTCGATGCAGGAGCCGTGCTTGGAATCATCGGTGGTGTCATCAGCTTTAACGGAGTCATTGAAGCGATTGTGGCTGCAATCATTGTAGCAGCACTTGGCATGGTACTAAATAAATTAAAACCAATCAAGAAATAATGATTTTGAAAGGCAGCGGGAAGACGAATATCAATTTCGTGATATTCGTCTGAGGGCTGCCTTTTTTGTTGTATTCTTTGGAAAAAGCAATAGTGCATTCAACAGGGGTATGCTAAAATAAAAAAGGTATGAGTTTATTAAAGGAGGGGAAAAGTATGTTTTTTAATGTGATGGATGTAATTTTTCCGATTATGTTTATTGTTGTAGCAGGTTTTATTGTGGTTACAATCATAAAGGGAATTTCACAATGGAATGACAATAATCATGCACCGAGACTGACAGTAGAGGCAAAGGTTGTAGCCAAACGGACGAATATAACGCATTTCAATGATGGGACAGATACAACTATGGTACATACAAACACAACTTATTATGTTACGTTTGAGGTGGAGAGTGGAGATCGCATGGAAATGAATGTGCGCGGATCTGAATATGGAATGCTTGCAGAAGGGGATGTTGGAAAACTGACATTTCAGGGAACCCGATATCTGAATTTTGAACGTTGTTAACTTTGAAGACAGTTTCTTTACGATTCTGCCGCAAGTGTGATAAAATAGCAGAAGATATGATTTTTCTGCAAAGGAGTAAGAGACAATGTTAAAAGGAAAATGTGTGGTACTCGGTGTGACCGGAAGTATCGCTGCCTATAAAATCGCCTATCTGGCAAGTGCGCTCGTCAAGCAGCATGCGGATGTGCATGTGATCATGACGGAAAATGCAACCAATTTTATTAATCCTATCACGTTTGAGACGCTCACAAGCAACAAGTGTCTGGTCGATACGTTTGACCGGAATTTCCAGTTCAATGTCGAGCATGTGGCACTGGCAAAGCGTGCAGATATTTTTATGGTAGCACCGGCTTCTGCTAATGTGATCGGCAAGATGGCAAACGGAATCGCAGATGATATGCTGACAACAACGATTCTTGCGGCAAAATGCCCGAAGTATGTTTCCCCTGCCATGAATACCAATATGTTTGAAAATCCGATCGTACAGGATAACATCAAAAAGCTGGAGCATTATGGGTTTCATATCATTGATCCGGCGAGTGGTTATCTTGCCTGCGGGGATACCGGAGCCGGGAAAATGCCGGAACCGGAAACACTGTTTTCTTATATTATGAAAGATCTTGCCTGCGAAAAGGACATGGTCGGAAAGAAAGTGATGGTCACAGCAGGACCGACACAGGAGAAGATTGATCCGGTGCGTTATATTACGAATCACTCTACCGGAAAAATGGGCTATGCAATTGCGGAAAACTGTATGCGCCGTGGCGCGGAAGTGACGCTGATCACGGGACCGGTGGCAATCACTCCGCCGCCGTTTGTAAAGGTCGTTCCGGTTGTATCTGCCGCGGATATGGCAGCCGTAAAGGAGACAGCAGAGCAACAGGATATTATTATCAAAGCGGCAGCTGTGGCGGATTATCGTCCGGATCACCCGGTCGATGAAAAAGTCAAGAAAAAAGACGGGGATGCCACTCTTACGATGGAACGCACGGAAGATATCCTTTCGTATCTGGGCGCGCACAAAAAACCGGGACAGTTTCTGTGTGGATTTTCCATGGAGACGGAACATATGCTGGAGAATTCCCGTGCAAAACTTGCAAAAAAGAATGCAGATATGATTGTGGCGAATAACCTGAAGGTAGCCGGAGCCGGATTTGGTACAGATACCAATGTGGTGACGCTGATTACGGCAGATGACTGCAGGGAACTGGAAATAATGAGCAAAGCGGATGTCGCATCAGCGATTGTGAGTGAAATTTTAAAGAAAATGTGTTAGTATTAAAATATGACAGACTTAGAAGCCTATTATAATAAATTTAAGGAAGAGAAGCGTCTGGCCAGCCGACACGGCAGGGTGGAATTTGTGACAAGCATGCATTATATCCATCAGTGTCTGGATGAAATTGTGAAAGAACGTGCAAAAGAGGAAATCCATATCCTTGATATCGGGGCGGGAACCGGACGATACAGCGTACCGCTGGCACAGGAAGGGTTCGATGTGACGGCCGTGGAACTGGTAAAGCATAATCTGGGACGCCTGAAACAGAAGGGTGCAGGAGTGCATGCATATCAGGGAAATGCAATGAATCTGAAAAAATTTTCCGATGATTCCTTTGACGTAACCCTGTTGTTTGGGCCGATGTATCATCTGCATGAGGAAAAGGACAAGCTTGCTGCGCTGCGGGAGGCGGTGAGGGTGACCAGACCCGGAGGCAGGGTTCTTGTGGCGTATATTATGAATGAATTTTCCGTTATCACGTATGCGTTTAAGGAAAAACATATTCTGGAGGCGCTTAAGGAGGGAATGCTCACAGAGGATTATCACTGTACTTCAAAAGCCAATCCTCTGTATTCCATGGTTCGTCTGGAAGATATTGAAGCATTGGACCGGCAGGTAGAGGTCAGGCGCCGGCAGATCATAGCGGCAGACGGTGCAGCAAATTATATGCGTCCGTTTTTAAATGCGCTGACGGAAGAAGAGTTTGATGCATTTTTACAGTATCATCTGGCAACCTGTGAACGGATGGATCTTATGGGTGCAAGCGGTCACACGGTGGATATTCTTGTGAAAGAGGAGTCTGAAAACGTATGAAAAAATGGATATTGCCAATCCTAATGGCAGGATTTTTGCTGACGGGATGTTCTTCTCCTGCAGCAACGTCATCGGCTTTGCCCTCTTCTGCGGAAAAAATCACGGAGACACAGATGACGGAAGAACCGGGTACGCTGGAAGAAACGGAAACCGGGACTGCAACTGAAACGCAGCAGGAACCGGTGATACAGACGGTAAAAATTACGGCGACAGGTGACTGTACGCTTGGGGCAACACAGACGCATGGGTATGCAGGTTCCTTTCATGAATACTATGATAAATACGGGCAGGATTATTTTTTTAAAAATGTCAGAAGTATTTTTGAGCAGGATGATTTTACACTGGTCAATCTGGAATGTGTGTTGTCAAATGCGACCGAGCGTGTGGAAAAAACGTGGAACTTAAAAGGAAAACCGGAGTATGTTGGTATTATGACAGACAGTTCTGTGGAGGGGGCAAGTCTGGGAAATAATCATACGTTTGATTATGGGCAGCAGGGACTTGATGATACCAGAGAAGTGTTAAATAAAGCAGGGATTATCTTCGGATTCAATGATCATGTGGATACCTATACCACGAAGGATGGTATCAAAATCGGAATTGTCTCCGCAAGCCAGTTGTCTGCAGATGAAAAACATGCCAATTATATCCGGGATGGGATTGCAGAACTTCGGGAAGAAGGAGCGGATCTGGTAATTGCCTGTTGCCACTGGGGGATAGAGGGGGATCATTATCCGAATGATTATCAGCAGAAGCTGGCACACCAGGTGATTGGCTGGGGAGCAGATCTGCTGGTCGGTACACATCCTCATGTATTGCAGGGAATGGAATTATACAACGGAAAAATGATCTGCTACAGTCTTGGAAATTTCTGCTTTGGGGGGAACAGGAATCCAAAAGACAAAGATACGGCGATCTATGAACAGACCTTTACCTTTGTGGATGGGGTATTGCAGACAGATATATCAGCCGATATGATACCATGCAGCATTTCTTCCACATCAGAAAGAAATAATTTTCAGCCTGCCATAGCAAAAGGCGACAGAAAACAGACGATTATTGATCATATGAATGAGTATTCGGAAAAGTACAGTAAAATCGGATTTGACGCAAATGGCAGGGTAATCATCAGGGAAGAGTAGGGGGATACTATAATTTTATGTGGCAAGTAAATAATAATGATAAGAGGAATCAGCACATGAATGCAAGTTTTTGGAATTATCCGTCAAAACAGAAAAGCTGGCCGATAGACGAAGAAATGGAAAGTCTCGGGGAAGTCATTCATCCACTCGATAATATCGGTGGATTTGATGTACGCCCGGGATTTTATCAGATGAATGGTGCATATCAGACAGAGGAAGGTGTAAGCTTTACGGTAAGCTCCCATGGAGCTACGAGCTGTGTCCTGCTGTTATTCCGGCCGGCGGCACAGGAACCGTATGCAAGAATCCGCATTCCGGAAAGTTATAAAATTGGAAATACGTATTCTATCCTTGTTTTTGGCTTAAAAGCAGAGGATTTTGAGTATGCCTATCAGATGGACGGTCCTGCCGATCAGGCGAGAGGGTTACTGTTTAACAGAAAACATACGCTTCTTGATCCATATGCGAAAGCTGTTACCGGTCAGAGAAACTGGGGAGAAAAACCGGAAGGCGGAAAGGATTTTGTCTATAAAGCCCGTGTGGTGCAAAGTGATTTTGACTGGGGGCGGTATCGGAATCTGAATTACAAATTTGAAGATCTGGTGATCTATGAGATGCATGTCAGGGGATTTACCAAAGATGCGTCCTCCGGTGTAAAAGGTGGGGGAACATTTGAAGGTCTGCGACAGAAAATTCCGTATTTGAAAGATCTGGGAATCAATGTGGTAGAACTCATGCCGATTTTTGAATTTGATGAAATGGAAAGTGCCCGTGTGGTGGATGGCGTGCAGTTGTACAATTACTGGGGCTATAATACGGTTTCCTTTTTTGCCCCGAATACAAGTTATGCATTTCATCAGGAGCATAATCATGAGGGTGATGAATTAAAGCGTCTGATCCGCGAACTGAAAGAAAATGGAATTGAAGTCATTCTTGATGTGGTATTCAACCATACGGCAGAGGGAAATGAAAACGGTCCATGTTTTTGCTTTAAGGGGATTGATAACAATATTTATTATATGCTTACACCGGATGGATATTATTACAATTTCAGCGGCTGTGGCAATGTCTTAAACTGCAACCATCCGGTGGTACGGAGGTTTATTACGGACTGTCTGCGGCACTGGGCAGTAGAGTACCGGGTGGATGGATTCCGGTTTGATCTGGCATCGATTCTGGGAAGAGATCAGAATGGTGCACCGATGGAGAATCCGCCGATTCTGGAAGCCCTTGCATTTGACTCTATTCTGGGGGATATGAAGTTGATCGCAGAAGCCTGGGATGCGGGTGGCTTGTATCAGGTTGGAAGTTTCCCGTCCTGGAACCGCTGGGCCGAATGGAACGGAAGATACCGTGATGATATGAGAAGCTTTTTAAAGGGCGACAGTGGCGTCGCAGGGCGTGCAATTACACGTATCACCGGATCCTCCGACATGTATGATCCGGCAAGCCGCGGATATAGTGCATCCGTCACTTTTCTGACCTGTCATGATGGGTTCAAGTTGTATGATCTGTATTCATATAATGAAAAGCATAATGAGAAAAACGGATGGAACAATACGGACGGGGATAACAACGGCCTGAGCTGGAACTGCGGGGTGGAAGGTGAGACGGATGATCCGGCGGTTATGAGCCTGCGGCGCAGGCTTGTGAAGAATGCATTTGCCGCGTTGTTATGCAGCCGTGGACCGGCTATGTTTTTTGCAGGGGATGAATTTTGTAATACGCAGTATGGAAATAACAACGCATACTGCCAGGATAATATTATTTCCTGGCTGGACTGGAACAGACTGGAAGAATTTCAGGAGATTCATGATTTTGCCCGTTTTATGATCCATTTCCGTGCAAAGCATCCGATTCTGCGAAGGGATACAAAGCCGGCAGTCTGCGGGTTACCTTCCGTAAGTATCCATAACGGAGAGCCGAACCGGAATTATACGGACTATAATACACATTTAATTGGAATCATGTATGCGGGAAGAAATGCCGATGATACGGATGATGATATGATCTTTTACGGAATGAATGCGTATTGGGAGCCTTTGGAGATGCGCCTGCCTTCGTTGCCGGAGTCTTATCATTGGAAACTTGTAGTAAATACTTTCTGTGAATACCAGGATGGGGCAGATTTTGAAGCCCAGACACAGGGAGATCAGACACGTGTGCGTGTTCCGGAACGTTCTACGGTAATTTTACTGGCAGAACATGATTTATAAAAAAGAGTTGAGCACCGCTCTGGAAACAGGGCGTGCTCAACTCTTTTTTTCGGTGGTATCGGGTCTGGTTGTAATTTCACTGGTTCCGATGAGGTAATCTGCAGAAACATTCAGAATCTGCACGATGGCTGCAAGATCCGCAACGGTCGGAGAACGACGACCAGTACGGTATCCGCTGATCGTGGACGGCGAAACAAACATTGCATTTGCCAGCTGGATATTGGAAATATTTTGTTTATACATAATCAGACTCAGACGGTCACCAAAATCTTTGTATTTATTTTTATCATTCGTTTTCATACAAATGATTTTATAGAAAGTTGATATAAAAAACAGAGAAAACGCGTATTGCGTTTTAATTCTTAAATAAATGGAAAAAGATTTCCAAAAAGATAAGAAATTAAATCCATCCACCGTCTAAGGTGAGAATCTGTCCATTCAGGTAACTGCTTGCTGTGGCAAGAGAATATGCCAGTGAAGCAACTTCTTCCGGGGATCCCATACGGCCGGCAGGAATTTCTTCGATGAGTGCAGAGCGTTCTTCCTCGGAGAAACAACGGTTCATATCCGTATCGATTACCCCACAGGCGATGGCATTTACCTGGATATTGCTAGGGGCAAGTTCTTTGCCCAAAGCGCGTGTAAGGGAATTGATCCCGCCTTTGCATGCAGAATAGGCAACTTCGCAGGAAGCTCCGACATTTCCCCATACAGAAGAAATATTGATGATATGTCCGGATTTGGCATGAACCATGGAGGGGATGACCTGTCTGCATGTGGAAAAGACGGATGTGAGGTTTGTCGCAATAATCCGGTTCCAGTCGGTAATATCCATGTCGGTGAGCAGACCGATATAAGAGATGCCGGCATTATTGATTAACACATCAATCTGGCCGAAGGTATCCAGTGTTTTTTGCACCATGTCACAGATAAAAGTATAGTCTCCTACATCACCACGGAAGCAAAGCACCTGTATGGAGCAGGTTGTTTCAAGTTTTGTGGCAAGTGCCTGCAGCGTTTCATAAGAGTTATGGCAGCAAAGAGCCAGATGATAGCCTTCAGCGGCAAATCGACATGCCAGGGCTGCACCGATTCCACGGGATGCACCTGTAATCAAAGCAGTATGTTTCATTGTTCTTCTCCGTTCTTTTTTTATATTGTACCATAAATTAAAAAAATTCACTAGACAAACACCGGAGAATGTGTTACTATAATTGGGCAGTTGAAACGGCGCGTGGCTCAGCTTGGTAGAGCGCTGCGTTCGGGACGCAGAGGTCGCAGGTTCAAATCCTGTCGCGCCGACGATACAAGGATTCCGGTACATGGGTGAGAGAATCCTTGGCAGGGGCAACCTCAGAGGCTTTTAGAGAGCTTCTGGGGTTCTTTTTTTGCCTTCAAAAATTTTAGAAAG
>OCAK01001310.1_pt1 | contig 14632 bp, 15 predicted proteins | sample 1538301 | NCBI WGS metagenome assembly OCAK01 (sample SAMEA2580285, study PRJEB22360) | human gut metagenome | biome: human gut; feature: human-associated habitat; material: faeces | place: Denmark | collected 2008/2010 | reverse complement strand
CTTCGCCGGCGGCTTCGGCGCGAAACTCGGCGTCATCACCGGCATCGCGCAAAGCGTCGCGGGCAAGGCCATCGAAGCGTTCATGGGCCTGTCCGGCGAAATCACCAGCGCCTCCGACAGCGCCCAGAAGTTCGCCAGCACACTGAACTTCGCCGGCGTCAGCGAGAGGCAGATCAAACGACTCACCGCCAGCACGCAGGACTACGCCGACAAGACCGTCTACGACCTCAACGACATCCGCAACACCACCGCGCAGCTCGCCGCCAACGGCGTGCCCAACTACGACCGGCTCGCCGAAGCCGCAGGCAACCTCAACGCCGTCGCCGGCGGATCGGCCGACACCTTCAAAAGCGTGGCGATGGTACTGACCCAGACCGCCGGCCAAGGAAAACTCACGACCGAGAACTGGAACCAGCTCTCGGACGCGATCCCCGGCGCAAGCGGCAAAATCCAACAGGCGCTCAAGGAAGCCGGAGCCTACACCGGCAACTTCCGCGACGCCATGGCCGACGGGCAGATCACCGCACAGGAATTCAACGACGCGATCATGTCCCTGGGCTTCACCGACGCCGCCGTGGAAGCCGCCACCAGCGCCAGCACCATCGAGGGAGCCACCGGCAACCTCGAAGCCGCGTTCGTCAAGCTCGGCGCGAGCGTGCTCGACACCGCCAAACCCGCCATCACCGGCGGCATGAGCTGGATCGCCGACGGCGTCACCAACGCCGTGCCCGTCGTCCAGGCAGGCATCGAAGGGCTCATCGGCTGGTTCCAGCGCCTCTACTCCAAACTGGAGGAAAACGGCGCGATCACCGCGTTCAAAAGCGCATGGGACACCATTCGGGACGCGATCATGGGCGTCGTCAACATGGTCATCGACTGGGCGCACATGATCCCCCCAGACGGTCTCGCCAACGGCATCAAACTCGTCGCCGACACGCTCAACTGGTTCGTCCGGCACGGCAAGGAACTCGCGCCCATCATCATCGGCATCGGCACGGCGTTCGCCGCAGTCAAGGGCTATCAGGCGCTCAACAGCGGTCTGCAGGCGCTCACCGGAACCATGAACACGGTGACGACCGCCGCCAAGGGCGTCAGCAACGGCATCATGCTCATGACGGACCTGGGCGGCCCGGTCGCCATGCTCAAACAGATGGCCGGAGGGCTGAGCCTCGTCAAGACCGCACAGACCGCATGGAGCACGGCCACGAAGATGGCGACCGCCGTGCAGGGCGCGTTCAACGCCGTCATAGCCGCCAACCCCATCGGCGCGATCGCCGTCGCCGTCGCGGCCGTCGTGGCCGCGCTCGCATGGTTCTTCACCCAGACCGAGGCCGGGCGCAAGGCATGGGCCGCGTTCACCTCATGGCTGTCCGAGACATGGGCCGCGCTCGTGGAGGGCGCTAAGGCGATATGGAACGGGCTCGGCGAATTCCTCGCCAACCTGTGGTCGGCGATCAGCGGCGGCATCACCAGCGCATGGACGTCGATCACCTCGTTCCTGTCCGGCGTCTGGAACGGCATCAGCACGACCGCCACGACGATATTCAACGGGATACGCGACTTCATCGTCAACGTGTTCACCGTCATCGGCGCGCTCATCGTCGCACCCTTGCAGGCGATCCAGAACGGCATCAACACCGTGTTCGGCTGGATACTCTCGTTCATCACCCAGCAGATGAACAGCACGAACACCGTATGGAGCACCGTATGGACGGCGATCTACAACGTCGTGTCCACGATCTTCGGGCTGATTAGCTCCTGCATCTCGACCGTGGTGAACGCGATCCGCACAGTCATCGTCGTGTTCCTCAGCTTCCTCAAGGGAGACTGGCAGGGCGCATGGGACGCGATCAAATCGTTCTTCACGACCACATGGGACGGCATCGTCGCGTTCCTCACGCCGATCATCAACGGCATCAAGACCACGATCGGCAACGTCCTCAACGCGATCCAGAGCGTGTGGGCGAGCATCTGGAACGCGATCAGCGGCGTGGTGTCCACCATCTGGAACGCGATCAGCGGCGTGGTGTCCACATGCATCCAGAATGTGCGCAACACCATCTCGACCGTCCTGAACGCCATCAGCGGCGTATGGACGAGCGTATGGAACCGCGTCAGCTCGTTCCTCGGAAACATCTGGCACGGCATCACATCGGCCGTGTCCAACGGCATCCAGAGCGTGAGCAACACCGTCGGCCGCATCAAAAGCACCGTGCTCGGCGCGGTCAGCGGCGCCGGCCGATGGCTGTACGACACCGGCCGTCAGGTCATCCAAGGCCTCATCAACGGCATCGGCGGAGCGTTCAAATGGGTCAAGGACACCATCGGCAATCTCGGCAAAAACCTCATCGGCTGGGCCAAGGGCGTGCTCGGCATCCACAGCCCGTCACGCATCTTCCGCGACGAAGTGGGCAAATGGATACCCGCCGGCATGGCCCAAGGCATCGACAAGGCCAGCGGCCTCGTCGCCGACAGCATCGACGGACTGACCGACATGGTCCCGACCGTGAGCCTGAAGACCGACGCCAGCCGGCTCGAAACCCCGCTCGCATACTCGGCCGTCGTCGGCAACGGCCGGATCGCCTACACGGTGGACGACCATACGGCCGAGTACGCGACCAAGCAGGACATCATCGACGCGATCGATCAGGCGCTCACGGCCGGGATCACGCTCAACCTGTCCGATCGGGGCGGCGAGGTCATGGCCGGCAAGCTCGCCAAACCCATGAGCTACGAACTCAACAGCCTCGCCATGAGAGGCCGTTAAAACCAGAGAGGAGAGCATATGCTCTACCAGCGACGCATGCGCCTGCCGCATGTCGAGGACCCCACGCTCAACGGCACGCCGCTGGAACGCATGATGCTCTCCCTGACCTCCGCCGGCATCGCGATCGACAAGGCCGCGCCGACGGTGAGCATGCAGGACATGCCCGGCCGCGACGGCCGGCTCGACCTGACCCTCACCGACCCGACCGGGGCCGCATACATGGGCAACCGCACCATCACGCTCAACCTGTACGCCATCGGCGGCGAAGACGACATCCTCACCGCCAAAACCCGCCTCGCCGCCCTCTCCGGCACCGTGGTCACGCTCTCATGGCGCGGCTTGCCCGGCGAATACGAGGGACGTTTGAGCCTCGGCGCATGGGAGGACAAATGGACCGGCGACCACCAGATCGCCACGCTCGTGCAAGCCACCATCGACGCCCATCCCTGCCTCATCGGCCGCACCATCACCGCCGCGCTCAAAACGGGGGCGACCACGATCCACGTCAAAGGCAACCGGCCATGCTGGCCCACATGGACGATCGCCCCCGCCAACGGCGCGAAGACCATCAGCGTCAAGGACGCGCACGGCCACACCCTCGCCATCGCTGGCATGACCGCGATCACCGGCCGCATCACCATCATCACCGACCCCGACAAGCGCGAGCTGCGCGTCAACGGCAACCTCATGGCCCCCACACTCGAATCCGACTACTTCCCCCTATTGCCCGGCCTGAACACGCTCACCCTCACCGGCGCAACCAGCGCCAGCCTCACGTACAGGCCACTCACCCTCATCTAGGAGCACCAATGCGATACATGCTGTTCGACCGCTGGGGCAACCCGCTCGGCGACCTCCCCTATGCCATCAAGGCCATCCGCACCAGAGCCACCGACGCGACCGACACCCTCGACATCACCACCATCGGCGAGATCAACAAGGACGAACGCATCGTGTTCAAGGACTCGATGGGCCGCTGGGCGGAATACCTGTGCCAGTCCACCCAGACCGCCCGCGCCGCAGGCATGCCCGTCACCGTCGCCTACTGCACCGGCAGCATCGCGGAACTCTCGCGCACGTACATCGAGGACAAACGCAACCGCAAGGCGAACGCCAAAGCCTGCCTGACCAAAGCCCTCGAAGGCACCCGGTGGGCGGTCGGCACAGTCGAGACCGGCACCATCACCGGCACGGCGGACCTCGCATTCTACCACTGCACCGTCCTCGACGCCGTCCAGAAGACCGCCGACACCTACGGGCTCGAAGTCCAGACCGAATACCAGCCCGACCCGACCGGCAACCAGATCGGCCGGCGCATCATCCACCTCGTCGAACACCGGGGCTCCACCAACACCACGAAACGCTTCGAATACGGCAAGGACCTCACCCAAATCAAACGCGACATCGACAGCGGCGACGTCATCACCCGCCTCTACGGGTGGGGCAAAGGCATCGAACAAACCAATGACCAAGGCGAGGCCACCGGCGGATACAGCCGCAAGATCAGCTTCGCCGACGTCAACGACGGCAAACCCTACGTCCAAGACGACCAAGCGCTCGCCAACTGGGGCATACCCGGCCCCGACGGCACCAAACACCACAGCGAGGCAAGCGTGGACTTCCCCGACTGCGAAGACCCCAAGGAACTCCTCACCCTCACCAAAAACGCGCTCAAGACCCGCACCACGCCCGTCGTCTCCTACACGGCCGACGTGACCGCCCTCGGACAAGCCGGCCTCAGCGCGGAAGGCACGGACGTCGGCGACGGCGTGCAGATCATCGACACCAGCTTCACCACACCATTGCGCCTCGAAGGCCGCATCCTCCAGATCGAGGAAGACCTGGCCGGCAGCCTCGCCGACACCAAGATCACCCTCGGCAACATCCGGCAATCCTACACGCAGCGCCTCGCCGCCCAACAGCAGGCCTTGGACAAGCTCGTCTCCAACTCCGGCGCATGGAACAGCGCCGCCGGCGGCGCCGGCCCGTACATGAAGGACCTCATCGACCGGATCAACCAGATCATGAACGCCACCGGCGGATACACGTACCTCAAACCCGGCCAGGGCATCTACGTGTACGACAAGCCCGAAGACCAGAACCCCACCCAATGCATCCACATCGGCGGCGGCTACTGGCGCATCGCCGACCACAAGAAGGCAAACGGAGACTGGGACTTCCGCAGCCTCGCCAACGGCAAGGGCATCTTCGCCGACACAATCTTCACCGGCCGACTCTCCGGCGCCGCAGGCCTGAACTACTGGGACCTCGACACCGGCCGGTTCGTCATGACCGACGCCAACGGCAACGAGACCGTCCACCTCGACGGCAATGGAGCCGGCAACCTGCTCGTCGGTACCTTCCAGACCGCCCGAACCGGCAAACGAGTCAGGATCAGCCCCGACTTCGACAGCTACCAGATCGGCGGCACGGAAACCTACGACGGCAGCGGCATCAGCTTCCCACTCGACGGCGCCTATGCCTCCAGCCCAAGCATATGGTCGTACTCCAGGAGCAACAAGACCGGCGACATGAGCGGCCTCGCCATGCTGTCCGGCTACCGCACCGCCGGCACCCCCGGCGCGTTCGGACGATTCTGGAGCCACAAGTACCTCAGCGACACCAGCAAGATCGAATCGCAGGCGTACCTCATGGCCAACACCGAATACTCCAAGGACTCCACCACCGACAGCGGCGGCAGCCTCGACCTCTACTCACGGCAAGGCCACGGCGGCGAGGCAATCCTAAACGCATGGTCCCCGTCCGACACCTGCCGCGCAGGAGTCAAAGCCACCGGCAGCAAGGCGAAAGTTTACGCCACCGCCGGCGACGCCAATGGCGAAATCGGACTGGTCGCCGACATCAGCACCGGATACATGTACCTCGGCGGCTACCTCGGCGGCATCAACGGACGAAACACCTTCCAAACGGCATGGTGGGTAAACAAGAGCGGCGCACCCATGACATACAGCCAGTACACCTTCACATCCTCCAATCCCGCAAAATACGGCTCCTACAAGGCGCTCGCCACCGTGGACCACCGAGGCGACGACTGGGCGCTGATCTGGAGCACCGTATCCGACTGCGGGGCCAGCGGCTGGCTCGTCTGGGTATCCACCGGGCCGGAGAAGGTCGTCACCGAAGTCACCGCCCACTGGAATAAGAACAACAGCACCGGCGTCGTCTCCAACCTCTCCATCAACGTAAACCACAGCAACCTCTACATAGGCACCAAAGCCTACTACCTCAACACCATAGGCTTCCTCAAAAAATAGGAGACACCATGCAAATCACCACCATCAACGGCCAACCCACACTCCTCATAGACCGCACCCTCACCACTGCCGACGCCGCGCCGCCAGCCGAAGTCACCGACGGCATGGCGACCATCACCCCCACCCACACCCGACATGCGCCACGACGCCATACCACTCGCCGCGATCGCCTCATGGCGCACACTCCTCGGCATCGACAGCGACGAGGAAGCCGTCGCCGCGATCCTCCACGTCCGCGACAACGGCGAACCAGCCCCCGACCCCGAAACCGGCGAAAACGCATGGACCAGCGCCTACAACGCCATCGAAAACGCCATCAACACCACCACCGCGCCCGACGACAATACACCCGACGATCCGCTCACCGCCGGCCGCAACAAAACGCGCGGACTGCTCGGCCTCCCACCCCTACCATCCGCCGCCACAACCATCGCATCCGCCGATGAAACGGACACCCCGACGACCATCGCTCTGCCGGAGGGTGTCGAATCAACGGAACTCAGCAACCTCCTTGCCGCGCACGCCGACGACATCGTCAGCGCAACCGACCGATTCATCGAATCGCTCACCCATTCCGACAACGGAAAGGAACACGTCTGATGGACGACAAGAACCTCCACCCGGCCATGATCGGCAAACTCCGCGAAATGATCGCCGACAGCACCGTGCAAATCGCCGCCCTGCAAGCCCAGATCGACATACTCGCCAAGGAAAACCAACAACTCACCGACCAACTCAACAAGGACGACGACAATGGCAACGCTTGACAGCTTCCGCGAAGCCGCCGGCGAACCCATCCAACTCGACCTCGCCAACGGATACATCGCAGACGTCCGCCTCAACAGCGGCGACGTCAACGGCCGCACCATCACCGTCGAACTCACCGACAACGGCACACCCATCACCACAACCGACGGAATCACCTGCGCGCTCGCCTACAACACCAGTCCCGGCAGCGACCTTGGTGACCGCGTGACCATGAACGCGGTCAGCGGCGCGGCGACGGCCACGTTCCGCGCGGCGGTGCCACGCAAGGCGCTCGCCAAGCCCGGACGCATCCTGTTGGGCATCGAGATCAGCAGCGGCGGCAACAAGGTGTGCTCGCGCAACTTCTACGGGCTCGTGGAACGCTCCGTCTTCGACGCCACATCACCCGACGCGGACGACAAGCTCGGCCGGATCGAACAGCTCATCCTCGACGCCGACAAGGCCATCATCCGCATCAACAAGGCCGTCTCGGACGCGCGCATCACCGGCGGCAACACCACCACCCTCGACCCGAACCAGCCGGCCACGTCCTCGCTGCGCGGCAGCGGCCTGCAGCGCGTCCTCGACCTGTCCATCCCGCGCGGCGCGGGCGTCACCAGCGCCGGCGCCACCACCCTGGACCCCAACAAGCCCGCCACCGCCAGCATGCTGCAGGCCGGAAGCAAGGGCGACTACACGCTCCTGGTCGGCGTGCCCCGAGGCAGCAGGATCATCGGCGTGGCCGCGAACACCGTCAACCCCTCCCAGCAGGTCGAGGGTGCATGCCCCCCGGCGGCGCGGGCGACAGGAGCCTCATCCTCGACATCCCGCGCGGCGAGCGGATCGCCGGCGTGACCGCCCGCACCCTCGACGCCGGCATGGACGCCACCGTCACCGCCACCCGGGACGCGGCCGGCGACACCACGCTCGCGTTCGGCCTGCCCCGGGGAGCAAAGGGCGACCCCGGCGACCCGGGCACGCCCGCGACCGCGACCACGCTCGGCGTCGTCAAACCCGGCGACAACCGCACCGTGCGCGCCGACGGCACCCTCGACGCCTCCGCAGGCCAGTACGAGCTGCCCGTCGCGAGCGACACGACCCTCGGCGGCGTCAAGGTCAGCAACAGCGACTACACGAACTCGCGCTCGTTCCCCGTCGTCACCCGCAACGGGGAACACCTCGCCCTGTCGTTCAAGCTCGGGGACAACGCCATGCCCGACGGCATCGAGTTCCACGGCACCGAAAACACGACCATCGGCCTGAAGAAAGCCACCAGCACCGCGCTCGGCGTCGTCAAACCCGACGGCACGACCATCACCGCCGACACGGACGGCACCATCAGCGCGTTCACCGCCACAGCGAGCACGCTCATGGGCGAGGGAGGCGCCACCATGGGCGACGCGCTCGAGGTCGCGCCCGGCATCTGGCTGTGCATCATCCGCCAATGGGTCATCACCACCCAGGGCGGCTACTACGACGCGTTCAGCTTCTCCGTCTACGACCGGGCCGGCAGCCGCATCGCGCTCGCCGCCCGCCCCACCGCCGGCACCTATCTGATACTGCCGGTCGCGGGCAACGCCAGGACCAAGGAATACAACTACGACACCCTCATGGGCAAGTGGGTGTGCACCACCACCAACACGTCCGACACCGCCAAACCCGACCCATGCACCCTGCTGCTCAGGGCGAGGGCCTGAGATGGGCGCGCCCGCATGGCTGACCGTCCTCGTCGCGCTCGTCTCCTCCGGCGGGGGCGTGGCCGTCGGATGGCCCCCAAACGCCTCGACCGGCTCGACCGCACCGTGGAATTCCACCATCACACACAGAGAGGATCGCCAATGCGACATCCCATCAGAGAGGAGCCACATGGCTGACGACATCATCACCAGCGTCGTCGCCGGCCTCCTCATCGCCGCCATCAGCGCCATAGCCGCCGGCCTCTGGCACCAACTCAAAAACCTGCGCTCGCAGATCGCCGACGAGGAGACCCGAAGGGCGGAGCATGAGCAGCTGATGGCCGACATGAGGCGCGGCTGCGAACACGAAAAACTCGTCGACGAGGCGCTGCGCACGCTGCTGCTGTGCAAGCTCGAACAGCAGCAGGACACGATGGTGCACGACCACCACGGCGTCGCCGACAATGATTTCAAACTCCGCGCCCAACGTGTCTACGACGCCTATCACGGATTGGGCGGCAACGGCCACGGCACCCAGGTCAACAACGATATCCAGAATGCGCCCATTGCGCCCCGGCTGGGAGGAAAGCCATCATGAGCATCACCATCAACGGCGTCAAGCCCGGCACGGCCACATTGACCATCCGGGCTGGCACCCAGTCGGTTGATGCGCCCGTCACCGTGCGGGAGAACCTGCGGCGGTGGCTTCCGATGCCGGCCACGATGTTCGGCGTCACCTACGCGGACGCGCGATTGCGCGTCCGACTCTGTAAAACCAACCAAAGCCCCACACCCGTGGGGCTTCTTCTGTAAGGAGAACCATTATGGCAAACATCAGCGGCGTGGCCGACCACAAGGCCACCGGCCCGGCGATTCCCGGCCTGACCGTGGAACGCACCAAGGCGATCATCCTGCTCATCGTCCAGCTGTTCAGCGTCGCGCAGACCGGCCTGAGCATCGCCGGCATCAGCCAGCTCCCGTTCACCACCGATCAGGTGAGCACCGCGATCACCGGCGTCATCGCCGTCATCGCATCCGTGTACGCATGGTGGCGCAACAACAACCTGACCGGTGCCGCAGTGCAGGGACAGCAGCTCACCGACGCGCTCAAAGCCAACATCGTCGCCACCGACACCGACGCCACAGCCGACGCCACGACCGGGACAGCTCAGGCGGCCTACGCGGTGTCCGACTCCAAGGGCGCGGACGCGACCGCTGACGTGGCACCCATCGAGGAGGTGTCCTATGGCGACGGCGAGTGAAGTCCTGCGCATCGCGGCGGGCGAAATCGGCTATTCCCGTTGGACCGACCCGTAGCCGGGCACGAAGTACGGGCGCTGGTACGCCCAATCCCACGGCTCCTACTATGGCGCGTCGGGCGTCCCGTTCTGCGCCATGTTCGTCAGCTGGGTCATGAGCCGTGCCGGTCAGGCGTTCCCGGGACTGCCCGCCGCCTACGTGCCCTACGTCCTGTCCGCGGTCAGCACGCGCAGCGCCCGCCCCGGCGACATCGTGATATTCAACTGGGACGGCGGCGTCGTGGACCACATCGGCTTCATCGAGGCCAACCACGGCTCGTACATCCAGACCATCGAAGGCAACACCAACAACGGGCGCGTAGCACGCCGCACCCGCGCATGGAACACCATCGCCGCCATCCTGCGCCCCGCCTACAACGGCGGCGCCACGTCGTCCGGCGGCGGCACGGGCCGGCTCACGGTAGACGGCTCCTGCGGGCCGGCCACCATCCGCCGCTGGCAGCAGGTCATGGGCACCAGCGTGGACGGCATCATCAGCGGCCAGTACAGGCCGGACGGCCGGACATGGGGCCGACCCGCGCTCGTGGACTCGTGCGTGCGCTACGGTGGCGGCGGCTCCAACCTCATCCGCGCCGTCCAACGCAAGCTCAACCTCACCGCGGACGGGCTCCTCGGCCCCGCCACCATCCGCGCCCTGCAGAAACACCTCGGCGTCGCCCAGGACTCATGGTTCGGCCCCGGCACCGCACGCGCACTCCAAAGCCGCCTCAACACCGGCAGATTCTAAACAAGTAGCGCCACTCGGCTCCATGCATAGGAGTCGAGGGGCGCTTCTGCATGCCTGCGTCAGAGGCGGGACTCGAACTCGTCGATCGTCATCTCGAGCGCGTCCGCCACTCTTCTGGCCGTGCCGAGCGCCATGAGCCTCGGCCCCGTATGGGGCTGGACATGGGCCGATCCGGCCGCGACGACCATCAACGCCGTCGCCCTGACCATCGGCGTCGTCATCGGCGCAAGCATCCTCAAGGCCAAGGCATCCAAGACCGAATAACAAGAAGCCCCCGAACCTACCGCACTCACGGTATGGTTCGGGGGCTTTTCGTCGTATATGGGTCAGGCCATCGCGGGCTGTGCCTGATTGGCGGTCAGGTATGCGGCCAGCGCCTTGCGAATCAGAGCGCTCTTGCCGATGTGCTCTCGTTCGGCCTGTGCCCGCACCCGTGCGTCCATGTCGGGCGTGAGGTATGCCTTGTAGAGCACGTCGGCCTTCCGGCGGGGCTGGTCGGCGAGGGGGCGGCCGGCGAAGATGTCGTCGATGTCATCCATCGTGATCGCCCTTTGCGGGCGGATGGTCTCGCCGATGATGGCGGGGGTGTGCTCGGTGTATTCGTCCGAGAGCTCGTCCCAGTCTGTTTCGTTGCTCATGATGTCCTCCTTGGTGTTTTTAGTCGTCGAACTTGTAGAGCCATTCGCGGCGGCAGTCCATCGCGTGGAACACCTTGCGGGTGCGCTGGGATACCAGCAGCTCCACGGGGCGTTCCCTGAACTCGTCCGGGTATCCGAGGATCGCCATGACCCTGTCGCCGGCGTGTCTCGACTGCACCTCGAACACGGCCACCGGATGCCGGAATATGTAGTCGATCTGTGGTTGTGTGAGCCAGTGCTTGAAGGCTGACGGTTCGCATTCGATCATGCTTATTATGGTACCATAATTTAGTACCATAATCAAGTCGGGGAAACGGAACATCGTGATCCTCCTAGGCGGCGAGGCGTGTGGCTTCCACGGCGGCGCGCAGCCGGTCGTCGGGCATGGCGATGTACCGTTGCGTGGTCTCGACCGAGGCGTGGCCTAGGAGCTTGGAGACGAGCAGCAGGTCTCGTGTGGCGGCGTAGGTCGTGGTCGCGTACCTGTGGCGCAGGCTGTGGGCCGTCCATCCGTGGCCCAAGAGGTCGCTCAGGTGTCGGCCGACGTAGGATGATTCGGCGTGGCCGCTCCACCGGCCGGGGAACAGATAGCCGTGGGCGGAGCGGATCAGCAGGGCGAGGTCGTCGCCGATGGGCACGATGCGTTGCTTGTCGCCCTTGCCTACGACGACGAGGCTCCAGCCCACGAGGTCGCGCATGACGTCGCGGCTGTGCACCTTCGCTATCTCGAAGCGCCTTAAACCGCATTCCGCGCCGAGACGCAGCATGAGCCGTTCGCTGTCCGTGGCCTTGCGCAGTGCGGTGAGTATGACCACGTCCGGGCATGGCCGGGGATGCGGTTCGGGACGCTTGACGGTGGGTAGGAACTCGCTCGGATCGGCCTCGCTGCGGCCGGACGCTTTGAGCCATCGGAAATAGCTGACGCAGGCGTTCTTCGCGCCCTTGCGTGTCTCGGGCTTCCATTCCTTGCCGGCGAAGTGGGCGAGCAGGTCGTCGCCCTCCACGTCCCTCGGGTCGCCACCGAGCGCCCGCGACAGTGCGCTCATCTGGCAGCGCCGCGTGTTGAGCGTGTTGGTGGAGTAGCCCGCCGCCTTCAGTGAGTCGAGCCACATGTTGATAGATTCTGCCCAGAGTGGGGCTGGATGTTGTTTTTTCACGGGACATCATCGTCCAATCGGCAATAATGCTGCTAGGAAACAAAAAGCCGTCACGATAAATTCGTGACGGCCTCCCGCGATTCGTAGCGGGGACAGGATTTGAACCTGTGACCTCTGGGTTATGAGCCCAGCGAGCTACCGAGCTGCTCCACCCCGCGCCGGCTGTTTTCAAACAGCTCTATCTAAGATAGGGGAGAATGCGAGATTGTCAAATCGGCGTGTCGGATTTTTGCGCTGAGTGAAATGCCGGGATTGATAACCGGTCATAACTCATGGCGATAACCTGACGGCGTATCAATATCCCGGCCATTGCCATAATAAGAACATGCCTATCAAGATCCCAAGCGGCCTGCCCGCGCGTGCCATCCTCGACTCGGAACGCATCTTCGCCCTGGAGAAGCCCGAGGCGGAGCGCCAGCGTGTGCGACCGCTCAAATTGGTGATCCTGAATCTGATGCCCAAGAAGGTCGAAACCGAGACGCAGCTGCTGCGCCTGATCTCCAAATCGCCGCTGCAGGTCGAAATCGACTTCATGAAGACATCCACCCACGAACCGACCCATGTCAGTCACGATCACCTGGTCAAGTTCTATGAGACGCTGGATGCCTTCCGCGACAACTACTATGACGGTTTCGTCGTCACCGGAGCCCCGGTCGAGCACCTGCCGTTCGACCAGGTCGATTACTGGGACGAGTTCAAGTCGATTCTCGACTGGGCGAGTACCCATGTGTTCTCCACCATGTACCTGTGCTGGGGCGCGATGGGGGCGCTCAACTACCGGTATGGCGTGCGCAAGGTTGACCTGCCGGAGAAGATATTCGGGGTGTTCCCGCAGTACCTGCAGGACGAGTACTGCTTCCTGACCAATGGTTTCGACGAGATCGCGCTGCAGCCGCACTCCCGTCTGGCGGGTGTGAACGAGGCCGACGTGGCGGCGAATCCCGACTTGCAAGTGCTCACTTGGGGTCCGCAGTCCGGGCCTGGCCTGATCGCCACTCGCGATTTCTCCGAAGTGTTCGCTCTCGGCCATTGGGAGTACGGCAAGACGACGCTCCAGGAGGAGTACGAGCGCGACATGGCGAGGGGGATGGGCAACGTCCCGTTCCCGCACAACTACTTCCCGCATGACGATCCGCACCTTGAGCCGTTGTTCGCATGGCGATCGCACGCGAATCTGCTGTGGCGCAATTGGCTGAACTGGGTGTATCAGACCACGCCGTACGATCTCACCGAAGTGCCCGGATTGCGGGCGGAGCGCCGGCTTGGCATCGATCGTTTCCGCCACGCGCCCGCCGGCCCGCGCAAGGACGATTTCTCACCGTTCGTCCATGACGACTACGGCGTGATACGTGGCGAATGATGGTTCTCGCCTGCGCTGCGGTCGTTTGACGGGGATCTGGGACCATCCCGGTCGGCTCCCGCTGATGGTCTTTCGGATCTGGAGGGTGCAGATGACCTCGGAATCCCGCTGTAATTGGGCGGAGATTCGAGATTTGTTGCATTAGTACGGTTTGGTGTCCACATGGCGTACAAAAGAGGGCCATCGCCGTGCTCAATAGGTGGAATACCGCCTCTTTTGTCCATGCCTTATGAGCGGTGTTTAAAAAACCGTCCAAATAATGAGACAATGACCAATATGTTAACGCTCACAAATTTGGAGAAGAAACGCCGTACAGCCCTTGAAAAATAAGGCATGTTGCGTGTTGTCCAAGGTGGTCATAGGATAATCACTTAGTCATTCGGAGCGGAATGTCTGGGCAGGAACTCCGGTTGGTCGGTCTTATGCCCGGGCAGCTTCGATAACGGCTGGACGGACGATATCCAAACGTCACATTCGCCTCAACCGTTGGGCTAAACTGACAGCTGATAATGAGAGCAGGAGGCGCGATATGGTAGATGCGGTCGGTACGGGCGCACTATTGGCGGCCGACAGCGGTCCCGAACTGCCAACGGTCAATGATTTTCTTCCTCCCGAGATCCTGTTCCAGGGAACCCCCTTCGCGATCAATCGCATCATATTGATCCGCATCGTGGCGACCGTGGTGCTTCTCGTGGTGCTCGGTATCACGGCGAAGCGCGCCAAGCTCATCCCCGGCCGCTGGCAAGGCGTGGTCGAGATGGGCATCGACTTCGTGCGCGACAGCGTCGTATATCAGGTCATGGGCGAGCTGCGCGGCAAGCGCTACGTGCCGATGATTTCGACGTTGTTCTTCACGATCTTTGTGTTCAACCTGTGCGGCATCATCCCCGGCATGAACATGGCGGCCACCGCCACAGTGGTCATGCCGCTGGGGTTCGCGGTCTGGGGGCGCCTCCAGGCAAGCTT
>OCAK01001309.1_pt1 | contig 14658 bp, 11 predicted proteins | sample 1538301 | NCBI WGS metagenome assembly OCAK01 (sample SAMEA2580285, study PRJEB22360) | human gut metagenome | biome: human gut; feature: human-associated habitat; material: faeces | place: Denmark | collected 2008/2010 | reverse complement strand
TGACTGACCTTTGATACAAAAGCCGAGTATAAGAAAAATTCTGATATTAAGCGGGTTTTTAGCGGGGCTTTATTGACAAATGCAGGAAAGAATTTTATAATTTCCTTAACACATCAGGGGGGCATTTATAAGGATCTACATAGAAAGCAAAGGAGGGAACGGATTATGGTGGAATCGAAAAAAGGGATGAAAGAAGCAGCTAAGCCAGCTTTGGAAACGGTTGATAAGCCAGGAGTAAAGGCAGAAGGAAGGACAGCAGCTCCGGTTACAAAGGATGCAAAGGCAGTTCCGGCAAAGAAGGCGGCAGCTTCTGCGGACAAAGGGGCAGCTCAGAAGAAAGCTGCCGCGAAGAAGGAGACTTCCAAGGCAGCAGCTAAAAAGCCGGTAACAAGAAAGAGAGAGCCTAAGGTTGCCGTTCATTTCCAGTTTGATGGAAAGGATCTGGTGGCTAAGGAGGTTTTGGATCAGGCGGTTAAGGCATTCAAGAAAAGTCATAGGGGTGTTGTGATCAAGACCATTGAGCTGTATATAGTTGCCAATGAAAGCGCCGCCTACTATGTTATAAATGGAGAAGCAGACGGCAATTATAAGATTATGCTGTAGCTTTTGTGACATTCCGGCCGTCCGGGTTCTCTGGATGGAGCATGTATGTAAGATTAAGGATTGAAGGATAAGGTGAGTTGCTGTATGATAGATGCAGCAGCTCATTTTATATTTATGAAGGGTGTAAGAATATGTCAGAGTTACCAGTTGGTTTTCAGGAACGGATGAAGGAGCTATTAGGAGATGAATACTGGGCCTTTGAGGCCAGTTACCTTGAAGAGAGGAGTCAGGGACTGAGATTTAGCAGCCTGAAGCTGCATGGACAGGAAGCAGAGCTTAGGCATGGAGAGGCCTCTGGACTGTGGGCAGTCAGGCTTGCCCAACAGGTAGCGAAGAAAGCCGGCTTTTCCCTCCGTCCGGTTCCCTGGGTTAAAGAGGGATTTTATTATGGAAGCCAGGACAGGCCTGGCAAGCATCCCTACCATGAGGCAGGGGTTTACTACATACAGGAGCCCAGCGCTATGGCGGTAGTGGAGCTTTTGGAACCCCTGCCGGGAGATTCGGTTCTGGATCTCTGTGCAGCGCCGGGTGGAAAATCCAGCCATATTGCTGCTAGGCTGGAAGGGAGGGGATTTTTACTGTCGAATGAAATTCATCCCGCCAGAGCAAAAGTTCTTTCCCAAAATATAGAACGGATGGGAATAAGAAACTGTGTTGTCTGCAATGAAGAACCGGGACGTCTGGCGCCTCATTTTGCTGGCTTCTTTGATAAAGTGGTAGTGGATGCCCCTTGTTCGGGTGAGGGAATGTTCAGGAAGGATGAGAGGGCCAGAGAAGAGTGGAGCGAGGAGCGTGTAAGAATGTGCGCGGCACGACAGGCGGAGATTCTGGATTACGGAGCTTACATGCTAAAGCCTGGAGGCCGTCTGGTATATTCTACCTGCACCTTTGCGCCAGAGGAAAATGAAGGAACGATTATGCGGTTTCTGGAGGGACATGAGAATTTCAGCGTAGAGGAAAGGCCCCATTATAAAGGCTTTACGGCGGGGATTCCCAAGTGGGCCGGTTACGGGCAGATAACGGGAGGAAGCTTCCAGGATGAAAGCCAGCTTTTTAAGCTGCACCTGGAGAGAACGATGAGGATTATGCCCCATAAGCTGGAGGGAGAGGGACATTTTATAGCTGTGCTCAGGAAGGAAGGCACTGGGGCTTATGAGAATTACGGAGGAAAGAACGGGAAGGCAAGGTATCTGGATGATAGAAAAAGAAGGGATGTGCTGAAGGAGTTTGAGGTGTTTTTAAGGAATACGCTTATAGCTCCGGAGCCATTTCTCAGCCGGGAGGAATATGTGCTGTTTGGGGAACAGCTTTATCTTGTGCCTGAGCAGATGCCGGATATGACGGGACTTAAGGTGGCGCGTCCCGGACTTCATATGGGGACGCTGAAAAAGAACCGTTTTGAACCCTCCCACGGACTGGCGCTGACCTTGAAGGCGGAGGAAGTAAATGCGGTCTGTGATCTGCAGGCAGAAAGCCCTCAGGCTTTTAATTATTTAAGGGGAGGAACCGTTGTGCCGGAAGGGGACAATGCCGGGTGGTTAGCAAGGGGGAAGGGCTGGGTACTCGTCACCGTTGACGGATACAGTCTGGGCTGGTGTAAGCTGGCCGGAGGGATTCTGAAAAACCATTATCCTAAGGGACTTAGATGGAACTGAACTGGACAAAGCTGCTTTCAGAGCTGGAGCAGGGAGGCCATATCTTCAGGCAGTTCAGCCTTGAATTTCATCGTTTCGCCGGTTATGGGATGTGTGAAGGCCAGACTGAAGGAGTGAAGGGGCTGTCTTGCAATACAACGGTAATCAGGGTTATAGAGAAAATCGCCGGGAAGAGGATGGCCTACCGACCTTAAATGTACCCGTATCTGGTGGGTTCTTCCTGTCTCCAGCCACAGGCTGATTAAGGATAGATCGTACCTGGGGCTGTAGCAAACCGGACTGTAATGGGTGCAGGCGGCCTCTCCCTTCTCATAATCCACCTGCCGCTCAATGGTGGAACCCTCTTTTCTGGCTATTGGGGCGGTGATTGTTCCTGGTTTCTGAATTTTCCCCTGTACCAACGCGCGGTATTCACGGTGGATGGAGCGGTTTAGCATCTGGGAGGACAGGATGCACGCGCTGAGCATGTGCTTTGCAAAAAGCAGCAGACCGGTGGTATCCCGATCCAGACGATTGACAGCACGGCAGGTGAAGGGCTGGCCCTTTTCCCTGAAATACCAGGCCAGTCCGTTGGCAAGGGTGTTGGTATAATGGCCCTGAGAGGGATGGACAGGAACGCCAGCCTCTTTGTTGATAACCAGAAGATCCTCGTCCTCATATACAATATTCAAAGGAAGCTGTACAGGGACAATACTGCCGGAAGGCTCATCCTCCGGCAGACGAACAGTGAGCGCTTCCCCTGGTGAAAGCCGGCGGTTGGCATATGCAGGCTTCCCGTTTACGGAAAGCCCCATGGGGGTATGCTTCAGGCAGACTATCAGACGGTGGGAATAGCCCTTGGCTTTTAAAAACTGCTCTGCTGTAAGTCCGGCCTGTTCGTTTGATATGGGATAGTGTAGGGTTTTCTTTGTCATGGTCTCTCCTGCGGCAGTGGACACGATCTAAGCGTGGGGGATGTTTAAATGCTTCTGTTTGCTGGCCGCGTGGTCAACTACGGCATCTTTCTGAAGAAAGCTGGCTCTCTTAATACTGTCAACACCGTAGCGGCTTCGTATAGAATCCACCGCTTTTTCAAATTGTTTCTGTTTCAGCAGCTTCGGATCATCAAAAAGGCTTATTTGGGAACAGCCTCCATCAATTATCTTTCCTGCCCGTACGCCCATGAGACGAAGGGGAGTCATATTCCAGCATTCTCTCAGTAACTTGCAGGAATATTTATAAAGCACAGAGGTAGAGTCGGTAGGCTGCGCAAGAACCATCTGGTGAGACTGGGTTTTAAATTCCCAGTCCTTAAGCTCCACACAGATATTACAGCAGAATACCTGACTGGCTCTTAGTCTGGCTCCTACTGTCTCGCAGAGGGAAAGAAGCACCTGATCCGCTCTGGAATAGTCCGATATATCTCTGGAAAGGGTAATGCTGTTGCCGTAGGATTTACCCACAGCGTCACGCTCCTCAACCGGAGCCGGATCAATGCCGTTGGCATACTGATGAATCAGCAGGGCATATGTTTCTCCCAGGTGAGCCTTCAAAAGGGCCAGATTGCAGGCGGCCAGCTGACCGATGGTGAAGATGCCCAGATTCTCCAGCTTGCGCTGGGCCGCTCCGCCGACGGAGAACAGCTCCCGTATAGGAAGGGGCCACATCTTTTCAGGTATTTCTTCAGGGAACAGAGTATGACATTGATCCGGCTTTTCAAAGTCGGATGCCATCTTAGCTAGAAGCTTGTTGGTGGAGATACCGATATTTACGGTAAAACCCAGCTGTTTTTTAATTTTTTCACGTATATGCCCGGCTGTTTCCAGAGGCTGGCCGAATAGATGGATGGTTTCTGTCATATCCAGAAAAATTTCATCTATACTGAATTTCTCATGGTCAGGGCTATATTCCTCTAAAAGCTGCATCATTTGCCTGGAGCATTTGATGTAAAAATCAAACCGGGAGGGGACTATAGTCAGATTCGGGCACTTGCGCAGTGCCTGTGCCAGAGGCTCTCCAGTGGTGACTCCGTATTGTTTGGCTAAGGGAGACTTGGCCAGGACAATGCCGTGGCGCGTGCTGGCATCCCCGCCTACAGCAGAGGCGATGGAACGCAGATCCAGGGCATTCGGATCGCTGGTCAGCCTGTATACAGATTCCCAGCTTAAAAATGCTGAATTGACATCAATATGAAAGATAAGCCGCTGTCCTTGTTTCCAAGCTGCCATTATTCTGCCGCCTTTCTTTTGCTTAGAAGCTTAGATAATAATAGTCTTTTTACCATTATATCAGAATGTGTGTTCGATTGCAAGGTTCCATGTATAAATGCAGTTTTTACAGAATAGGATGAAATAAAGGCAAAAAGGCGGCACTGCCATGAAACGATGGATTTGTTCAGCAGTATTGGCGATCTCCTTATTTCTGAACCCATTAGAGGGATTGGGAGGGGAGATATTTACAGAAAATAGATGGGTGCGGGAGACAGAGTCCCCGGCATTGTCTGCTCCCTCCGCTGTCCGGCCTAGTGACGCTGCCTCAGGCGACTTCCTGAAGCTCTATGCTCAGTCTGCTGTCCTTATAGACGGCCGTACTGGCCGTGTCCTGTACGGCAAGGGGCAGGATATGATCCGCCCAATGGCAAGCACCACAAAAATCATGACCTGCATTTTGGCCCTGGAGCTGGGCAACCCCGATGACAGGGTGACTGCTTCCTCTTATGCAGCCTCACAGCCCAAGGTTCACCTGGGGGTACGTTCCGGGGAGCAATACAGGCTGGAGGATCTGCTCTATGCCCTGATGCTGGAGTCATACAATGATGCTGCCGTTATGATTGCCGAGCACATAGGCGGAAGCGCGGAAGAATTTGCGTCTCTTATGAACCAGAAGGCAAGGAGCTTGGGCTGTGAGAATACCTATTTTATCACCCCTAACGGTCTGGATGGAGTAAAAACGGATGAGAATGGCATAGAGCGGATTCATTCTACTACAGCCTCTGAGCTGGCCCAGATTATGCGCTATTGCGTAACCCAATCCCCGATGAGGGAAGCGTTTTTAAAAATAACCCAGACTCAAAATTATTACTTTACCGACCTGTCAGGGAAGCGCAGCTTCAGCTGCTGCAATCACAATGCTATGCTTACCATGATGAAGGGCATACTTTCCGGCAAAACAGGCTTTACAGGCGGAGCAGGCTATTCCTATGTGGGGGCTATGGAGAATGAGGGAAGGACGTATATTATTTCCCTTCTGGGCTGTGGCTGGCCTCCCCATAAAACCTACAAATGGAGCGACGCCAGAAAGCTGTACAATTACGGTTTGGAAAATTTCCAGATGCGAGACGTATTTCAGGAGGAGGCTCTTGGAACTGTTCCTGTTACAGGAGGACTGTGCTGGGAGGAGGATGGCTGCAAAACAGATAAAACGAGTCTTTCTTTGAACTTAGAACCAGAAGAAATGCATCTTGCCCTCCTTTTGAAGGAGGATGAGCAGATAGAGATTTTACGGCGTATTCCCAACCGGCTGGAGGCGCCTGTAAGGGCGGGCCAGCAGGTGGGTTCCATCGATTATATTCTGGACGGTCAGCTTATTAAGAGCTATCCTGTCTATGCCAAGGATGATGTGGAGGCCATGACTTTATTACGATCGGTTCGACGTATTGTGAAACTGTTTCTTGAAAATGGAAAGAAATGCCATAAATTTTAAGCTTTTCTTACAAATCTGATCATTGAACTGAGAATCCCCCGTTTTTGTTGACATATAGAGATATTTGTCATTATAATAGGAGTAATGTCAAAAATAGAAAATCATTCCTTTTCTGGAAATGATAGAAAATACGGGAGATATGTACATAATGAAGGGAAAAAAGTATAAAAAGGCGCTGGCGCTGGCGCTGGGCCTGATGCTGGCAGTGAAAACTCCGGCATCGTTCTCCACACCTTTTAGGATGATGGATTCCTATGCATATACGGGAGCGGCCACAGTCAAGGCCACTTCACTAAATGTCCGCAGCGGGGCCGGAATCAACTATCCGGCAGTGGGCAGACTGGCAGCAGGAGCGGCGATTACCATTGCCGGAGAGCAGACGGGAGCCGACGGAAAATTATGGTATCAGATTCAGTTTGCAGGGAGCGGCGGGACAGTGAAGACTGGCTTTGTATCCTCTGAATATGTGAGGCTACCCGTTTCCTACACACCAGACCCGAACTTTGAGGCGTATCTTTCCTCCCAAGGTTTTCCAGAGAGCTATAAAAACGGCTTAAGACAGCTTCATGCCCAGTATCCGAACTGGGTGTTTAAGGCCAGGAATACCGGTTTGGATTGGAACACGGTAATTGAGAATGAAAGCCTGCTGGGACGGAACCTGGTGGCCGCAGGCAGTGTTTCCTCGTGGAAATCGGTGGAAGCCGGCGCTTATAACTGGGATAACAGCGTCTGGACAGGGCTGGATGGAAGCAACTGGGTAGCGGCTTCTTCTGATATTATCCGGTATTATATGGACCCTAGGAACTTTCTGGACGAGACCTATGTATTTCAGTTCTTGTCTCATGAGTATGACGCAAATACACAGACGATAGAGGGGCTTAACAGCCTGGTAGCCGGAACCTTTTTGTCCGGGACAACCACTTCTACCGGAACGGAGGGCAGTAACTTTTCCGGCAGTTCTGGTGGAACAGCTGGTCCTGGCGGAGGCCCTGGCGTCAGTCCGGCAGGGCCGTCAGGAAACGCAGGCTCTCCCCAAAGCTCTGCCTATGATGACAGCCAGCATGGTCCGGGAGTGTCAGGGCCAGCAGGAAGCGGCAGTCCCGCTTCTCAGGGCAGCAAAGGGGAAATCAGCCTGGAAGGGCCCCAGGCCTCTATCCTTCCCAGAGAGCGCAATCTGGTAGCCTCTGGTGTAAGCCTGGTGGGTCCGGGAGGAGATTTGGCAGGCAGTACGGAGGGGGAGGTAAACGGAGGAGCAGGCGGATCTTCTCCTTATATTAATATTATTATGAATGCGGGAGCACAGTCAGGAGTAAGTCCCTATGTTCTGGCAGCCATGATTCTTCAGGAGCAGGGCAGCAATGGCACAAGCCCTCTTATTTCCGGCAGCTATCCGGGCTATGAGGGCTATTATAATTTCTTTAATGTGGAGGCATATCAGTCAGGCTCTATGACGGCTATTCAGATGGGGCTGAGGTATGCTTCCCAGTCAGGCAGCTATGGCCGCCCGTGGAATACGGTTGAAAAGTCGATTCTGGGCGGCGCCCAAAATTACGGGGATAATTATGTGAAGGCGGGGCAGAATACCTTCTACCTGAAGAAATTCAATGTCCAGGGAGAAAATCTGTATAAGCATCAGTACATGAGTAATATACAGGGAGCTGCTTCCGAAGCGGCAAAGCTTGCCCAGGCTTACACCCCGGAGCTTAAGAAGACAGCGCTGGAATTTCAAATTCCGGTATACAGCAATATGCCGGAGCAGGCTTGTGCAGCTCCTACAGGGGACGGAAGCCCTAATAACAAGCTTGCAGGACTGGGAGTGGATGGTTTCAGCCTGACTCCGTCCTTTCATAAGGATACCCAGGAATATAATCTGATTGTAGATACTTCTGTCACCAGCCTTACGGTCAGTGCATCGGCTTTGGACTCGAATGCATCCGTTAGCGGAACAGGAACGATTGCGGTACCAGGAGGCGGTACAGATATTATTATTACCGTAACAGCCCAAAATGGAAGCGCACGTAATTACATGATTCATGTGGCTGTCCAGGCTGGGGGATCTGTATCAGGAAGCGCTGCCTCCCCAGGAGGAGGCAGCTCAGGTCCCGGCAGCTCAGGAGGTCCGGCAGACAGCAGTGGAAATGGCCCTGGCGGAAGCAATGTCACCATTGTAGAGGTTCAGTCTTGATAAGCGTTTATTGAAAACATTGCAATCAGAAAGTGAGAATTTAGAATGATGAGACAAATGAAGCGCAGGGCTGCGGTATTTGTGGCGGCCTTTGTGATGACAATTGCAGTATCCGCCGGATTTTTTACTACCTGGGCGGCCAGCGGAAGAATTGCTTTTTCTGATCCCTCTGCAACTGTGGGAAGTCAGGTAAACGTAAATATGAAGATAACCAGCAGCGAAAGCCTTCAAAGCGTCAACGTAATGCTGTCCTATGATCCGGATGTTCTGGAGTTCGTAAGCGGTACGAATGCAGAGGGAGACGCAGGAGCTATCCATGTCCGCGGGGACGGTGGTACGCCTAATACAAAGACCATGTCTTTTACGCTTACGTTCAACGCGCGTACTGCAGGCAGCAGCAAGATTGCCGTTACCAGCCAGGAGGTTTATGGTTCTAACTCCCAACTGGTAACAGTGGATCAGTTGGGCAGCTCTACCGTTACAGTGGGAGCGCTTCAGACAGCATCTAAGGACGCTACTCTTAAGTCTCTCCAGGTATCGCCGGGGGCCCTGACTCCCCAGTTTTCTCCAGATATGGATACGTATTCCGTAACGGTGGGAACAGATGTGGAGAAGCTCATTGTTACGGCCCAGTGCACTGACGAGAATGCTACTAACGTAGTATCTGGCTATGAGGATCTGCAGATGGGAGAAAACCGGGTAACCTGTAAGGTTACGGCCCAGGACGGAGAAACCACAAAGGAATACGTGATTGTGGTTACTAAGACAGAGGGCGGAGCCAGTACAGAAGAGTCCGGTCTTTCTACAGGCGTAAAGATGAAGATATCCAAAAGGGAGATTACAGTTCTTGAGCCGGACGAATCCGTAAAGATTCCCGATGGATTTAAGGAAAGTATCATTAATATTGATGATAACAACAGGGTTCGCGGCTGGGTATGGGGCAATGAAACCGAGCATCAGTACTGTATCGTTTATGGCATGAATGAGGCGGGAGAGAAGAACTTCTACCGCTATGATATGAAAGATACGGAGCGGACCATTCAGCGTTACTTTGAAGATCCGGCTGTAGGGAATATGGTATCCAAGGCGGATTACGATGAGCTGGCAAGAACTTATGACAAGCTCTGCGACGATTACAAGATGTTCCAGATCTTTTTGATTGCGGCGATTCTGATTGCGGTAGGTCTTTTGATTCTGGTTCTGATAGTGGTTTTAAAGAAGAACAACGGTTCTGGAGGAAAAGGAAAGGCTGTATTGAAAGGAGGCAAAAGAAAAAGAGGAGCTAATACTCGTTCCCATGATTTCTTGGAAGATGGGGATAAGAACGGCAGCGTAAAAGGGTATCGGGGTAATAACCAGGAAGATGGCCGTGCAGCAGGCTATCAGGATGAGTACAGTGACGACGGCTATGAGGCAGGCTATCAGGATGAGTACAGTGACGACGGCTATGAGGCAGGCTATCAGGATGAGTACGGTGACGACGGCTATGAGGAAGGCTATCAGGATGAGTACGGTGACGACGGCTATAAGGCAGGTTATCAGGATGAGTACGAGGGTGACGGCTATAAGGCAGGTTATCAGGATGAGTACGAGGGTGACGGCTGCCTTGAAGGGGAGCAAAATGAGCATGAGGCCGCCGGCCGGCAAAACGCGGTTCGTCAAGGAGAGCATGGGGAATATCAGGCGGCGGATTCCCAGAACCATGGTTATAATGCTCAACAGCAACATGCGCATCATAGGGGGAAGGACAAGGCCCAGGCAGCAGACAGACATACAGGCTCCTTCCAGAATGAGATAGAATACCGTGACGCTTCTTCTAAGAAAGGAGGGTCTCGTCAGGCCCAGAAGCAATGCGGAGATGATCTACAGGAGCCGGATCTCAAGAAGAATACGGAGGATGATATGGATGATTTTGAAATTTTTGATCTGTAAATAAACAGAAATGGGTCTTAAAACGAAGGGCAGATAGCTTTGGCAGATTATATCCAGGGGGACAAGTGAAGCAATGAAAACTTGTTCTTAGTTTTGGAAGGGCTGCTGTCATTTTTAGACAGTTCTTCACATGTATCCCAAATAATACAGTGACATTTTGGGGAAAATATAGTATACTTCTAAGCGATAGATAACGTTGATGACATTTGAATAAATTATGAGCGAAAGGAAGACCAAATATGTACTGTGTGAAGAAGATCAATAAACAGCTGTTTTGGGTCGGGGGAACGGACCGCAGACTGGCCTTGTTTGAAAATGCATACCCGATCCCCAAAGGTATTTCCTACAATGCATATCTGCTTTTGGATGATAAGACCGTACTCTTTGACACGGTAGATCGCGCCATTACAGAGCAATTTTTTGAGAATATAGAGGCTCTGCTTAGGGGGCGTACTCTGGATTATGTAGTTGTGAATCATATGGAGCCAGATCACTGCGCGACGCTGGGTGAGATTGTTCTCAAATATCCGGATGTAAAAATTATCTGTAATGTTAAGACAGTGCCTATTATCAAGCAGTTTTATAATTTTGACATTGATTCCAGAGCAATTATTGTAAAGGAAAAGGATATCTTCTCATCAGGTTCCCACACCTTCACCTTTTTTATGGCTCCCATGGTGCACTGGCCGGAGGTGATGGTCACTTATGACATGACAGATAAGGTTCTTTTTTCCGCAGACGCCTTTGGAACCTTTGGAGCTATGAACGGTAATCTGTTTGCGGATGAAATTCAGTTTGAGAGGGAATGGCTGGACGACGCCAGAAGGTATTATACCAATATCGTTGGGAAATACGGCCCCTCTGTACAGACTCTTCTAAAGAAAGTTTCTGTCCTTGATATTCAGCTATTGTGTCCTTTGCATGGCCCTGTTTGGCGTGAGAATATCAGCTGGTATGTAGAAAAATATCTGACCTGGAGCAGCTATGAGCCGGAGGAGAAGAGCGTGATGATCGCTTACGGTTCTATCTACGGCAATACGGAAAATGCGGCCAACATTCTGGCAGGTATGCTGGGGGACCGGGGGGTGAAGCACATAGCTATGTATGATGTTTCCTCCACTCATCCATCCATTATTCTTTCGGAGGCATTTCGCTGCAGCCACCTGGTGTTTGCCTCATCTACCTACAATGGAGGTATTTTCAGCAATATGGAGCATGTTCTGATGGAAATGAAAGCCCATGGCCTTCAGAACCGTACTGTGGCCATTATAGAAAACGGCTCTTGGGGAGTGCTGTCTGGAAAGCAGATTCAGGAGTTGCTTGGGTCTATGAAGAATATGACCATCCTGGAAAATATGATTACGATCAAATCCTCCTTAAAGGAAGGACAGCTGGAGGAACTGGAGACCCTGGCAGACCAGATAGTAGCGTCTATGGCCTGAGGCGTTGAAATAGCACGCTCATAATTTCAGGGCTTCAGACAGCAGGCAGCTCACTATTTGCAGGTGAAGCTAGATGCACAAAATGAGGGGCATTAAAAGGGGATGTTGCAAAAATTGTTTTGCAGCATCCCTGTTCTGATTGAAAGAAGCTTAGATGCCAGGCAGACAAGCTGCCAAAGCAGCATAGGCGGAAGAACAATGCGCCTTACAGAATTTCAATCTGATAGGTTTTCAGCCAAAAATTAATCTGAAGGATATAGGCCAGCATCTGAGGGCCGGCCATCAGCTGTCCGTACCAGGGCTTGCCGTAGTCCGAGGGGTTAGTAAGGAAGCGTTCCAGCTTCCTTCTGTCCAGAAACTCCATCACAGGGCAGCTGCTGTCGGAAATCATTTCTTGGACCCGGTCTGCCAGAAGGGCTTCATAAGCAGTATCATAGGTTTTTGGATAAGGGGATTTGCGCCGGAAAAGAATTTCATCCGGTACAAGTCCTTTTCCTGACTGGCGCAGAAGGTTCTTTACAACTCCGTCCCTGGTTTTCATGTTCCATGGAACATTCCAAACATATTCGATGATCCTGTGATCCGCAAAGGGAACTCTGGCTTCCAGACCGGAATACATGCTGGCGCGATCCATGCGGTTTAATAAAGTTTGCATGAACCAGCGCAGATTCAGGTAGGCTATCTCCCTGCGCCGGGCTTCCTCGAAAGTATCCTCTGCCAGCCTTGGCGTTTCAGCCACAGAGCGCTCATAGGCATTTCTTACATAATCGTCCATCTCCAGATAATCCAGAAAGCTGTCCTTTAAAAGCGCCTTCCTTGCCTCCAAATCCATGGTCCAGGGAAAGGTGTGGGCTTTAAAGCATTCTTTTTTGTGAAACCATGGGTATCCTCCAAAGATTTCATCTGCACATTCCCCGGTGAGGGCTACCTTATTATATTCTTTTACCATGGAGCAGAATTGAAGCATGGAGGAGTCGATGTCTCCCATGGCAGGCAGATCATGGGCCAGTACAGAATCGTACAGACCATCAGCCTGGGTTTGATTGTCACATTCCAGATAATGGTGCTCGGAGTCCAGATACTGGACCATTTTCTCTACAAAAGGACGATCGCGGGAGGGCTGAAAAGTGTTGGCTTTGAAAAATTTGTCATTGTTTATGAAGTCAAAGGAGAAGGTAGTGAGGCGTTTGCCCTGCTTTTTCAGCTCCAGAGCGCAGATGGAGGAAACCAGACTGGAGTCTACGCCGCCGGAGAGAAAGGTGCAGATGGGAACGTCGGAAACCATCTGTCTGGTAACGGCATCTTTTATAAGGAAGGCTGTCTTTTCAACTGTTTTTTCATAGCTGTCCTCGTGGGGGAGGCTTTCCAGCTTCCAGTAGCGTTTCAGGCAGAGGCCCTTCTGGGAGAAGAGGAGAAAATGTCCCGGCAAAAGCTCCTTTATGCCCTTGAGTACACCGCAGCCACAAGTTCTGGCAGGCCCGATAGAGAAGATCTCGTTGAGCCCTTGTTTGTCTAATTGGGGCTTAACACCGGGGTAAGCCAGAATACCTTTAAGCTCAGAGGCAAAGATAATTTCATCCCCCCGCAGAGTGTAAAAAAGAGGTTTTACGCCAGCCCGATCCCGGAAAAGGCAGAGACGTTTTTCAGCAGTATCTATGATAGCAAAGGCAAAAATACCGTTAAGGCGTTTTACGAAGTCAGGGCCGAACTCCATGTAGCCTGTGAGAATTACCTCTGTATCACTGGAGCTTTGAAAGGAATGTCCCAGACCTATAAGCTCCTGTCGAAGTTCCTCCGTATTGTAAAGCTCTCCGTTATAGACGATGGAGAAGGTCTGTCCTGCCCTGGATCTTACCATGGGCTGCCGTCCTCCTGTCAGGTCGATGATGGATAAGCGGGCGTGGGACAGCCCTCCCTGTTCTCCCAGCCATATCCCTGAGTCGTCGGGGCCCCGGTGATTCAAAACATGGGCCATTGATCTCAGGATTTCTTCATAATGATGGCTGGTTGTAAGGTAATGCTCAAGTGGATTATAGAAACCGGCAATTCCACACATATAGAAGATTCCTCCTTGCTGTGAGCACGTAAGGAGCCTATGGTGGTTCCCCAGGTGCAATAAATAATTGTTTTCTCTCTATCAGAAATTAAAGAAGAAAGCAGGCTGCAATAAAGGTACAGACCAAGCCCAGGCATACTGGAATAAGGTTTGTTTGTGCCAATTTTAGAGGGCTTACGGGGAGGCTGAATATTAGTTCAAAGGCTCATTGCGGGCCAGCCAAAGGGCCCAGGCACATAAGAATCAGAGCTGTTCCCCATACCATACTGGTTCATCCCCACCTTTTAGATGAAAGGGCAGCATCGGCAGCATACCTCCAAAGAATGCCATAGGCGTGAGGATTGCCATAGCTGCCTTATAATCGTTATCAGGGCCTTTGGCTGCTTCGCCTTGAATGGACAGCCGGATGCCCCGGCTGTTCATTTCTCCTTTGTTTAACACATATGCAGATAGGACTGTAACAATTCCCATAATCAAAAAAAGGTATCCCCTGGCATAGGAGCTCCAAGGCGCGAATGCTTGCCGCGGCTGCGGATATGGTCGGAGCCTTCTGGATTACAACCTCCCAGCTTAAGGCGTAGCCGTGACCGAGAAGGTTCATAGTCATAGCTTCTGTCAGGGGATTATGACCATTACTAATAGAAGCAGAGGAAATGCTATGGGCTTTCTGCTGCCATTGCTGGTTATCTGGCTGAGGTGTTTGTATCAATGGACGGTGTGGTGATCCATTCTTCCAATATTCGTATTTCAAATGGCTTTCAGGCCTGAAATTTCTATGAAAAGGTGAAAAACAAAACAGGAAATTCAGTTTCAAAGGATAAGAATCAGGCCGGTTCCCCAGATTTTTGGAAACCGAATAAAATTTTGCATAAATATAATTGGATAAATGAGAAATAGTTTAAGAAAAATGCATATAAAAAAATGAAATATGGAAAGGTATGGATAATGAAACGAAAATTGACAACTGAATATAATAGTGATATATATATCTCAACAACCTTAAAATTGTTATATTTAAGGACATTCTCTACCTTGATGAATGCCCTCTAAAAGCAATTTGGTAAATAGTCAAGAGTTATTTTGAAAAGATTTTTATCCAAAAGG
>OCAK01001308.1_pt1 | contig 14680 bp, 8 predicted proteins | sample 1538301 | NCBI WGS metagenome assembly OCAK01 (sample SAMEA2580285, study PRJEB22360) | human gut metagenome | biome: human gut; feature: human-associated habitat; material: faeces | place: Denmark | collected 2008/2010 | reverse complement strand
TGTTCGCGCTCCAACGAGCTGGAAGACGCCCTACTCGACCTGCTGGATAATCTCGACAAGGGCAATATTCAGTTCGACCGTCTGGTCATTGAATGCACCGGCATGGCCGATCCCGGCCCGATTATTCAGACCTTTTTCTCCCATGAGATTTTATGCCAGCGTTACCTGCTGGATGGCGTGATTGCGCTGGTGGATGCGGTACATGCCGATGAGCAGATGAACCAGTTCACCATCGCCCAGTCACAGGTTGGCTACGCCGACCGTATTCTGCTGACTAAAACCGACGTCGCAGGCGAAGCAGAAAAACTGCGTGAACGCCTGGCGCGCATCAACGCCCGTGCACCGGTCTACACCGTCACCCACGGCGACATCGACCTGGGCCTGCTGTTCAACACCAACGGTTTTATGCTGGAAGAAAACGTCGTCAGCACCAAGCCACGTTTTCACTTTATCGCGGACAAACAAAACGATATTTCGTCGATTGTGGTGGAACTGGATTACCCGGTAGATATCAGCGAAGTTTCCCGGGTGATGGAAAACCTGCTGCTGGAATCGGCGGATAAACTGCTGCGTTACAAAGGGATGCTATGGATTGACGGCGAACCTAATCGCCTGCTGTTCCAGGGCGTCCAACGCCTCTACAGCGCCGACTGGGACCGCCCGTGGGGCGATGAAAAACCGCATAGTACGATGGTGTTTATCGGGATTCAGCTGCCGGAAGAAGAGATTCGGGCGGCGTTTGCTGGGTTGAGGAAGTAAGTTCGGGAAAGATCAACTTTTTGAGAGTTCCACCGCAACATTATTACGAGTGGAACTCTTTAGATATGTCAGACCAACCAAAGCTTCTTCAATTGCGTTTTCATTTTTTCATGTCTCATTTTCAGTTCAGCCAATCCCCATTCTGAAGAATTACAAACATCTTTTGTTAAATCAAAAGAGCTTTTACTATTAAGTTTCTCATAAATAGATTTCTTTTTGATAAAATCATAGTGTTGTGCTTCAGAATTTTTGGAACCACTTATGAGTGTTAAATTACCTATTTTATGCAGCCAGTAGACATGCTCTTGAGGTTGGAATCTATTAATCCAGTATTCATTAACTAATGCTTGAGGAAGAATATGCTCAATTGTGATTCTCCCCGTATAGGTTTTAATCACGCTCTCATCTTGTTGCTCCATATCTAAGCGAAGCAAAATTGCTTTTATTAAGTTCACTTGATTCGGACGAGGCTCATATAAATCTTCATCCAGAGCAGCTATAAAACCTGAATTATCTGCATGTTGGTTTATCTGATTTATCACAGAATCAAAAGACATATCATTATTTATTGCTACCAGAGCTGAATAACAAACCATTTCTCTTTGGCTTTTAATTTGTTTTTTTAACCACCCATGCATATATACCTTCTCAAAGGCGGTAATAAATTGAGAAAAATCATCTAAATTAAAATCTTCTGTACGAGCCATTCGATTCATGAATGCCATAACCGGAGGAATCCACTCATCTACCCCTAAATTACTTAGTGATGCTATTTTTCGTCGTATTGAAGAGTGTTCAAAATCATTCTCTAAAATCTTAGTATAATTTTTTGCAGAATTAACCAACATCAGTGACATAGCAATAGCATCTCCATCAAATTGCTGCTGGAGATTTTCAATAAAAGCTTCAAAACCTTTTTGTAACACCCTGTCACGATCTTTTTTCTCGGAAAGCTTATGAAGAGTAAGAAATTTATCAAGCCGTCTCACTCCAACCATATCTTCAATTTGCGACCATGCTGATTCTATTTGCTCTGATTTTTTATTATGCGTAGAAGCTGATTCAAACAGTGCATTTTTTAAAAGATCTGCATTACTTAAAGGTAAACCTCGACTATTTAATACATTAAAGAGTCTAAATGATGATGCGAAATCATCAGTTTGCACAAATACGATATATACATTTTGCAAAATATATTTAGCAAGCAACTTCAACTCATCAACAGATAACCGCAACAAGTAATCTCTAATTGTTTCAGCGTTGCTAATGAATACTAACTCAGTATCCGATGGTTTTTCAGGTTTATAATCTTTAGAATCCTGAAGTATATAATATTTATAAAGATCATACTCTTTTTTTCTAACAATTAGCCTTGGTTCATCTGTTTCATCAGAATAAACATCAATAGGCAGAACTCTTTTTTGCAAATCATCTTTTATCCCCTGAATCGGGATGATTTTTTTTAGCTCGGAGACAATAATGCTTAACGTTGTAAGACGTTGTTGTCCATCTACAACTTCATACTGATTTTGCCCTTTATTGATACAAATCATACTCCCAATAAAATATTCATTCTCTTCTGATTGAGAGCTTTTATAAATATCATCAATGAGTTGCTCTGCATTATCTACCGTCCAACTGTAAGGACGCTGATAAGAAGGAATAATAAACTTTTTGTTTTCAGTAAGGATATCCTGCACCTTACATTCTTTAGCTTCCATTTCATATACCCAATCAAACAATCAACAATAACATTATCTTTCTTGCTCGAAAGAAACGCAACTATAAGATTTTTATATATTTTGTTAGAGTTGATACGGTTCCTGTAACTTCTGTTTATCTGTCTCTGATATGCCCAGATTAATTCAAGCAAGATATAACAGAGATATCAATGTGATCTCTGCTACGTACTTCACGTTGAAACACCGCCCTAAGTCATAGCCAGGCTATTGATTTTATGTACAATCAGAATCGTCCTGATAAAAGCGAGAACACCCCATGGCGGAACTGAACCTAAGTAACCTGACGGAAGCAGACATCATTACCAAATGCGTTATGCCAGCCATTCTCAATGCAGGCTGGGACAACACAACGCAAATCAGACAGGAGGTCAAACTCCGGGACGGTAAAGTCATCGTACGTGGTAAAGTTGCGGCACGCAGAACGGTAAAATCTGCTGACATCGTGCTGTATCACAAACCAGGCATTCCCTTAGCCGTGATTGAAGCAAAAGCCAACAAACATGAAATTGGCAAAGGGATGCAACAGGGCATTGAATATGCGCGCCTGCTGGACGTTCCTTTTGTTTTTGCCACCAACGGGGATGGCTTTATCTTCCGCGATGCCACCGCAGCCGAAGGTGAATGCCTTGAAAAGCAAATAACGCTGGATGACTTCCCCTCCCCCGCTGAACTCTGGCAAAAATTCTGCCTCTGGAAAGGATACACACAAGCTCAGCTTCCGGTGATTACTCAGGACTATTACGACGATGGCAGCGGTAAATCGCCACGTTATTACCAGCTTCAGGCAATCAACAAAACCATTGAAGCCGTCTCCAACGGGCAAAACCGCGTTCTGCTGGTCATGGCGACCGGAACAGGGAAAACCTATACCGCATTCCAGATCATCTGGCGCCTGTGGAAATCAAAAAATAAAAAACGCATTTTGTTCCTTGCCGATCGCAACATTCTGGTCGACCAAACCAAAAATAATGATTTCCAGCCATTTGGTACGGCAATGACTAAAGTCAGCGGACGCACCATTGATCCCGCTTATGAAATTCACCTCGCGCTCTATCAGGCTATAACTGGCCCGGAGGAAGACCAAAAAGCGTTTAAACAAGTCGCACCAGAATTCTTCGATCTGATCGTGATCGACGAATGCCATCGCGGCAGCGCATCCGAAGACAGCGCCTGGCGAGAGATCCTTGATTATTTCAGTTCAGCTACCCAAATTGGCTTAACCGCCACGCCAAAAGAGACGCATGAAGTCTCCAGCACGGATTACTTCGGCGATCCGGTTTACGTCTACTCGCTAAAAGAAGGGATCGAAGACGGCTTCCTCGCCCCTTATAAAGTTGTCCGTGTTGATATTGATGTTGATCTGCAAGGCTGGCGCCCAACCAAAGGGCAAACTGACTTAAACGGCGAGGTGATCGACGATCGTATCTATAACCAGAAAGATTTCGACCGCACGATGGTAATCGACGAACGCACAGAACTGGTTGCCAGAACCATTACCGACTATCTCAAGCGCACCAACCCGATGGATAAAACCATCGTCTTCTGTAACGACATCGATCATGCAGAACGTATGCGCCGCGCCCTGGTTAATCTCAACCCGGAGCAGGTGAAAAAGAACGACAAATACGTCATGAAAATCACCGGCGATGATGAAATTGGCAAAGCTCAGTTGGATAACTTCATTAACCCGAAAAAACCGTACCCGGTTATCGCGACCACTTCAGAGCTGATGACCACCGGTGTGGATGCTAAAACCTGCAAACTGGTAGTACTGGACCAGAACATCCAGTCGATGACCAAATTCAAGCAAATTATCGGTCGTGGTACACGCATCGACGAACGTTACGGCAAACTCTGGTTTACCATCCTCGACTTTAAAAAAGCCACCGAACTGTTTGCCGATGAGCGTTTCGATGGCATTCCCGAAAAAGTCATGGATACCACACCAGAGGATATCGCCGATCCAGAATCTGATTTTGAAGAGAAACTCGAAGAAATCAGCGAACATGACGAAGAACAGGTAACAGGCGTTGATGAACCGCCTGCGCCACCATACCAGGTTACCGATACCGATGATGTCGGCCCACTTCCGGAAGAAGACGAGAAGAAAATCCGCAAGTTTCACGTCAACGGTGTAGCGGTGGGCGTTATTGCACAGCGCGTTCAGTATTACGACGCCGACGGTAAACTGGTTACCGAATCCTTTAAAGATTACACCCGCAAAACACTGCTCAAAGAATATGCCTCGCTGGATGACTTTACCCGCAAGTGGCAGGACGCCGATCGCAAAGAAGCGATCATTCACGAGCTGGAGCAACAGGGGATCATCTGGGAAGTACTGGCAGAAGAAGTCGGTAAAGATCTCGACCCATTCGACATGCTTTGCCACGTAGTATATGGTCAGCCGCCGTTAACCCGCAAAGAGCGCGCCGAGAACGTGCGCAAGCGGAACTACTTCACAAAATACTCTGAAGCCGTGCTCGATAATCTGCTGGATAAATACGCCGATGCGGGCGTACAGGAGATCGAAAGTATTCAGGTGCTGAAACTTAAACCATTCGACAGCATGGGCACTTTACCGGAGATTATTAAAACCGGATTTGGCGACCGTAACGGGTATAATCAGGCGCTCAGCGAGCTGGAAAACGAAATCTACCAATTACCGCCCCGCTCTGCTTAACAACTCTCTTTTGTGCCTTCTGCAACCATCATGTTGCAGAAGGCCTTGTTTTTCATGGAATACAACATGTCTATCAGCTCAGTAATCAAATCATTACAAGATATTATGCGCAAAGATGCCGGTGTGGACGGAGATGCGCAGCGTCTCGGTCAGCTCTCCTGGCTGCTGTTTTTGAAAATCTTCGATGCCCAGGAAGAGGCGCTGGAACTGGAGCAGGATAACTATCAATATCCGATCCCACAGCGTTATTTATGGCGCAGTTGGGCCGCAAACGCGCAGGGCATTACCGGTGATTCCCTGCTGGAATTCGTTAATGATGATCTGTTCCCGGCGTTGAAAAACCTCACTGCGCCTATCGATAAAAACCCACGCGGCTACGTGGTGAAGCAGGCGTTCAGCGATGCCTATAACTATATGAAAAACGGTACGCTACTGCGTCAGGTGATCAACAAGCTGAACGAAATTGACTTTACCAGCGCCAGCGAACGCCATCTGTTTGGTGATATTTACGAACAGATCCTTAAAGATCTGCAATCTGCGGGCAATGCTGGCGAATTCTATACTCCACGCGCCGTCACTCGCTTTATGGTGGATCGCGTTGATCCGAAACTCGGCGAATCCATTATGGACCCGGCCTGCGGTACGGGCGGTTTTCTTGCCTGCGCATTTGATCATGTAAAGAACAAATACGTGAAGAGCGTCGCCGATCATCAGACGCTGCAACAACAGATCCACGGTGTTGAGAAAAAACAGCTTCCGCACCTGCTGGCGACCACCAATATGCTGCTGCACGGCATTGAAGTACCAGTACAAATTCGTCACGACAACACCCTGAACAAACCGCTTTCCTCCTGGGATGAGCAACTGGATGTCATTGTTACCAACCCGCCGTTTGGTGGCACGGAAGAAGACGGTATTGAGAAGAACTTTCCGGCAGAGATGCAAACCCGCGAAACGGCGGATCTGTTCCTGCAACTGATTGTGGAAGTACTGGCGAAAAACGGTCGTGCGGCGGTGGTATTGCCGGATGGCACACTATTTGGCGAAGGCGTTAAAACCAAAATCAAAAAGCTACTTACCGAAGAGTGCAACCTGCATACCATCGTGCGTTTACCGAATGGTGTGTTTAACCCCTATACCGGCATTAAAACCAACCTGTTGTTCTTTACCAAAGGTCAGCCAACCAAAGAGATTTGGTTCTATGAGCATCCGTATCCGGCGGGCGTGAAAAACTACAGCAAAACCAAGCCGATGAAGTTTGAAGAGTTTCAGGCGGAGATCGACTGGTGGGGTAACGAGGCCGATGGTTTTGCCAGCCGCGTCGAGAATGAGCAAGCGTGGAAAGTCAGCATTGATGACGTGATTGCGCGTAACTTCAATCTGGATATTAAAACCCCACCTCAGGCGGAAACCGTCAGCCATGATCCGGACGAACTGTTAGCGCAGTATGCAAAGCAACAGGCGGAGATCCAGACGCTGCGTAATCAACTGCGCGATATTCTCGGCGCTGCGCTGTCTGTCAAGGAGGTTAACTGATGAGTGTGGAAAAGCTGATCGTTGATCATATGGAAACCTGGACCTCGGCGTTGCAAACCCGTTCCACCGCCGGGCGCGGCAGTTCCGGTAAAATTGATTTGTATGGCATTAAGAAATTACGTGAGCTGATTCTGGAACTGGCAGTGCGCGGTAAACTGGTGCCGCAGGATCCGAACGATGAACCGGCGTCGGAGCTGCTGAAGCGTATTGCGGCGGAAAAAGCAGAGCTGGTGAAACAGGGGAAAATTAAAAAGCAAAAACCACTGCCGGAAATTAGCGAGGAAGAGAAGCCGTTTGAATTGCCGGATGGATGGGAGTGGACAACGCTAACTAGAATTGCGGAAATAAATCCTAAAATTGATGTCAGTGATGATGAGCAAGAAATATCATTTATTCCAATGCCACTCATATCAACTAAATTTGATGGCTCGCATGAATTTGAAATAAAAAAATGGAAAGATGTTAAAAAAGGTTATACACACTTTGCTAATGGTGATATCGCTATTGCAAAAATAACACCTTGCTTTGAAAATAGTAAAGCAGCTATTTTTTCTGGCTTAAAAAACGGCATTGGTGTTGGAACAACAGAATTACATGTTGCACGCCCTTTTAGCGATATAATTAATCGAAAATATCTTCTTTTAAACTTTAAATCACCTAATTTTCTTAAGTCTGGTGAATCACAAATGACTGGTTCTGCTGGTCAGAAACGTGTTCCAAGGTTTTTTTTTGAAAATAATCCTATTCCCTTCCCTCCATTGCAAGAACAAGAGCGCATTATTATTAGGTTTACTCAATTAATGTCTCTCTGCGACCAACTGGAACAGCAATCCCTAACCAGTCTGGACGCACATCAGCAACTGGTTGAAACCCTGTTGGGAACACTTACAGACAGCCAAAACGTCGAGGAACTGGCTGAAAACTGGGCGCGTATTAGCGAGCATTTCGACACACTATTTACCACTGAAGCCAGCGTGGATGCGTTAAAACAGACCATTCTGCAACTGGCCGTAATGGGTAAACTTGTGCCGCAGGATCCGAATGACGAACCCGCCTCTGAACTGCTCAAACGTATTGCGCAGAAAAAAGCGCAATTGGTGAAAGAAGGGAAAATAAAAAAACAAAAACCGTTGCCGCCAATTAGTGATGAGGAAAAACCGTTTGAACTGCCGGAAGGGTGGGAGTGGTGTCGATTGGGTTCTATTTATAATTTTTTAAATGGATATGCCTTTAAAAGTGAGTGGTTTACCTCTGTCGGTTTACGTTTATTGCGGAATGCTAACATTGCTCATGGAGTTACCAATTGGAAAGATGTTGTACATATACCAAATGACATGATATCCGATTTTGAAAATTATATTTTGTCAGAAAATGATATTGTTATTTCATTAGACAGACCAATTATTAATACCGGGTTAAAATATGCTATCATTAGCAAATCAGATTTACCCTGTTTACTACTCCAACGAGTAGCAAAATTTAAAAATTATGCAAACACTGTGTCTAACTCCTTCTTGACAATATGGTTGCAATCTTATTTCTTCATAAATTCAATTGATCCTGGAAGAAGTAATGGAGTTCCACATATATCTACGAAACAGTTAGAGATGACACTATTTCCTCTTCTACCGCAAAGTGAACAAGATCGCATTATTTCAAAAACGGATGAATTAATACAAACCTGTAATAAACTGAAATATATTATCAAAACCGCCAAACAAACCCAACTGCACCTTGCAGACGCACTCACTGACGCGGCGATAAACTAATTTTCTCGCCCTCATAAAACCAATAAAGCGGCTAAATGGCCGCTTTATTCACATCACCAAAAATTATATTTCACGCTAATTTTCATCTTATTTTCATTAATTTTTAGCTGGACTTTCCCTGTATTTACTGATGATATATCCAGGTATTTAGCGCGGTGCGGATGTGCGCCAACACACCCGCACCGCTAATCACAATCACTATTTATAGGGAATAGCAGTTATGACTGATACGCATTCTATTGCACAACCGTTCGAAGCAGAAGTCTCCCCGGCAAATAACCGTCAATTAACCGTGAGTTATGCGAGTCGTTACCCGGATTACAGCCGTATTCCCGCCATCCCCCTGAAAGGTCAGTGGCTGGAAGCCGCCGGTTTTGCCACCGGCACGGTGGTAGATGTCAAAGTGATGGAAGGCTGTATTGTCCTCACCGCCCAACCCCCCGCCGCCGCCGAGAGCGAACTGATGCAGTCGCTGCGCCAGGTGTGCAAGCTGTCGGCGCGTAAACAAAGGCAGGTGCAGGAGTTTATTGGGGTGATTGCGGGTAAACAGAAAGTTGCCTGATACATTGACCCGGTAGCGCCAGGACTACCGGGCATTTTTCGCTGCGTTATACCAACGCGCTCTCCATCTGTTTTTCAAATGCCTGACGAATTAACCCCATAATGTAAGGAAGTTGTGCGAGGTCACTGAAACCAATTTCCACATCACCATTGCCCCATCGCCCAACATTTGTCACATCTTTGGCAATACCTTTCGGATCGACCAGTTCATGAAACTGCATATTAAGCGACAATCGCAGTCGGCTTTTTTGCGGCACAACATCAACAAAATTCGTTTCCGCTTTAAACGCAATATAGAGCTTCAATACTTCCTGCGTGATCCCTGCGTCCAGGCGCATAATTTCATCGCGAAGATGATCGAATAACACCCGGCTATGCGAACCATCAGCAAGAAAAGGATAATCACTCAGGCTGTAACTGGTTTTGTTCTCAGGCTGTCCCCGATAAACAGCTAAAACCTCTTCAGGAAGAGAAGGCGCTTGCCAGACCTGAACCGCGAGATCGGCCAGACGATCGGCTCGGGCGTGAATGGCAGCTTCATCCCATTTTTCGCACTGTCCAAGACCGATATTCAAATAGAGCGGGCTATGCTTAAAGCCGTCTTCAATATCGCGTTTTTCTGCGAAAGGTCTGTCACTGTAACGGGAGTTATAGCGCGTTAAAGTGAGATTCCCCAACGTATGCAACAGTTCTTTATGAATACGCTGCCAGTCGCTTCCCAGCTCTTCGCGCCATTTAGCCGACAAATTTTCGTTCTGCGGCATAATATGTTCAATCGTAAACTCTTCCACGCGCTCTCTGCGTTTATCGTTTTCCAGTCGTCGTAACCAGTAGCTGCGACTACGGAAGTTATAGAGATCGCGAACTTTTAATTCCCGTTTAAATTCATCATCGTTGGGGAAACGACGATATGAAGGTAGATTCAAAAAATGTACCTGAATACTTTCCAGATATTTTTCTTTATTAATGACCTTATAAAAAGTGGCAAACGTCTTGTTAAGAGAATTTGTCGGAATCGCACATACTGAACGGCGGAAAACATAAGATTCAATTAAACGAATTATGCTCAGGAAATCCTCGTGAGACAAAACGCCATTTTTATAGTCATGATAAAGCGCCAGTAAGAAAGGATACGCCACATCGACCTTTAACTCGCGCAAATCCTGAAAAGCCGTGGCAAGCGATTTGTCACTTTCTTTTCCCAATGCCATTGCACAGTAATACTCCGCGTAGATGTGAATATCTTCAACCAGCCGATCTACGCCTTTTTCAGCAACACTCTGGCTGCGGGCATGGAGTTTAAATGCCTCATAGACTTCATCTGTCCGAGGGATCTCCCCCGTTTTTACCGTCAGATAATGACGCATAAAACTGTCAAAATATTCGCTGTAACCTTGCTGACCAAAAGCGACTTCCATTGGACGCCAGTGATCTTCATACAACCGGGTTTGATGCTCTGGTTCGAGGCCCATCAGAATAAAATTGCGCACCAGATCGGCCTGACTTAACGCCTTACCGGTAGAGTTCATACTTTCAAAAATCAGTTGCGGATTATCCTGACCACGATTAAGCGCCACATCGACAATTAATAACTTTGCTAACCCACGACATAAGGGAATCAAGTCATCCCCGAGTTTGGCAATTTGTTCATCAAAGAAAGTAAAGTTTTCCATTATTCGATGGGAATAGTTTTCTGGCATTGGTCTTTGTTTTATTAACGCCAGCAAACTGTCTTTATCAGTCTCGGTCAGCAGTAATTTAAATCCTTTCTCGCCGGACTCATAAGGATTGAGTAAATAATAATTACGCAATTTCATTGCTGAAAAGCCATCAAAAACTTCGTCTTCGCCAAGATGACGCGATAAAGCCTCAATCAGCAACATTGCGGTCGTCAGCCTTTGTTGACCATCAATGACCAGTAACGGAGAAATACCAGAAACCTGATACAACCCCTGCTCAATATAAACAACCGAACCGATAAAATGCGCTGATATATCGTCACGCTTTCCGGCACGAATGATGTCGTCCCAAAGTTGCCGACATTGTTGTTCTGTCCATGAATAAGTCCGTTGATAAATGGGAATAACGAACTGCTGCGAACGTTTTAAAAAATCGAGTAGGCGGGCTTCTGTAGCTTTCATTCTGACGTCTTTCCGTGAAGCGATGATTTCGCAATAATAACCCCTTATCTGACGAGGTGACATATAAATCCCATCGTTTCGTGAAGGACTCTCTCCATTACACCACATCCTCCCTGCATAACCCAATATCCTTTAACCGTTCATCTCTCACCTGCTGTAACACGCACCGGGTCTGCATTTGCTGCCACCAGCAGCGTTAATGTACCGTTCACATAAATGGCGGCGGCAACGTTGGTGCAGGAAGGTCACTATCATCGCCACGTAAAGTGTGCTTCGTTCATGCCGGATGCGGCGTGAACGCCTTATCCGGCCTACAAACCGCGCAAATTCAATAGATTGCAGAGATAATGTAGGTCTGATAAGCGTAGCGCATCAGGCAGCTTTGCGTTTGTCATCCGTCTCTGATTAGCTCTTGAGCCATGAATAAGGCTCACGCTCAGGCAAGGGCTGCTCTAATGCCTGTATTTGCTCTGCCGAAAGTCCGGTAATCTTTTGTATCCATTCAGGATCTACCCCATTCTGCAAAAACAATCGAAGAATGCGCTGTTCCCCTTTTATATATCCATCATTATGAATTCGCTCTGCAATCGTCATTATTCGCTCCCTTTGTTGTGGCAGTCGACGGGTAATTTCACTGATAAACTCATTAAAACGCGCTTCATCACCAGTCAGTAAAATGTAATTTAACAGCGCAGTTATCTGGCTGTCATTAGCACACTCTGTAACCAGTAATACTACCAGTTGGTCAATAAGCCCCATCAGATCGCGCTGGCGAATATGCTTTTGGATCAACTCCAACAGGGCGACTCTGCGATGCTGCACAATCTCGTCGTCTGGCACGACAGTGATATCCACCAGCGGGAACGCGGCGGTATAAAGCTTCCGTGCGGTAGTCGGGTCGGCAAATTCGTCCAGCCAGCACAGGGACCAGGGGTAAGGGCTACCGTGATAAAACAGCATCGGGATGACCAGCGGTAGCTGCCGGCGTTTATCATGTTCGATATGGCGCTGCATCACCGCCATGGAATATCGCATCAGACGAAAGGCCATATGAATATCCTCACGGCTCTGATGTTCAATCACTACATAAATATAGCCATCGCCTTCACGGGTCTTTACCGACCACAGAATATCGGAATGTAGCGCCCGCAATTTTTCATCGACAAAGCTGGCCGATTCCAGTTTTAAGCTATCGAGATCGCACAGTTCACGTAAATCTTTGGGTAAGTGGATCTCCATAAAATCCCGCGCGGTGTCAGAGTGTGTGAGAAAGGATTTAAATAATGCGTCATGCGGCGTGCTGGTCGTAAAGTTTGTCATGGCGATCCGTCACCTGTAGATAAGATGGCCCAACTTTAGCGACTAACAAAGCCATTCACACCTGGCTATTTCCTATTCCCCGAGGCGGTTTCCAGGCTATTTTTATTCTTCTGCAAACGATACATTTTTATGGAAGATATCTCTCTTTTTGCGTTTTCTTACCGTCAGGCTCTATTCTTACGATATGAATAAACTCATTGAACTCAGACGCGCCAAAATGTTGGCGCTCTCTTTACTGCTTATCGCCGCTGCTACCTTTGTCGTTACGCTGTTTTTGCCGCCCAATTTTTGGGTGAGCGGCGTGAAGGCGATTGCTGAAGCGGCGATGGTCGGCGCACTGGCGGACTGGTTTGCGGTGGTGGCGCTGTTTCGCCGCGTGCCGATTCCGATCATTTCTCGTCATACGGCGATTATCCCGCGTAATAAAGACCGGATTGGCGAAAATCTCGGCCAGTTCGTGCAGGAAAAATTTCTCGATACCCAATCGCTGGTGGCATTGATTCGACGTCACGAACCGGCGTTGTTGATTGGCAACTGGTTTAGTCAGCCGGAGAACGCCCGCCGCGTTGGTCAGCATCTGTTACAGATCATGAGCGGTTTTCTCGAACTGACCGATGATGCGCGTATTCAGCGCCTGCTTAAGCGCGCGGTCCACCGGGCGATCGATAAGGTCGATCTTTCCGGCACCAGTGCGTTGATGCTGGAGAGTATGACCAGAAACGATCGTCATCAGGTGCTGCTCGATACGCTGATCGCACAGTTGATCGCCCTGCTTCAGCGCGATAAATCGCGCAAGTTTATCGCCCAGCAAATTGTTCGCTGGCTGGAGAGCGAGCATCCACTGAAAGCCAAAATTTTGCCCACTGAATGGCTGGGCGAACATAGCGCGGAGTTGGTTTCTGACGCGGTGAATTCTTTGCTTGATGATATCAGCCGCGATCGTGCGCATCAGATCCGCCATGCGTTTGATCGCGCCACTCTTGCCCTGATCGACAAGCTGAAAAACGATCCGGAAATGGCAGCGCGAGCCGATGCCGTAAAAAGCTATCTGAAAGAAGATGAAGCTTTTAACCGCTATCTCAGTGAATTGTGGGGGGATTTACGGGAATGGCTGAAAGCGGATATCAACAGTGAAGATTCTCGTGTGAAAGAACGTATCGCGCGGGCGGGTCAATGGTTTGGCGAAACGTTAATTGCCGATGATGCCTTGCGGGCGTCGTTAAATGGTCATCTGGAACAAGCCGCACACCGCATTGCGCCTGAGTTTTCCGCATTCCTGACTCGCCATATCAGCGACACGGTAAAAAGCTGGGACGCACGGGATATGTCGCGGCAAATCGAGTTAAATATCGGCAAAGATCTCCAGTTTATCCGTGTCAACGGTACGCTGGTTGGCGGTTGTATTGGACTTATTTTGTATTTGCTGTCGCAGCTCCCGGCCTTGTTCCCCCTCGGCAATTTATAGAAATCCATGAAAAACTAAGTGGCTAACCGCGAGAGAGATCAAATAAACCACACTAAAAGAATGGTAATAATGTGGCCTCTTTTCATTATCTCCCGTGGTACGGGGAAGGAAAATCATGTCACTTGTCACCGATCTACCCGCCATTTTCGATCAGTTCTCTGAAGCTCGCCAGAAAGGCTTTCTCACCGTCATGGATCTCAAGGAGCGCGGCATTCCGCTGGTTGGCACCTACTGCACCTTTATGCCGCAAGAGATCCCGATGGCAGCCGGTGCGGTTGTGGTTTCGCTATGTTCCACCTCTGATGAAACCATTGAAGAAGCCGAGAAAGATCTGCCGCGCAACCTCTGCCCGCTGATTAAAAGCAGCTACGGCTTCGGCAAAACCGATAAATGCCCCTACTTCTACTTTTCTGATCTGGTGGTCGGTGAAACCACCTGCGACGGCAAAAAGAAAATGTATGAATACATGGCGGAGTTTAAGCCCGTTCATGTGATGCAACTGCCAAACAGCGTTAAGGACGATGCCTCGCGTGCATTATGGAAAGCCGAGATGCTGCGCTTGCAAAAAACGGTAGAAGAACGTTTTGGGCACGAGATTAGCGAAGATGCTCTGCGCGATGCCATTGCGCTGAAAAACCGCGAACGTCGCGCACTGGCCAACTTTTATCATTTGGGGCAGTTAAATCCTCCGGCGCTTAGCGGCAGCG
>OCAK01001304.1_pt1 | contig 14690 bp, 6 predicted proteins | sample 1538301 | NCBI WGS metagenome assembly OCAK01 (sample SAMEA2580285, study PRJEB22360) | human gut metagenome | biome: human gut; feature: human-associated habitat; material: faeces | place: Denmark | collected 2008/2010 | reverse complement strand
CCCCCGCCGCGAAGATGCCTTCGGCAGCCGTGCGCCATGCTTCAGGACCGTCTACCGGCGCTGCAATGGAGCCGCGTTTATCGGTAGCCAGTCCCAACGCCTTCACAATGGCATGCGAAGGATGCGCGTAGCCCATCGCAATCAGCACAACGTCAGCCTTGACCTCGCTTTCGGTGCCTTCGATCGGCGTGATTTTGCGCCCGGGTCCCCATTTGACCTGTACGGTCTTCACGGACTCCACGGCTTTCTTGCCTTCAAAGCTCACCGTATTGGTGGCAAAAAGCCGCATGCAGCCTTCTTCCTGAGAAGTAGAAGTCCGCTTGATATGGCGCCAGTCCGGCCACTCACGCATCAGATCGGCCTTGAGCGGCAGTTCGGCGTGATAGTCGAGCTGCGTCACGGAGGCAGCCCCGAGTCGGCTGGCCGTGCCGATGCAGTCGCTTGCCGTTTCGCCGCCGCCGATCACCACCACATGCTTGCCGCGAACCTGCACCGGATTGACGCCGCCGCCGGAATTCACCCGATTCTGTGCAATCAGGAAGTCAAGCGCGAAGTGAATCCCGGCGAGCTCGCGCCCGGGGAGCTTCAAATCGCGCGGCACTTCAGCGCCCAAAGCCAACACGACGGCGTCGTACTTGGCCTGAAGGGCAGAAATGGAAATGGTCGATTCCGCATCATCATGAACCCCCGGCTCAAGCGTTTCTCCGTCGGTCCCCGTGACGCGGATGGAGAGCACGAAACGCACCCCCTCGCGCACAAGCTGATCGAGTCGGCGGTCAACCACCTTCTTGCCGAGCTTGAAGTCAGGAATGCCGTAGCGCAAAAGACCGCCCGGCTTATCCATCTTTTCGTAAACGGTAACCGCATGCCCCATCCGAGCAAGCTGCTGTGCCGCGGCCAGGCCTGCTGGGCCAGAGCCCACCACAGCCACAGAGCAGCCCGTTGAGGCAGCTGCCGGCTGCGGCGTCACATAACCTCGGCTGAAGGCCACCTCGGCAATTTTCTTTTCGATCGCCTTGATCGAAACTGCATCGCGGTGAAGACCAAGCGTGCAGCCTTCCTCGCAGGGTGCGGGGCAGATGCGTCCGGTAATCTCCGGGAAGCTGTTGGTGGAGTCGAGCACTCGCCAAGCCGATTCCCAGTCTCCGTCAGAGACGTACTGCTGGGTATCGGGCATGGTGTTGTGCAGCGGGCACTGGTGCTGACAGAAAGGGATCCCGCAGTCCATGCAGCGGGACGCCTGTTCACGCCCTTCAGTATCGGAATAAATCGCAATGAATTCGTTGAAGTGCTTAATTCGCTCCTCAACAGGTTCATGGCGCGGTTCCAAACGGGTGAATTTGAGAAAGCCTCCATCGAGTCCCATTTCAGTTCTCCTCCTTCTTGAGGCTCGCAAGAGCATGCTTGTATTCGAGCGGGAACACCTTCGTAAACCGGCCGAGCGCTGCCGGCCAGTCGGCGAGCATCTCACGCGCCGTCGGACTGCCGGTGAGTTCAGCATGGCGTTCAACGAGGCGCTTTAAGAGCACTTCATCCTTCTGACCGTAATGGAGCGGCTCGTCGGAGCCCTGTTCGGCAGCAGGAAGCACATGCGTAAGCTCAAAGGCACCGTCACTCATTTTTTCGGCCAGCTCATCGTTGGGATCCCAGACATAAGCGATGCCGCCCGACATGCCGGCCGCGAAGTTTCGGCCGGTTCGTCCGAGAATGACTGCCGTGCCGCCCGTCATGTATTCGCAGCCGTGGTCGCCGCACCCTTCTGCAACCGTCGATGCCCCGGAATTGCGCACAGCAAAGCGTTCGCCGACGACGCCGGAAATGAATGCCTCGCCGGACGTAGCGCCGTAAAGACAAGCATTGCCGGCAATGACGTTCTCGTTCGGGCGGCCGTCAAACGACGGGCTCTTTTTCACAGCGATCGAGCCGCCGGAGAGCCCCTTGCCGACGTAGTCGTTGGCGCCGCCCGTCAGACGAAGCGAAACGCCTTTGCCAAGGAAAGCGCCGAAGCTCTGACCCGCCGTCCCCACAAGCTCAAAGAGCGCGAAGTCGTCGGGCAGTTCCCCTTGAGCTTCCTGCGCGGCAATGCCCGAAAGCATCGTGCCGACGGCGCGGTCGGTATTGCCGACGCGGGTCTGCACCCGCATCGGGCGCTTAGCCTTCAGCGCTTCAGAAAGTTCGGCAGCATAGCGAAGGTCAAAGGCCTTCTCGAGCTCATGATCCTGCGGCTCCGTCGAGAGCAGCGGGAAGCCCTTTGGATTGGGGAGCTTATAGAGGATCTTTTCGAGCGAGAGCTTCGAGGCCTTCAGGCCGTCGAGTCCCGAGTGCTTGCGAAGGTATTCCACATGACCAATCAGATCATCAAATTTCGCCACGCCGAGCTGCGCCATGATTTCGCGCACTTCCCGAGCGACAAAATGGAAGTAATTCTCCACATGTTCCGGGCGTCCCACGAACTGCCGGCGAAGCGCCGGATCCTGAGTCGCAATGCCGGCCGGGCAGGTGTTCTTCTGACACTTGCGCATCATCAGGCACCCCATTGCCACGAGCGGCGTCGTTCCGAAGCCGAATTCATCAGCGCCGAGCATGGCGCCGATCACAACGTCTCGGCCGGTCTTGATCTGCCCGTCCACCTGCAGCCGTACACGGCCGCGGAGATTATTCATGACGAGCGTCTGCTCCACTTCTGCGAGCCCGATTTCCCACGCGCTGCCGGCGTGCTTAATGGAGGTCGCCGGAGCCGCGCCGGTGCCGCCGTCATGTCCGGAAACCACAATGTGGTCTGCCTTGCACTTGGCCACGCCGGCGGCCACCGTGCCGATGCCGGCCTGAGAAACCAGCTTGACGCCGATGCCGGCATGCGGATTGGCGTACTTGAGGTCGAGAATGAGCTGAGCCAAATCCTCGATCGAGTAGATGTCGTGGTGAGGCGGCGGCGAAACCAGCCCGACGCCCGGCAGCGAATGGCGGAGCATGCCGATATATTTCGACACTTTCTTGCCCGGGAGCTGCCCGCCTTCACCGGGCTTCGCACCCTGGGCCATTTTGATCTGGATAAGGTCGCCGTGAGCAAGGTAGTCCGTCGTGACGCCGAAACGCCCTGAAGCAACCTGCCGAACGCGTGAGCGCAGGCTGTCGCCCGGGTGCAGGGGATAATCCACTTCGACATCGCCGCCGAGAATCGCCTTGAGCGAGGTTTCTGTCGTCACCGGGGCATTGCGTCGAACGTCTTCACCGCCTTCGCCGGAGTTGCTCGCGCCCTTCATACGGTTCATCGCCACCGCCATCGTCACGTGAGCTTCGGTGGAAATGGCGCCGACAGACATCGCAGCCGTGGAGAAGCGGCGAATGATTGACGCTTCGCTTTCCACAGACTCGAGCGGTATGGCCTTGCCCGGCACGAACTCAAAGAGTCCGCGAATGGTGAGAAGATCCCGGGCCTGATTGTTGATGAGCCCGGCATAGGTCTGGTACTCCGCCCAGCTGCCTTCACGCACGGCGCGCTGCAGATGCACGACCGCGTCGGGCGTCCAGAGATGGTGCTCACCTCCCTGACGATACATGTACTGACCGCCCGCAGCGAGGGGAATCACCTTGCGCTCGATGGCTTCAAAAGCGCGCTTATGAACGGTTACGGCTTCTCCGGCGACATCAAAGAGATCGAGCCCCTCCACCGGACTGGGCGTATTGGTGAAGTACTGATCGATAAAGCTCTTTTTGAGGCCCACAGCCTCGAAGATCTGTGCGCCGATGTAGGACATGTAGGTCGAAATGCCCATGCGCGCCATGATCTTATTGAGACCCTTCATGATGGCGTGCAGATAGTTGTCGACATACTTTGCGCGCTCTTCCTCGTTCTTGGCGAGCGACTCCACCACCGCAAGCGCGAGATAGGGATGCACCGCTTCAGCGCCATAGCCGCCGAGTACGGCAAAGTCATGAACGGATCGCGCTGACCCGGTTTCGACCACGAGACCGGTACTCGTACGGAGCCCTTCTTCCACGAGACACTGGTGCACGGCCGAAGTGGCGAGGAGCGCCGGAATGGCCACGCGTTCACGCGAAACTTTTCTGTCCGTGAGAATCAGAATGTTGATACCGCTGCGGACCGCATCGACCGCTGCGGCGCGGATGCTTGCCAGACGCGCTTCAATTGCTTCGCGTCCCCAGGCAAGCGGATAGGTAATATCGATCTCTTTGGAGTGGAACTTCCCGTCGGTAAAGTCCGCGATGGCACGAATACGCTCCATCTGGGCGCCGGTGAGCACGGGCTGCTCCACTTCGAGACGGACGGGCGGGTTCACGGCCATGATGTTCAGGAGGTCCGGACGGGGACCAATGAACGACACGAGTGACGTCACCATCGCTTCTCGGATCGGATCGATCGGCGGATTGGTCACCTGAGCAAAAAGCTGGCGGAAATAGTCGTAGAGCATCTGCGGACGCTCGGACAGGCAGGCAAGCGGCGCATCGTTGCCCATGGACATCACCGGATCCTGACCTTGATAGGCCATGGACTTGAGAATGCGTTCCACGTCCTCACGGCTAAAGCCAAAGACGCGCATGAGTTCATTGCGTCCGAGCAAAAGCGGAGCGGAGGCAGGCGTCTGCGGAATATCGTCGAGACGGATGCGGATCTTGTCGATCCATTCGCGATAGGGATGCTGCGCAGCGAGCGAACCCTTCACCTCATCATTGCCGATAATGCGGCCCTGCTCCAGGTCGAGCAAGAGAATCTTGCCCGGCTCCAGACGCCAGCGGCGGCGGATGCGGCTTTCGTCGATCACCGCGGCGCCCGACTCTGACGCGAGGATCACCAAATCGTCTTTCGTCTCCAGATATCGCGCCGGACGCAGACCGTTGCGGTCGAGAATCGCGCCTATTTGACGGCCGTTGGTGAAAGCGACCGCTGCCGGTCCGTCCCAGGGTTCCATCATGGCAGCGTTGTATTCATAAAGCGCCCGCAGCCGAGGATTCATGGTCTTGTTCTTTTCCCAGGCTTCCGGGATCAGCATCAAGGCGGCCTGGGCAAGCGAGTAGCCCGCCATGGTCAAAAGCTCGAACGCATTGTCAAAGGATGCCGAGTCGCTTTGACCTTGGAAAATGAGCGGCCAGAGCTTTTTGAGATCGTCGCCGAGGACCGGCGACGAAATGTGCTTTTCGCGCGCGAGAATCCAGTTGAAGTTGCCGCGCAGCGTATTGATTTCACCGTTGTGAGCGATGTAGCGGAAGGGATGAGCGAGCTGCCACTGCGGGAAAGTGTTGGTTGAAAAGCGCTGGTGAATCATCGCCAGAGCGGAAATGCAGCGTGCATCCTGCAGGTCGCGGTAGTAGATGCCGACCTGTGTGGCCAAGAGCTGACCCTTATAGACCACGGTGCGCGCCGAGCACGAACAGATATAGAACTCTTTGCAGTGCTTGAGATGCAGATTCGCAATGGCAATGGAGGAGCGCTTGCGGATGATGTAGAGCTTGCGCTCGAGTGCGTCGGTCACCAGCACATCCGGGCTGTGGCCGATGAACACCTGACGAATGACCGGCTCTTTTTCGCGAACGACGGGCGACATGGGCATGGAACGGTCAATCGGCACGTCACGCCAGCCGAGAATCATTTGGCCTTCGGCCGCAACAGCGCGTTCAATTTCCTCTTCGCAGGCATGACGTGAAGCCGCCTCCTGCGGAAGAAAAACCATGCCGACGCCATATTCGCCGGCGGGCGGGAGCTTCACGCCCTGATTCATCATATCGTCGCGATAGAGCTGATCGGGTATCTGAATCAAGATGCCCGCACCGTCGCCCTGCAGGGGATCAGCGCCTACAGCGCCGCGGTGCCGCAGATTCTTCAGTACGTCGAGCGCCTGACTCACGATGCTGTGGCTCTTTTGGCCCTTGATGTGCGCAATGAAGCCGACGCCGCAGGCGTCGTGCTCAAATTCGCTTCGGTACAAGCCGCAGGAATTCGTCATGTTTCATCTTCCTCGGGATGCGGCCGTCTAAATCGACCGCCCCGCGTCGTGCTGCGCCTTCAAAGAGAGCGGCGTTTTCCGAGGACGCCTTTGAGAGCCGAAAGCTTTTAGAGCCAGAGGTCCCTCAACTGCTTCCCGAAGGGCAGACGGTTTGTCGTAGAGATCGCGGTCGCGCTCAGCGGGGAGGTCGGCGGCCGTGTCTCGGGGTTCTTACCGAAGAATGCTCGAGTTGACGAAGCGTAAGCGTCTTGCAGGCGCGTGGATTGGAGAGTTCGATTTGATCCATCACAAATAATACGAAATCGGGAGTTGTGCTTTTGAGTGGTTTACCTTACCTCCTCAGGCATTTTCCTCATCCCCAAAGTCGGTATCCGCAGGGCGGATGAACGACTGCTTTAAAGGTCTTTTTCACTTCGCGCCGGCGGATCATTCGAGGACGGCGAGAGAAACGAATCAAGCGAAAAAAACTCCCCAACGACCGTGTCGCCAGGGAGCCTTTTGAGAATCCTTTCAGCCCTGAGCTGCCGCCGCAGCGGTTTGCTTGGGGCAGAGAAAGGTTCTCGAGAAGCCGGATGAAGCGCAGCTTCTATTAGCAGACTTCGCGGATCCAGCCTTCAGGCGCTTCAATTTCGCCGTCCTGAATGCCGGTCAGCGTCTTACGCAGACGACCGCTGATTTCGCCCATCTTATCCATGCCGGAAGGCAGAACGATGTCGCCTTCATGCGTATGAATGAGGCCGACAGGGGCGATGACGGCAGCCGTGCCGCAGAGGCAGCATTCCTTCATGTCCTTGACTTCGTCGAAACGCACCTTGCGTTCAATCACGTTCAGACCGAGGTAGTGTTCGGCCACATAAACGAGCGAACGGCGTGTGATGGAGGGCAGAATCGACGTGCTCTTCGGAACGATGAGGTTGTCGTCCTTATCGACGAAGAGAACATTGGCGCCGCCGGCCTCTTCAACGTAAGTACGCGTCTGCGGATCCAGGTAGAGGTTTTCAGCATAGCCGGCGCGATGCGCATCCATCGTCGGGTGCAGGCTCATGGCGTAGTTAAGGCCGGCCTTGATGTCGCCGGTGCCGTGCGGAGCCGCACGGTCCCAATCCGACACCACGAGCTTCTGGGGCTTCACTGCGCCCTTATAGTAGGCGCCCACAGGCATTACAAAAATGCGGAAAAGGAAGGACGGCGCCGGTGCCACACCAATCTGCGGGCCGGAGCCGATCATGAACGGACGGATGTAGAGCGAGCAGCCCGTGCCGTAAGGCGGCACCCAAGCAGCATTCGCGCGGACGGTTTCGAGCACGGCCTCAACGAACTTTTCCTTCGGATAGCTCGGCATTTCCAGACGGGCGGCCGTGTTGTACATGCGTTCGGCGTTCATATCCGGACGGAAGGTGACGATCTTGCCCTGCTTTGTCGTATAAGCCTTCAGACCTTCGAAACAGCTCTGGGAATAATGGAAGACGCAGGCGGACTCCAGCAGCGAGATGTGCTTGTCAGTGATGAGCTTGCCGCCTTCCCAAGCGCCGTTTTCCCACTCATCCTGATAACGGTAGTCCGTCGGGGTATAGGCAAATCCGAGCTTTGCCCAGTCGATGTTCTTTTTTTCCATTTTGGCTTCATCCGAAGAGTAAATACGCTCCGCCGTCCGTCTGTGGGTCGGCCGCCGACGCTCGGGCGGAGAAAAAAGTCGTTCTGCTTGACGAGCCTCCTGCAGGTGAGAAGGCCGTTTGAAGCATGTCAAAAATCCTATCACCCGAGTTCGGGCCGTCTAACGAGGCTTTTAGGGCTTTTCCACTAGCCGATTGAGCTTAAAGCGAATCGAAGCCATTTTTTGCGCATTCCGCCCTTTTCCTCAATAATGTTTCCTTGTTTTTCAATGCAATTTGATTGTTCTATATCTTTTTTTGCATCAACTGAATCGAATTAGCAAAGCGGTTTCCAAAGAGACGCAGCTCAGGCATACCAACCTTTGTCCGCTGCCGCGAGCCTCATCGGACTGACCAAAATGCGAAAGACCGCAGCGGAGTTATCCTCCGTGCGGTCTTTTTTCATTTCTTGCCTTCAAAGAGAGGCTGCTTAGGATTTGTCAGCAGGTTTGAGCGTTTCAGTCTCAGCTTCTGCCTTCACTTGAGGCGCTGCCGGCTCCGGCGAACCGACCTCAGGGGCAGGGTCCGACGCAGCATTCGCTGATGCGATATCGGCGGGCTGAGCAGCTTCCGCTGGTTTCGCCGGTTCCATCGGCTGATCCGTTGCTGCAGGCTTTGAGCGCTTAAAAACACCTTTGAGCTTATTCAATCCGGAGAGGCGCGAAAAACTCCACTTAGCTGATTTTTGAGCGGCTGCTTCCTGCGCATCTGCCTCGGCAGCATCTTCAGCAGCCGCGCCTTCCATCTCATCCGTCATGCCTACCCCCGGGCCGGCTTCAGCTCGTGCCTGTGCTTCACTCTGTCGGGCTGCCTCTGCGGCCGCAGCCTCAACATCTCCCTTGCAAACCGGATTGCCGAGCGTGATATCTGCGCGCATAGCAGCGGCCGTCTGAGCGGAAATCAAGCGCGCAGAAGCCTCAACGGTCGAAAGAAAAGTCACCTTCTCCATCTTCACTTCAGGCCAAATGCCGCGAGAAGTAGCGGCCACCACAATGGGCAGATTGGGCGAAACGCGTCGAGCAGCCTCGGCAATGCGCAGTGACTCCGCACCCGATTCGAGCAGCACCAGCAGCTTGGCGTTATGCAAATGCGCGTGAATCCAAGTCTCCTCAGTACTCGGATCTCCCAAAACGACAGAGATCTTGCGATCGTCGAGCGCCTTGGCATTGGCTTCATCAGAACTCACTGCCACGACCGGAATACCGCTTTCTTCGAGGGACACCGCAAGGCGATCCAGAAGCGGTCCGGAACCAGCCACGACAGCCTGTCCCTGAAGCTTTTCGGCCTCCGTATCAGCAGGAAGGGATTCATAAGGCGCGTGGCGCATTGCTGCGCGTCTCGCCCAAGCAAATCGAGAGGTCAGCCAGCGGCTGATGTGCGGCTCTGCCCAGAAAAGTCCTGGATTCAGCGCGATTGAAAGAATGGCGCCGGCCACAACGAGATTAACCGTCGACATATCCGCCAAGCCAAGCTCTACCGCCTGACCGATCAAAATGAAGGAGAATTCGCCGATCTGCGCCAGCGCTACCGCCGCAATCATGGCGGTATGGAGCGGATAACGCATGAAATAAACGAGACCGAATGCACCAATCGATTTGCCGAAGAGAATAATCAGCAGAACGGTTAAAACCTCAAGCGGGGACTCGAGCAGGATATGCCAGTCAAAGAGCATGCCGACGCCGACAAAGAAGAGTACGGAGAAGGCGTCCTGCAGCGGCAGCGATTCCGTCGCCGCACGATGCGCAAAGCGGCTTTCACGCATCACCATGCCGGCAAAGAAGGCCCCCAGCGCAAAACTCACATGGAAGATTTCCGATGCGCCGTAGGCGACGCCGACCGCTGCGGCCAGTACAAAGAGCGTGAAGAGTTCGCGCGACCCCGTACGGGCAACCTGCCCCATGGCCCAAGGCAGCACTCGGCGGCCGACGACGAGCATGACGACCACAAAAAGCGCGGCGTTGAAAAGCGTCTGACCGATCATCCAGAGAATGTCGGCATTGGCCAGACGCGTCGAGGCCCCGGGCGTCCCCGGCATCATCAGATTGGCAAAGGGCGGCAGCAGCACGAGGATGAGCACGGTGGCAATATCTTCGACCACCAGCCAGCCCACCGCAATGCGTCCGTCGGGACTCGTCAGTTTGCCGCGCACGTCAAGTGCCTTTAGGAGCACTACAGTCGAAGCGCACGAAAGCGATACGCCAAGCACGATGGCTTCCGCCCAGTGCCGATCAAAGAACCAATGCGCAAAGCACGCTCCGAGCGCAGTAGCGATCGTCATCTGCAAAACTGCGCCCGGCACAGCAACACTTTTGACAGACCAAAGATCTTTGAGCGAAAAGTGAAGGCCAACGCCGAACATCAGCAGCATCACACCGATTTCCGAGAGCTGCGAGGCGAGCGCAGCGTCCGCAACGACGCCGGGCGTGTACTTGCCCGCCGCAATGCCCGCGAGCAGATAACCCACGAGAGCCGGCGATCGGAAGACACGTTCGGCTATAAAACCGAAGACAAGCGCAAGTGAAAAAGCGATAACCAGCGTCGAAATCAAAGGCAGCGAATGGTCCATTAGCGGCTCGATGGGGATGGAGTTGGCGATCTGCGGCTGCAGGTGACGAATTTGGAAGTATACCTTTGACGCTTAAGCTATTTCGTGTATGCATCCGCCAATAAAGCAAAGAATAGAAATCTGTTGCTTAAGTTCCTCGGGAAACCTCTCCAACACCCATATTGCCCTAGCCCGAAGCGTCATAAAAACGTAAAATCCCGTCTCGAACATCATTACCAGCCTGCGCATCGCTTGTCCCTTCTGGATTCCGTGCATTGCGCCCGCAGCAATATGACCGAATCGACGGAAGATCAACTGCAGTCCGAGCCCGGGGGGTCCCCGGCTCAAGCATCGCAAAAAGTTCAAACTAAGCCCGTCGGCGCGGCAGGCATCGGCACTCCCGCAGCTGCTGTGGCAGTTGCGCGTTCCGGCATCCGCCAGTCGCCCTGCACGGCATCACCGACTCAGCGGCCGCAAATTCAAATTGTTGCCGTTATTCCGGTATATGACCAGCCGGCCAAGCTCGAATCCGTCGTGCAGTCGCTTCGACAGCTTGCGCTTCCTGTCATTGTCGTTGATGACGGCTCACACGAACCCACCAAGAGTCTCTGCGATCGTCTCGCCGCCCCTCAGGTGAAGGTGATCCATCAGCCCTTCAACCAGGGCAAAGGCGCTGCCGTCATTGTCGGTTTTAAAGCCGCCGTCCGCATGGGCTTCACGCATGTGCTGCAGATTGATGCCGACGGGCAGCTCGATTTCGGCGCGGTGCCGAATTTGATCCGCCTCGCGCAGAAATTCCCGCACGCTCTGATCTGCGGCACGCCGCAGTTTGACGCCTCTGCGCCGCCCGCCCGCAAGTGGGGCCGACGGGTAACCAACTTCTGGTGTTCCGTCAACAGTCTTTCCATGTCCTTTGGGGATGCAATGTGCGGCTTGCGAATCTATCCTCTGGACTCTGCGCTCGCCATCTGCGAAAACGCCCGCATCGGACGCCGCATGGAGTTTGATCCGGAAATTTTGGTGCGCCTCCTTTGGGCTGGCGTGCGGGTGAAAAATGTTCCCGTTGCCGTCACCTACCCCAAAGACGGTGTCAGTCACTATGCACCGTTTAAGGACACCATGCGCATCAGCTGGATGCACAGCCGGCTCTTCCTGCAAATGGCTACGCGCATGCCGATCATCTTGTGGTCGCGTATCTTCGGCTGGACGGCTGAATGCGAGTGTCCGTCGGGTTCAAGAAAGTCCTGCTGCTCCATGCCTAAAGGCAAAACGGTCCCGCAGTCCAAAGCGCCGAAAACCGCTCAGCCGGCAGCTGCACCCGTGAAGCCTCAGGCCAAAGCTGCCCCTAAACGTCCGCCCATGACGCCCGAAGAAAATGAACGGGCACGGCGCGCCTTTCATGCCGCAACGGTTGCCAAACGAAACGCGGATCGTGCATTGGCCCAAATCGAGCAGGAAGCGGTTGACCGACCGGGATCCTCGGACCGCTCAATCTGAATTCTGGATGTCTCGAATCACTCCCTCGAGGGCGGCAGACCTCTCCAATGACGAAGAAAAGCACCGGCAGCCTCTTCATTCCAGCAAGCTGCCGGAATGGCCGACTTTGACCGAACGCACCAGCGTACTCGGCATTCGCATCCTGCTTTTCATTCACCGCCATTGCGGCGCTCTGCCCTTCAGAATAGTTTTGCGGATGGTGAATGCCGTCTACTGGTTCTCCTCTCCCCGTCTGAGGGCAGTCGTCTGCGACTATCAGCAGCGAGTCGACCGAGCAGCTCCCTTTCTCCTCAAGGATTTCGGCACATCGGCCCCATCCGCCCGTTCCGGATTGGCCCAGCTGGAGCGGTTTTCGCTGGCTATTCTTGAAAAATTCTGTGCGCTTTCGGGGGAAGACCATTTGGCAGCGCTCGATGTGAGCGGAGACGAGCCCTTTCGCAAAGATGCGCCTAAAGCGGGATGCGTCATTCTCACGTCGCACACGGGGTGCCAGGAACTCCTCTCTCAGGCATCGCCCGCCTACAGTAGCCACCCCATTGTGATCCTGCAGCATACCGGGCATGCCAGACGGTTTAATGAGCTCCTCGAACGTGCCGGCGCACGGCCGCCGCAAGTCGAACTCTTTGAAATCGGCTCTGCGCTCTCGCCCGCGCTCGTCATGGAGCTCGCGGACCGTGCGTCCCAAGGCGCTTATATTGTTTTGGCAGGCGACCGAACGCCGATGGGATCCGAGGCTTCCCAAGCCGTCCCTTTCTTTGGCAGCCCTGCCCGCTTTCCTACGGGCGGCGCACTGCTCGCCGACCTGCTTGGCCTGCCGCTTCGCATGATGGTCTGCACGCGCCCGAAGGCAAAAGAACGACGCTACCGCGTCAAGTTCTTTGAGCTCGCCGCTGCCGGCCGCATTCCGCGCAAAGCTCGCGCAGAGCACCTCCAAAACATGGCGGCCCGCTATGCCATGCATCTTGAAGAGGAACTTAAGTCCTCCCCGCTCGACTGGGCCAACTATTATGATTTCTGGGAGAGTCTCTCTTGAAAGCAGCCGCTCACTTTATCCGAATAGCCTCTGGAGCCGTTATTCCTGCCGTTCTTGCGATTGGCTTGGGCGGATACGTTCATGCCGCGAAGGGCGCAGATATTTCACCGGCCACGCAGACACTGCAAGACGGGGCGCTTTCTGCCGACGTACGAGCGCTCCTCGCCCCCTTGGCTGCCAAGCGTGTTGAAGGAACCTTTGAAGAACGCCGCTCCGTGCCGGGCTTTCCCAAACCCATGCTAAGCCGAGGACATTTCACGCTCGAGGGTGAGAGCCTCGTGTGGCAGACGCAAACACCCTTTGCCTCACTCATGAAGGTCACGCCCGAAGGCGTATTTCTGGAAGCCGCCGGCGAGAAGCAGGCACTCACTGCCGCTGAAATTCCTGCAGTCGGCCGAATCTGCACGCTGCTGACGAGCGTAATGGGCGGCCGATTCGATGCACTCTCCGACCTTTTTGCGGTCAGCGCCGCTCAGTCAGAAGGACGAGTTCACATTTCAGCCGATCCCAAATCACCCGAACTCGCCCAGGTGGTCAAGCACATCCAAGCCGAAGCGGGCAGCTATTTGGAAAAACTCACCATGACGGGACCTCAGGGAGACGAAACCGTCGTGCTCTTTTCCAATGTGACCGTTGAACGCTGAGCGCACGAAGCCGATCCGGCGCGGCCTCAGGATTCAATGGGCCCGAGATCCGAAGGCAGCCGCAGATCACCTCTCGGCGAGAGCGCCACAGATCCGATCTTGGGGCCGTCAGGCATACTGCTACGCTTAAACTGCTGCGCATAGAACCGACGGAAGAAAGTTGCCGCGGTTTTGCTGAGCAAAGCTTTGTCAACCTCCGGAAAGGCAATCGCCGCAAGCGCTTCAATTTTGGCTCTGGCAAAGCCCGACTTCATCACGTGATAGAGGAAGAAGTCATGAAGCGCATAGGGGCCGAGCGCAGCTTCAGTTGACTGAATGCGTCCGGCGGCATCGGGCGGCAGCAGTTCCGGACTAATCTCCGTTGCGAGCACGCCGGCCAGCACCTCTTCAAGCTCAGGATGCATCTCGCCGAAAACGCGCACCAAATACTGCACAAGCGTCTTCGGCACGCCGGCGTTGACCGCGTACATGGACATATGGTCGCCGTTGAAAGTGGCCCAGCCCAGAGCGAGCTCGCTCATATCGGACGTTCCCAGCACAAGACCGCCCACAGCATTGGCGACATCCATGAGAATCTGCGTGCGTTCCCGCGCCTGAGCATTTTCAAAAACCACGTCATAGCGATCTTCCGGATGCCCAATATCGGCAAAGTGCTGCCGACAAGCCGGACGAATATCGATCGTGCGGAATTCAATGCCAAGCCCCCGCATCAGTGCCTCTGCACTGGCACGCGTTCCCGAAGAAGTACCAAAGCCCGGCATAGAGATGCCGAGGATGTCCGAACGCGGACGTCCGAGCTCATCCATAGCCGCAGCCGCAACGAGGAGCGCCAGCGTACTGTCGAGACCGCCGGAAACCCCGATTACAACGCGCGCAATCCCCGTCTTGCGCAAACGTTCCGTCAGTCCCGCGCACTGCATGCGCAAAATTTCCCTGGCGCGCTCGCGTCGGCGATCAGCGTTTTTAGGAATAAAGGGTGCCGGATCCACCTTGGCGGGCCACAGTGCCGAGCGTGCCGAGGGCGTTGGCGCCGCATGAATGCGGCGCCAGGGCTTTGTCTCAACGCCCTGCGCAAATGAACGAAAGCGAATGCGTTCGAGCTCAATGCGCTCCAGATCGATATCGGCCGAAATCATGCCGGTCTGCCAAATGGATTCCGCCGCGATGCGCCCGCCGGCGGCCGCGAGCATGTGTCCGGAGAAAACCAAATCCGTTGTCGACTCACCCTCGCCCGAAGATGCATAAACGTATGCGCACATGGACCGTGCAGACTGCAGACGCACGAGTTCGCGGCGAAACTTCGCCTTGCCTGCTATTTCATTAGAGGCGGAAAGATTAACGATAACGTTGGCTCCC
>OCAK01001301.1_pt1 | contig 14737 bp, 9 predicted proteins | sample 1538301 | NCBI WGS metagenome assembly OCAK01 (sample SAMEA2580285, study PRJEB22360) | human gut metagenome | biome: human gut; feature: human-associated habitat; material: faeces | place: Denmark | collected 2008/2010 | reverse complement strand
AGAAGTCCTCCAACGGCTTCATCGACATCTACGGCCTGCCGTCCCGCGTGGCCGCCGCCCGCGACGTCAAGTTCGGCAACGGCATCGAGGTGCCGAAGAACACCGTCGAGTAATATCGTCGAACGGCTCCCGCTGATTTGCAAGGCTCTTTTGCGCATATGCGCAGGGGAGCCTTTTGCCTTACTTGAGGACAACTGACATGACAGGGGTACACCCGCTTGGGAACAGCGTAAGTTGGTGGAACTGTACGAAAAAAATGACGAGCGAAACACTTTTGGTCTTGGTGCTGAGCGGACCTTATCCATCGCAACAATGACTTTCAACTCGGAGGGCAACGGAGCTGATGCCTCTTCTCTCCCTAATTACAAAGTTATACGTGTCGGTGACGTTGCCTTTGAAGGGCATTCAAACAAGAGCTTTGCTTACGGACGCTTCGTCGTGAATGCTGTTGCGGACGGCATAATGTCGCCCAGATTCTCGTGTTTGCGTCCTAAAAATAGTTATCCCGTTCGATTCTGGAAGTACTACATTCACAGCGAACAGGTTATGCGCGATATTCTTGTAAGGGCCACTAAAAGCGGCACAATGATGAATGAATTGGTGATTGACGATCTCTTCAAGCAATCAATTGCGGTCCCTCAAGAAGCTGAGCAGCAGGCTATCGGTTACTTCTTTTCTCATCTTGACACTCTCATCACCCTTCATCAGCGTAAGCGCGAAAGCCGCATCATCCGCGTGCGCTCATTCATATGGTTAGCTGGTGATATATCCGGCATCGGCGTAAGCGCATATCAACCAGAAAAGAGAAGACCGTATGACCGAAGGCAACACCAACGCCGAAACGTTGTTCTGCGATTACTACGAGCAATGGATCAGCGTATACAAGGAAGGTGCAATTCGTGAAGTGACCATGAAGAAATACCGTCTCACGCAGGCATGGTTGGGCCGGCTCATTCCCGATCTCAAACTCGCCGACATGGATCGCGTGAACTATCAGAAGCTCATCAACGGCTACGCCGAACATCACGAGCGCCAGACGACGATGGATTTCCATCATCAATTGAAAGGAGCCATTCTTGACGCGGTCGACGAAGGGCTGATTCAGCGCGACCCGACTCGTAAGGCAATCATCAAGGGCAAGCCGCCATGCTCAAAGAAAACGAAGTATCTCAATCAGTTCGAGCTTCATGCGGTCCTTGCGGATCTCGAACTCGGCAAGGGACCAAGCTGGGATTGGCTGATACTGTTGGTGGCGAAAACCGGGTTACGGTTCTCGGAAGCTTTGGGACTCACACCCGACGACTTTGATTTCGTGCATCAGACCCTTTCGGTCAGTAAAACGTGGGATTACAAGAACGGCGGAGGATTCGTCCCCACCAAGAACGCATCCTCCGTACGAAAGGTGCAGCTCGATTGGCAGCTTATCATGCAGCTCTCAACGCTCCTGAAAGATATGCCTGCGAGCGACCCCATTTTCGTGAATGGCAAGGTGTATAACTCCACCGCGAATAATATCCTCGCCAGGCATTGCGAACGGGCCAACGTTCCCGTGATTTCGATTCATGGGTTAAGGCACACCCATGCCTCGCTGTTGTTGTTTGCCGGCGTATCGATTGCCAGTGTGTCCAAGCGACTTGGTCATGCAAGCATGAACACCACACAGGACACTTATCTTCATGTCATCCGCGAACTTGAAAACAAGGATGTCGATATCGTGATGCGTGCCCTCTCCACCCTCATCTAACCATTTCAACCACTGCCGCTTACGCTGATGAAGGGTGATGAGGGAGTCGAGACGCGCGCAAGTTGATCCGATTTTATTTTGTTCAGTCATTTTCGCAGGAATAAAAATTGGGGTTTGGAACAATATCTCCGTGTTGATCGAAGCCATTGTTCCACCAACAGCCCGACTGATAACCGAACTTTTAACCTCTTCTGTTTCTAGCTCATAGTGCAGGTACGCCGAAGATACGAGAGTCAAATCTGGTCTTGCCCTAAGGACGCGGCCGGAAAACAACCACCCATCTTGACCAGCAAAAACTTGAGCATTAGCATCGACCGATCCAACACGCGAGAATAAAATATCTCCCTCTTTCGCACGATATTGTTCCAGCCTCTTTGCATCTTCTTCGCTAACCTGAGGGATTCCCTCCTTGTCTTTAGGAAGTGCTCCCGTTTTGAAATGTTCAGTTGTAACTATAGGAATGCCATCGTCAACATAATCTTCCGCATGCAGCAAGGTACCGAAGGGACCAGTCTTTATATCCGCAACATCCCCTAACTTACGCTGTTCCCAAGCGGGTGTATAATTAATGCATTTATACTGCGGTTTGAAAGCGTGGGATGCGATGACGTACTCCGATTTGATTGAACATGAGGCTGGTGAAACAGAGATACGCTCATATCTAGTAGACGGTGACGTGGTGCCAGTTACCATGCGCATTCCCGCTAACCTGCGGGATTCCGCCAAAGAAGCCGCGTCTCTGAGAGGAATGAGCTTCTCGGCGTTCGTAAGGACATGCATGATCAATGAGTTGGCGAAGGGCGGCAAGTAATTGATTGCGCTCACCGCCATGACCATACAAATAATTGACAACAATCCGGATGGTATCCGTATTTGCCGGGTGGACGGGGAATCGCTTGTCACTGTCGTGGTGCCCAGAGACATGTTGGGCGAGGCGAAGTGTCTTCCCGATCTGCCAGACCGCGGTGTGTATTACCTGCTTGATGAGGATCATGGTGTGCTGAGTCGTGTGTACGCGGGGCAAACCACGAGGGGACTTGTCAGACTTGATGCGCACAAGACCAAAAAGGAGTTCTGGAACAAAGCCATCATGTTCCTCGATAACGATGTCAATATCGACCGTGATGTTCTGGATTCGCTTGAGGCGAAGGCCATCGATTACGTGCGTGAACACGGCTCATATGAGACCGATAACGGGAATACTCCCGCTCCTCGCATGAACCCATACAAAGAGCAGCGGGTGGAGGACCTGCACGGCAGCATTCTTTTCCGCATGCGCGTGCTCGGATATGATCTCGACCGCAAGGAGACAACGCCGGTTGCAGTGAATACCGTGTTCCACACCAAGAAGAATGGCGTGCGTGCGACTGGACGATACAACCGGGATACCGGCCGTTTCACGGTTCTTTCGGGCTCCGAGGTGGACCTTGGTCATGCGGTGATCAAAAATCAAGGAGCCGTGGCAGCTCGACGGCAGCTTTTCGCCGCGCAGACAGGCAAAGTGATTCTTGCGGACGATGTCGAGCTGTCCAGTCCCTCCTCCGCCGCTGTATTCGTTCTCGGCGGCAGCCAAAACGGGTGGATCGAATGGGTCTCAATGAGCAGGGGCAGACCCTTGATTATGTGTACAGAAGCAAGGAGCATATGAATGAATAAGCAGCAGCTCGCCGCCAAGATCTGGGAGTCGGCCAACAAAATGCGCTCGAAGATCGAAGCCAACGAATACAAGGATTACATCCTCGGCTTCATCTTCTACAAGTTCCTTTCCGAGACCGAAGTCACTCGTCTGCATGTTGATGGCATGGGGGACGAAGACCTCGAAGAATTGCGGGAGGATGATACCGAGACCGCGCAGTACGTGCGCGATCTGTGCGGCTACTTCATCTCCTACGATAACCTGTTCTCCACATGGGTGGCGAAGAAGGGGGATTTCGCCATCGCCAATGTGCGCGACGCGCTTTCCGCGTTCGACCGCAACATCGACCCTGCCCGCAAGCGCGTGTTCGCGGGCATCTTCGACACCTTGCAGACCGGCCTGTCCAAACTCGGCACCGATGAGAAAAGCCGCAGCAAGGCCGCACGTGACCTCATCTACCTCATCAAGGACATTCCGATGGACAGCCGGCAGGACTACGACACCCTCGGCTTCATCTATGAATGCCTGATCAGCAATTTCGCCTCCAACGCGGGTAAGAAGGCCGGCGAGTTCTACACGCCGAGCGAGGTCTCACAGCTCATGAGCGAAATCGTGGCCTGGCATCTCGCCGGCCGTGAGGAAATCAACATCTATGACCCCACAAGCGGTTCGGGCTCGTTGCTCATCCACATCGGCCAGGCGGTGGCCCGTCGCAACGGCAACCCGAATGACATCAGGTATTACGCGCAGGAACTCAAGGAGAACACCTACAACCTCACGCGCATGAACCTTGTCATGCGCGGCATCCTGCCGGACAACATCGTGGCCCGCAACGGAGACACACTGAAAAGCGACTGGCCGTGGTTCGACACCGACGAGACCAAGGATGAGACCTATGAGCCGTTGTTCGTGGACGCTGTGGTCTCGAATCCTCCCTACTCCCAGAATTGGGAACCGCCGGAGGCCGGCGAGGATATCCGCTTCGAATACGGCATCGCGCCCAAGTCCAAGGCGGACTACGCCTTCCTGCTGCATGACCTCTACCATCTGCGCGACGACGGCATCATGACCATCGTATTGCCCCATGGCGTGCTGTTCCGTGGTGGTGAGGAAGGCACTATTCGCCGGAACCTGGTGGAGAACCACCACATTCAGGCCATCATCGGCTTGCCCGCGAACATCTTCTTCGGCACCGGCATCCCCACCATCGTGATGGTGCTGCGCAAACATCGCGACGACGATCATGTGCTCATCGTGGACGCTTCCAAATACTTCACCAAGGAAGGCAAGAACAACAAGCTGCGTGCGAGCGATATCAAACGCATCGTGGATGCGGTGACAGGGAATCGTGACGTCGATAAGTTCAGCCGCTTGGTGGGTATTGATGAGATTCGGCAGAATGACTATAACCTCAATATTCCTCGCTACGTGGATTCCTCCGACAATGCCGAGAGCTGGGATGTGTATTCCACTATGTTCGGCGGCATTCCTAAGCGGGACATCGATGCACTCAGCAAATATTGGAACGTGTTCCCCGGACTACGCCGGTGCCTTTTCGCGGAGGAGAACGGCCATTCGGCCAAGCTCGCCGTGCAAGACGTTCGTGAGGCGGTGAATGCCGACTCAGATGTGAAGGCATATATCCAGCGTTATCATGAGGCGTTCATCGATTATCCGGCTTATATACGCGGTGAATTGGTGGGTAATGCCGCCAATGTGAGCATTGCCGCCGAAGAGGAGACTCTGACAAATGATCTGCTGCGTCGTTTGGCTGGTATCCCTCTCGTAGACGCCTATGCGGCGTATCAGGTGCTTGACGATAGTTGGCAAAAGACTATCTCCATCGACCTTGAAACCATACAGGCCGAGGGACATGACGCCGTTCGCAAAGTCGATGCCAATATGGTCGTCAAGAAGAAAGGCGGTAAGGATGTCGAAGTGCCGGACGGCTGGGTCGGGCATATTCTGCCGTTCGATCTCGTACAGGGGAAATTTCTTACCTCTGATCTTGCGGAAATTGCCACATCTGAATCTCGGCTGAGTAAGATTGGCGGCGAAATCGCTGACATTCTTGAAAATCTGGATGAGGATGACAAGAGTTCGACTGATGCCGTCAGCGAGGATGGAGATTCTTTCGTTGCCGCTGAATTGAAGAAAGCAGTGAAATCGATTGGGAAGAATCCCGAGACTGACTTTGACCGTGCTCTTGTGAGTGCACAGCGGTTGTTTGATGAAGAGCGTGAAGTCAAAAAGAACGTTAAGAATCTCCGTTCAGCGCTTGATGAAAAGACCCGGACCGTTATTGAAGGACTGAGCGATGAACATGCTGATGACTTGCTTGCTGCCAAGTGGGTGGAACCATTGCAGCGCAAGCTTGAGGAGCTCCCTCAGACGGCTGTTGATGAGTTGATTGCAGCGGTGAATGCGCTGAACGACAAGTATTCGACCACATACTCCGATGTGTGCGAACAGATCGAACAGGCTGAGGCAGAACTTGGCAATATGCTTGGTCAACTAACCGGCAATGAGTTCGATATGGCCGGTATTGCCGAGCTGAAGACCCTGTTGGGAGGTGAATGATGACTGAACAGGCGAAAGTTCCTGCGATTCGTTTCGCTGGTTTTACTGACCCTTGGGAACAGCGTAAGTTGAGTGAAGTAGCAACGTTTGGCGGCGGGCATACTCCGCCAATGGCAGATCCCGATAACTATGAAGATGGATACGTGCTGTGGGTTACGTCCCAGGACGTGAAATCTAATTATCTTGATAGAACTACGACTCAGATAACTGAGAAGGGCGCAAAAGAGTTGACTCTTTATCCTGCCGGATCTTTAGTAATGGTAACGAGGAGCGGGATTCTTCGCCATACCCTTCCGGTGGCTGAACTGCGCAAACCTTCAACTGTTAACCAGGATATTCGCGTCATTCTGCCCCAAGGCGAGTGCTGTGGAGAATGGCTACTTCAGTTCTTTATTTCGCATAACAAGGAATTGCTGCTTGAGTTTGGCAAGACTGGAACAACCGTAGAAAGTGTTGACTTTGGCAAGATCAAAGACATGCTTTTGTATATGCCAAGCACCGTCGAACAACAGCAAATTGGCGACTTCTTTGCTAAGCTCGACTCCCTCATCACCCTTCATCAGCGTAAGTATGACAAGCTCGTCGTGTTCAAAAAATCGATGCTTGAAAAAATGTTCCCGAAGGATGGCGAGTCCGTACCCGAGATTCGTTTCGCTGGTTTTACTGACCCTTGGGAACAGCGTAAGTTGGGGGAACTGTCTTCCGAGTTCCAAAGTGGCGACTTCATTTCTGCCGAAAAGATACTTGCGTCTGGGCCATACCCCGTATATGGGGGCAACGGCTTACGCGGATACGCAAAACGTTATAACCATGACGGTTTTTATGCCCTTATAGGTCGCCAAGGTGCGTTATGCGGGAATGTCAATACTGCAGTGGGAAAGGCCTATTTCACTGAACATGCGGTAGCTATCAAGGCGAATTCCCTACATGATACGCGCTTCTTGGTTCATCTTCTGAGGTGTATGGACTTAGGACAATATTCGGGCCAATCTGCTCAGCCGGGTTTAGCCGTGGGAGTGCTCAAGGAAGTTGAGACAACAGTACCCTCAAAGGTCGAGCAGCAGGCCATTGGCTCTTTCTTCTCCCGTCTTGACGACCTCATCACCCTTCATCAGCGTAAGTTGGAATTGCTGCGGAATATCAAGAAATCCTTGCTTGACAAGATGTTTGTGTGAGGGGAGATGGAGCAATGGAGACCTTCGATATCGTGAAGCTCGCCTCATATCGCGAGAATAACCGGATCGAGGCGAAGTCCGCGAAGGGCGGCCTCCCGCACAGCATATGGGAGACCTACTCCGCCTTCGCCAACACCTATGGCGGTGTCATCCTGCTTGGTGTCAAAGAACGCGAAGACGGCACATTTGAAACAGTCGGGCTCACACCAGTGGAAGCGGAACATCTTCGCCAGGACTTTTGGAACACGGTCAGCAACCGGTCCAAGGTAAGCGCCGTGCTGCCCATCGAATCGGAAGTTGAAGTGCTCGAAGCGGATGGTGGGATGGTGCTGGCTATTCACGTTCCGCGCGCTCCGCGTGACGAACGCCCCGTGTATATCAATAATGATCTCTTCGGGGGAACCTACCGTCGGCGTGGTGAGGGCGACTACCGTTGCATGCGGCAGGAGATCTCAGCAATGCTCCGGGATCAGGGAGCTGAGACGATGGATTCCAAGGTGCTGGACGATCTCACTGTTGCCGACTTCAATACAGACACAGTGCGGGCGTATCGCAATCGTTTCCGCACGGTACGTCAGGGCAGTTCTTGGACCGATCTCGATGACGAGCGTTTTCTGCGTGCTGTTGGCGCGGCAATGGTGAGCCGAGAAGACGGTAAGCTTCATCCTACGTTCGGCGGCCTGCTCATGTTCGGCAACGACTATGACATCGTGCGCGAATGTCCGCATTATTTCCTTGATTATCAGGAGACTCTAGATCCGACGATTCGTTGGACCGATCGTGTGCATTCGGGAGATGGCATGTGGTCAGGCAACCTCTTTGATTTCTTTTTCCGCGTGAACCGCAAGCTTGCCGAATCCCTGAAGACCCCATTCAAGCTCGACGGCATTTTCCGCGTCGATGACACCCCCATGCATAAGGCGGTCCGTGAGGCGTTGGCCAACTGCTTGTTCAACGCCGATTACCATGGCGTACGCGGAGTGGTGGTCAGGCGCACCCCCGACAAGCTGGTGTTCGAGAATCCGGGTGATATCCGAACCGGCATTGAACAGATGCGCCTCGGCGGGGTGTCTGATCCGCGCAACGGTCTTGTCATGAAGATGTTCAGCCTAATCGATGTGGGCGAGCGAGCTGGTACGGGTGTCCCCGATGTGTTCGCCACATGGGCGAATGCAGGACTTCCTGAACCACAGATTGAAGAGAACTTCGGAGAAGCTGATCGCACGATACTCACGCTCATGTTGGAGGCGGATGCCAAGCCTGATAACAATGAGCAGATAACTGACGATTATGAGCAGATAAATAGTTCGAATGAGCAGATAACTGACAATAATGAGCAGTTAAATGGTTCGAATGAGCAGATAACCGAGAGACAGCGAGTCATTCTTCATTTTGTAGAAAAGAGCCCCAGCGCGACATACGATGATATGGCGCGTGCCGTGGGAGTCTCATCAGCGACTGTGCGAAGGGATGCTGAGATACTCATTGGGTGTGGATTGCTTAAGCGCGTCGGCTCGCGAAAGGCAGGACACTGGGAAGTTCGGGGAGAGAAGAATCATGATATTCGATAGCGAATCGGTGTTTGAGGAAAACGTCATCACCGTGCTTAAGCAGCATGGATGGAAGGACGGTGTCCTGCGCTATCCAACTGAGCGGGATTTGCTCGACAATTGGAAAGACATACTGTACCGCAACAACAACGACATAGACAGGCTTGGCAAATACCCGCTGACGGACGGGGAAATGGCACAGATAATCGAGCAGATCGAGACCCTGCGAACGCCGCTCGCGCTCAATTCGTTCGTCAACGGGCGTACCGTGTCTATCACGCGTGACAACAAAGAAGATGTGGCGCATTTCGGCAAGGAAGTCAGTCTCTACATCTATGACCGCAAGGAGATCGCGGGAGGCAAAAGCACCTACCAAATCGTTCAGCAACCGGTCTATCCAGCCAAGAACACGATGCTGAACTCGCGGCGCGGCGACCTCGTGCTCCTCATCAATGGCATGCCATTGATCCATATCGAGCTCAAGAGAAGCGGCATACCCGTCAGCCAAGCGACCAATCAGATCGAAAAATACGCGCACGAAGGCGTGTTCACCGGTCTGTTCCGTCTCGTGCAGATCTTCGTGGCCATGACCCCCGACGACGCCGTCTACTTCGCCAATCCCGGCGCGGACAAATTCAATCCAAGCTATTACTTCCATTGGGCGGACTACAACAACGAGCCTATCTGTGGCGGGCAACACCCAGGCAAAGACGAATGGAAGCTGTTCATCGGCGGCACTTCCGGCACCGCCGGCCTGCTGTCCATTCCCATGGCGCACCAGCTCATCGGCTTCTACACCATCGCCGACTCGGCGGATGGATGTCTTAAGGTGCTGCGTAGTTATCAGTACATCGCGGCAAACGCCATCTCCGATGTGGTGAGGAAATGTGATTGGGAACAGCGGCCAGTTACCCCAGGACGACCCGGCGGCTATGTGTGGCACACCACCGGTTCAGGCAAGACCATGACCAGCTTCAAATCGGCTCAGCTCATTGCTGACTCGCATGACGCCGACAAGGTCGTGTTCCTCATGGACCGAATCGAACTGGGCACCCAATCGTTGAAGGAATACCGTAGCTTCGCCGATAGCGAGACGGAAGTGCAGGGCACGGAGAACACCGGCGTATTGCGGGATAAACTCAACAGCACCGATGTCAACGACACTCTGATTGTCACCTCTATCCAGAAGATGAGCAACGTGAAAGCAGGGGAGCGGGGCGTCACCCAGACATGGCTGGATCAACTTGCTGCACGACGTATCGTCTTCATCGTGGACGAATGCCATCGCTCCACCTTCGGCGACATGTTGCAAGTCATCCGCCGTTCCTTCCCCAACGCGCTGTTTTTCGGATTCACAGGCACACCCATTCTGGGCGAAAACCAGAAGAAGAACTCCACCACTGCCATGGTGTTCGGTCGCTGCCTGCACCGGTACAGCATCGCTGACGGCATTCGTGACCATAATGTGCTCGGATTCGATCCGTACATGGTGACCACGTACAAGGACTCCGATGTTAGACGTGTGGTAGCTCTTGACAAGGCGAAAGCTGAGAGTACGGAAGATGCACTTGCTGACCCCATTAAAGCTAAGGTGTTTCAGCATTACATGGATAAATCCGAGGTCCCTATGGGGCCGATGGTTGATGGCGCTGGAAACCGTATCAGCGGCATCGAGGATTTCCTTGGACGAGACCAATATGGCATCGACTCCCCGCATCCGAACATGGTGGTCTCGGACATTCTCGAACAGTTCCCGGCGCTCAGCCATGCGGGCAAATTCCATGCGATGCTCGCCACTAGCTCCATTCCTGAAGCTGTCAACTATTATCACTTGTTCAAGCAGCAAGCACCTAAGTTGCATGTAACGGCGTTGTTCGATCCCAACATCGACAACAACGAAGGAGCAACGGACAAAGAAGATGCGCTGACTGAAATCATCACCGATTACAACGAGGCGTTCGGCAAAGAGTTCATCATCCCCACATGGCCGGCGATGAAGAAGGACATTTCATCGCGTTTGTCGCACAAAAGCCCATATGGCAGCATATCGACGAACCGCAGCCAGCAGCTCGATTTGCTCATCGTCGTGGACCAGATGCTCACCGGATTTGACTCAAAATGGGTGAATACGCTGTATCTCGACAAGATCATCGACTACGAAAGCATCATCCAGGCGTTCAGCCGCACGAACCGCCTGTTCGGGCCGGACAAGCCGTTCGGAGTCATCCGCTACTACCGCAAGCCGCACACCATGTACGGCTTCATCGAAGCGGCGGTGAAACTGTACTCCGGCGACAGACCGCTTGATTTGTTCGTGCAGAAACTGCCCGCGAACGTGAAATCCATGGATACACGGTACTTGGAGATTCTCGACGTGTTCACGGATAACGGGGAATCGGACCTCATGCAGCTGCCGGAATCGGTGGAGGCCAGACGCAAGTTCGCCAAGGAGTTCGTAGAGCTGAATCGTTACCTTGAAGCGGCGAAAGTGCAGGGTTTCGACTGGAACACCACGGAATACAAGGTCGATGGCACGGATGCCGACGATGCGGATGAGAACGATGGCGGGAACGGCGAACCTGATATCGTGCGTCCCCAAATTGACGAACGCACATATCTGATTCTCGCCCAGCGGTATAAGGAGCTGTTCGATGATGACAGCTGCGCCGCAGAACCGGACGATGACGGGAGATGTGACCCCGAAGCGCCTTATGAGCTGGAAGGGTATCTCACCGAAATCGACACCGGACTGATCGACACCGACTACATGAATGCCAACTTCGTCAAATGGCTCAAGGCACTCAAGGAGGACAGTCCGGAGTTGGCGGAGATGTCCGCACAGCTGCACCGATCCTTCGCTGCGCTTTCGAGGGACGAACAACGACTTGCTGAGCTGTTCCTGCATGATGTGGAGCGTGGCGATGTGGAAGTCGAGGAAGGCATGACGCTGCGGGACTACATCACGCGCTATGCCAAACGAGAGAAAGATGAGCAGATCGACAAGCTCGTGGATCATCTCGGCGTTGACAGGTCGTTGCTTGAAGAACTTACCGTCAGATATATCAATGAGAAAAGTCTGAACGCATTCGGCCGATTCGACGCCCTGCGTGACACCATCGACGTGCCACGGGCGAAATCGTTCTTCGAGCGATGCATGAATGTGACGCTGCCGAATTTCAAAGTGAAAGTACAGGCGTCGAAACTGTTGAAACAGTTCGTGCTCGAAGGCGGGTTCGACATCGACGAGGAGGTCTCGCACTGGCGATTCGCCCTCTGACGGTTTTGTAACGCTGTACGGTGCCATTCCTGCTGGTGCTTGTGTATGTCTGGCCGCTCGACCGGAGAGCCGCCACGGGAATGTATCACAACGCTGATAGTCTGGCAGACAGTCGAAACCGCACGAATATGCCCATTCTCCAAGGAGTATCGCATGGCTGAAAACACCGAATACCTCGCCCTGTGGGGCGGCCGCTTCACTTCCGGACCGTCGCCCGAGCTGGCCCGTCTGTCGAAATCCACGCAGTTCGACTGGCGACTCGCCGATGACGACATCGCCGGTTCCCGCGCCCACGCGCGCGCCCTCGGCCGCGCAGGCCTGCTGACCGCCGATGAGCTCAGCCGCATGGAAGCCTCGCTTGACGAGCTGCAGCGCCGCGTCGACTCCGGTGCGTTTGCGCCCATCGAAGACGACGAGGACGAGGCCACCGCGCTGGAGCGCGGCCTGCTGGAGATCGCAGGCGACGAGCTCGGCGGCAAACTGCGCGCCGGCCGTTCCCGCAACGATCAGATCGCCTGCCTGATCCGCATGTGGCTGCGCCGCCACTCCCGCGTCATCGCAGGTCAGCTGCTTTCCCTCGCATCCGCGCTGATCGACCAGTCGGTCAAGGCCGGCGGCACCGTCATGCCTGGCCGCACCCACATGCAGCACGCCCAGCCCGTGCTGCTCGCGCATCAGCTCATGGCACACGTGTGGCCGCTGCTGCGTGACGTGCAGCGACTCGTGGATTGGGACAAGCGCATCGACGCCAGCCCGTACGGCTCCGGGGCGCTCGCCGGCAACACGCTCGGACTGGAGCCGGTCGCGGTCGCCCGAGAACTCGGTTTCGGCAAGGTCACCGAGAACTCCATCGACGGCACCGCCTCGCGCGACCTGGTGGCCGAATTCGCGTTCGTCGCCGCCATGGCCGGCGTCGACATCTCGCGTCTGAGCGAGGAGATCATCATCTGGAACACCCAGGAATTCGCGTTCGTGCGTCTCGATGACGCCTACTCCACCGGCTCCTCGATCATGCCGCAGAAGAAGAACCCCGACATCGCCGAGCTCGCCCGCGGCAAGTCCGGCCGTCTCATCGGCGACCTGACAGGCCTGCTCGCCACGCTCAAGGGCCTGCCCACCGCGTACGCCCGCGACCTGCAGGAAGACAAGGAGGCGGTCTTCGACCAGGTTGATACGCTGGAGGTGCTGCTGCCCGCCTTCACCGGTATGATCGCCACCATGAGCTTCGACCACGACCGTCTTGCAGCCGAAGCGCCGACCGGATTCGCGCTCGCCACGGACATCGCCGAATGGCTCGTCAAGAATGGTGTGCCGTTCCGTCACGCGCATGAGCTTTCCGGTGCATGCGTCAAGCTCGCCGAAGGCCGCGGCCAGGAGCTGTGGGATCTCACGGATGACGATTTCATCGGGATCTTCCGTGACTTCCTGCCCGCCGACAAGGCCCCGCAGGTGCGCGAGGTGCTGTCCACCGAAGGCTCCGTGTCCGCCCGCAACGGCAAGGGCGGCACGTCGCCGGCCCGTGTACGTGAACAGATCGCCTGCGCCAAGGCCACCGTCGACGCGCTGCGCGTGTTCGCCAACTCCGTGAGCGATGGTCCGGCCTACAAGTCCCCGAAGTCCCTGCGTTCCGTCACCGACTGACCGCCTCCACGTCCCCGCCAGCGCGCGCGGGCTCATCCTGAAGGATGAACCCGCGTGACAGGAGTCTGACCTAGAATCATGACTGGAAGAGACACAGACATACGGAAGACGGATTCGGGCGAAGGGAAACAGTGTGCTGACGCGCAATCAGATTCGGTCGTTGGTCAACGAGCATGGGCACGACATCATCGTCCATGATCATATGCAGCATATCGAGCGCGGATGCTACCAGCATGGAGCGGTGACGACATTCGCGCATTCTATCCGCGTGGCGTGCCTCGCCGTGTGGATGGCCGACCGCCTGCATCTGTGGGACAAGGTCGATCTGCATTCGCTGGTCCGCGCGGCTCTGCTGCACGATTACTTCCTGTATGACTGGCATGACTGGGATGACGGCGCCCATAGGCTGCACGGGTTCACGCACGGGCAGGCTGCATTGCGCAACGCGGTGCGTGACTTCCGCCTCAACGCGATCGAACGTGACAGCATCGCATGCCACATGTTCCCCATGACGCTCAAGCCGCCGAGCTACATCGAAGGCTATCTGGTCACCATGGCCGACAAGATCAGTGCCACGCGGGAGACCTTCTCCCTGGAGCGGTTCTCCAAGCCGCAACTGGAGTCCGGTAAACCCCTCGCCGCAATCGAAAGCGGAGCATCCGCAGCGTCCGCGCACGACGGGCGGCACAAGCCCTCACGGAGCCGGGAGGTGCTGGCCTGATGCTGTTCGTGGAAAAACTGTTCCTGTGGTTCCTGTTCTACAGCTTCTGCGGATGGGTGTACGAGTCCATTCTCGTGTCCATCCTGGAGCGCCGGCCAGTCAACCGCGGATTCCTCAACGGCCCGTTGTGCCCGATTTACGGTGCGGGCGCGGTCGGCGCCGTCGTGGTGCTGGGACAGGTGCACAATCTCCTGGTGGTGTTCCTGCTTTCGATGGTCGGTGCCAGCATACTGGAATACGTCACATCCTGGGTCATGGAGGCGCTGTTTCATGCCCGCTGGTGGGACTACTCCGACTACAAATTCAATCTTAACGGGCGCATCTGCCTGCTGGGGGCGTTCGTGTTCGGCGTGGGCGGCGTGCTCATCACGTCGGTGATCCAGCCGCAGGTTGCAGGTGTCACCGACCGGCTG
>OCAK01001291.1_pt1 | contig 14846 bp, 9 predicted proteins | sample 1538301 | NCBI WGS metagenome assembly OCAK01 (sample SAMEA2580285, study PRJEB22360) | human gut metagenome | biome: human gut; feature: human-associated habitat; material: faeces | place: Denmark | collected 2008/2010 | reverse complement strand
CTATCAGTTCCGCTTTATCAAAAACGAAGACTCCGGTATCATTGTTCTGGGATTTTTGAATGTGGACGATGTGGTGGAATCAGAAATCAGACACCAGAAGCTTCTCAAAGAAGCTCTTGATACTGCCGAACGTGCCAATGCAGAGAAATCCAATTTTCTTTCCCGTATGTCCCACGATATGCGTACGCCGTTGAATGGGATCATTGGTCTGCTGGAAATCGATAAAAAGCACGAAAATGATATCGGATTCCTGAAAAGTAATCGTGAAAAAGCATTCATTTCAGCCAGTCATCTGCTCTCTCTTATCAATGATGTACTGGATATGTCCAAGATCGAGGAGGGCGGACTTGTACTCAACCATGAACCTTTTGATCTGATCAGATATGAAAAAGAGACACAGATGCTGATTGATATGCAGGCACAGAAAAACGGCATTGATTTCACCGTTCATATCGCACCGGAGATATACGAACATCCCTTTGTATACGGCAGCCCTCTGCACCTCCGTCGTGCCATGATGAATATTTACAGTAACTGTATCAAATACAACAGAGAAAATGGGGCAATCCATACGGAGATCCATGCTCTCCCTTCCCATGATCATAAGCTGGTCTGCAGATGGACGATCTCTGATACGGGAATCGGCATAAACAAAGAATATCTGGAGAAGATCTTTGAACCCTTTACTCAGGAGAATATGGATGCCCGAAGTGTATATCATGGCACCGGACTGGGGATGAGCATTGCCAAAGCGCTATTTGAACAGATGGGTGGTACCATTGAGATTTCCAGTACTCCGGGTATCGGAAGTACTTTTGTGATCACTTTGCCATTTGAAGAGGCAGAAGAAACGGATATCTCTTCTGAGCCAGAATCTGAGCGAAACTCCATTCAGGGCATAAAGATCCTGCTGGCAGAGGATAATGAAATAAACAGAGAAGTGGCACAGGTACTCCTTGAAGAGGAAGGTGCTGTGGTAACTGCAGTATCCAATGGCAGGGAAGCTGTAAAACTTTTCTCCCATTACCCCGAGGGGACATTTGATGTGATACTTATGGATATTATGATGCCTCTGATGGACGGATACGAGGCCACACGCCAGATCCGGAAGCTTGACAGGACGGATGCTTCTTCCATTCCCATCATCGCACTGACCGCTAATGCTTTTGCAGAGGATGTACGCCATGCACTGGACTGTGGTATGAACGCACATCTGGCCAAACCACTGGATGTAAAAAAATGATCCATACGATTGCCTGTTACTGTTCAAGGGTATGCATAAGTCATTGTAAAAAGTGACGAATTTTTATTTTTTTATATTGTGGATAATCATGTCCAGGGGATCCTTGTACACGATCATGACCGGACCTTTTATAATTATGGAACGGATCATCAGGAATGCCTTGCACCAGAAAATATATTTGACAGAGTGTCCAGGATATTTGGATAAAGAAAACCGATGGCTTTAGCTGTTTCCCAGTTTACACCATCGGTTTTCTTAAGTCCAGTTAGTCCTTGAACAGTAACGTAAAAAATTAGCATTTTTAATATCATTTCACATATTTTTTATAAAGATAATTACTGTCAGACAGGGAAGAATGTGTTAATATAATAATATGAGTAATTATAAATCTTAACAAGAAAATTCGGAAAAAGGAGAGGTTTCTTATGCCAACAACATACGCACATTATAAATTCGGAAAAGAGGTGCTCAGCGCACTTCCAAGACCCCTTCAGAATTCTATAGAAGCGCATAGAGAGTTGTTTGATATTGGGTTACATGGACCGGATATCTTATTTTATTATAATGCATTAAAGAAAGATCCGGTGAATGAACAGGGGCATACACTTCATGAACAATTTGCCGATGAGTTTTTCCATCATGCTGTTGAAGTGATTGAGAAAGCAAAAGATCCGGCAGTGGCGCGCGCATATATTTATGGATTTATCTGTCATTTTGCTTTAGACAGTGAATGCCATCCTTATGTTGAAAAAATTATGCAGGTCGGAAGAGTTTCACACAATGAGATCGAGATGGAATTGGATCGAATGATGCTGACGGAAGATTATCATGATCCTTTGCGCTATCTGACAGCGAAGCATATTCATCCTAAGATGGAGTATGCGGAAGTGATTGCACCATTTTTCAAAGATGTAACAGCCGAGCAGATCTATAAGGCATTAAAAGGGATGGTTTTTTATCATAAGCTGTTTCTGGCACCGACATCTGGAAAGAGAAAAGCGTTGTTTCTTGGGATGAAGGCAGTGGGAAAATACGATTCATTGCATGACATAGTGATGAGTGTAAAGCCAGATCCGTTATGTCAGAAATATTGTAAGGTTTTGAAACGGCAATATTCAGGTGCAGTGCCGTTAGCTGCGAGTCTGATCGTACAGTATCAGAAGAAATTATTCCAGGATACACCGCTTCCGGAACGTTTTCATGAGACATTCGGTGCAGGAGAAGAGTGGGAGAAACTGCGTCTGTAGAGAATCGAAGAAAAGAGCAACAGACTGCTTGCCAGGAGAGATGCAGAAGAAGAGAAAAAGAGTCAGGAGAATGTAGATGAAGGAATTCGTTAAAGTGCAGGATATCACGAAAACTTATAAAATGGGTGAAGTTGAGATTCATGCAGTGGATCACATCAGCTTTTCGATTGAGCAGGGAGAACTTGTTGTAATCGTTGGACCAAGTGGTGCAGGTAAGACAACTGTGCTTAATATTCTCGGCGGAATGGATACGGCAACAAGCGGGAAGCTGTATGTAGATGGAAAAGATATTACAGCTTATAATTCCAAACAGCTGACAGGATACCGCAGAGATGACATCGGATTTGTTTTTCAGTTTTATAATCTTGTGCCGAATCTGACCGCATTGGAAAATGTTGAGCTTGCGTTGCAGATCAGTAAGGATCCGTTGGATGCACAGGCAGTTTTGGAGGAAGTTGGTCTGGGGGAACGGAAGAATAATTTTCCGGCACAGCTTTCCGGCGGTGAGCAGCAGCGAGTTTCAATCGCGAGAGCATTAGCGAAGAACCCAAAGCTTTTGCTTTGTGATGAGCCAACAGGTGCATTGGATTACAATACAGGAAAATCAATTTTGAAATTACTTCAGAATATGTGTAGAGAAAAGGGAATGACAGTTATTATCATTACACATAATCAGGCACTTGCGCCGATGGCAGATCGATTGATTCATATAAAAAATGGACAGGTAGCAAGAATGGAATCTAATGAGAATCCGACTTCGATTGATGAAATTGAATGGTAGGGGATGTGGATGAAGAAAGCATTACGAAAAAACTTTTATATGGAGATCCGTCATAGCCTTGGACGTTTTTTATCCATTTTCTTTATTGTTGCGATAGGATGTGCATTCTTTTCCGGAATCCGTGCATCAGAGCCGGATATGAGATATTCAGGAGATGCATATTTCGATGAGAAGAACCTGATGGATATTCAGGTAATGAGTACAATGGGACTGACAGAAGATGATTTGGATGCAATTCGTGCTGTGGATGGTGTATTGGATGCAGAAGGAAGCTATGCAACAGATGTACTTTGTACGATTCGGGGAAACCAGGTAGCAGTTCATGTTATGGCGCTCCAGGATAAGATGAATCAAGTTCAGTTAGAAGATGGCAGGCTTCCAAAAAAGGAAAATGAATGTGTAATAGATGCAGATTATCTGGATGGAAAGAATCTGAAGATTGGGGATAAGATCACATTATCGAGTGGGACTTCGGATTCTTTGGAAGATACACTTAAGACAGATACATTTACCATTGTTGGTACGGTCAGCAGTCCGGAGTATATTGCATTTCACAGAGGCAGTACAACAATCGGAAATGGAAGTGTCAGTGCTTTTCTTTGCGTTCCGGAGAAAGCATTTTCATTAGATGTGTATACAGAGATTACAGTGCAGGTTGAAGGTGCAAAGGAAGCGACTGCATTTACGAAAGAATATGAAGAACATGTGGATTCTGTGCTGAAAAAGGTTCAGGCAATTAAAGCGGAAAGAGAACAGGCCAGATATGATGAGATTACTTCGACAGCGCAGGAAAAAGTGGATGAAGCGCAAGAAGAGTTAGCTCAGGCAGAGCAGGATCTGGCGGATGGAAAAGAAGAGGCGGAAGAAGAACTTGCAAGTGCAAGAGAGAAACTTGATACAGCGCAGAAAGAGCTTGAGCGAGGCAGAAATCAGCTGGCAGCTTCGAAGCTTGAGCTGGAGCAGTCGAGAAATCTTCTGATATCAAAGCAAAAGGAGCTGGATCAGTCCAAAGCACAAGTTGAGCAGGGAGCACAGGAACTTAGCGAAAAACAGATTGCACTTACAACATTAAGAAATCAGCTGGCACAACTGAAAGAGCAGGAAGAAAGTCTGGAAGATCAGAGACAAGAACTTTTAGTGCAACAGACACAGATGCAGCAAAAGAAAGATGAGCTTCTGAAAGCAAAGGAAGAATTGCAGCAACAGGCAGAAGACTATCAGTCTGCGTATCAGCAGATTTATCAGCCGCTGAAACAGTCTTATGAAGAACTAAATACACAATATGAACTTCTTTTACAGAACTATGAGGCACTGAAAGAAGAATACGACCGGAAGCAGGAAGCAGGAGAAGAAGATCCAGAATTAAAGGATCAGTTAGAACAGTTGGAAGCTGAAAAAACAGCAATGGAAGAGAAGTTGACTGAATGGAAAGCAAATCTGGATAAAATGGAACTGGAGGCGAAAGCTGCCGAAGCGGAGATCCAGAAAAACCAGACAAAGATCGAAGCCGGATTGACGCAGATTAACGAAGGGCTTCCAGCAGTTGAAGCCGGGATAGCTCAGATTGAAGAAGGTATTCCGGTATTGCAGGATAATATACAGAAACTGACGGATGTGTTGACACAGGGAGATGCTGCAATCCTTACCGCAAGTCGGCAGATAGATCAGGCAAAGGCGCAGATTACATCCGGTCAGCAGCAGATTGACAGCGGATGGCAGCAGATCAGTGAGGGACAGAAGAAGATTGAGGAGGCACAGCAGCAGTTAAGCAGCGGAACAAAGGAGCTGGAAGACGGTTGGGCAGTGTATGAGGAAGGTCGTATAGAAGCTCAGAAGAAGATTGAAGATGGAGAGCGGCAGATTACAGAAGCAAGAGAAGAGCTTGCGAAAGCACAACAGAAGATTGATGATCTTGAAAAGCCAAAGTGGTATGTTTATGATCGGAACAATCTGACAGAATACAGTGGATACGGAGATAATGCAGACCGTATGCGGGCAATCGGTAAAGTGTTCCCACTCATTTTCTTCCTTGTTGCAGCATTGATCAGTCTGACAACAATGACACGAATGGTAGAGGAGGAGAGAACGCAGATCGGTACTTTGAAGGCTCTCGGATATGGAAATGCTTCAATTGTTGGAAAATATCTCTGGTATGCGATCCTTGCGACATTAACCGGTGGTGTTTTCGGAATTCTGATTGGAGAAAAGATAATTCCATATATCATTATCACTGCATATAAGATCCTGTATCGTCATATGCAAGATATTGTGATCCCGTATAATTTGTATTATGCTGTAACAGCATGTGCAGCGGCACTTGCATGTACAGTAATCGCAACACTGTTCTCATGTATGAAAGAATTACGAGAGCAGGCAGCAGAATTGATGCGTCCGCCGACACCAAAACAGGGAAAACGAGTATTTTTGGAACGAGTTCCGTTTATCTGGAAAAATCTGAATTTTACATGGAAATCGACCGTGCGTAATCTGGTGCGGTATAAAAAACGCTTCTTCATGACAGTATTTGGAATTGGCGGTTGTATGGGCATGATGTTGTTTGGTTTTGGATTAAAAGATTCTATCTCAGCAATCGTTCCGCTTCAATACGAACAGATTCAGCTTTATGATGGAGACGTTATTTTAAAGGAAGATGTGACAGAAGAAGAGAGAAATGAGGTTCAGAAAGAACTGGATACGGATAAGAAGGTATCAGTGACTGCAGAAAATCTTTTGAAAAATATTGAGGTCAGTTCAGGAGAGTCTTCTCAGGAAGTTTATTTAGATGTACCAAAAGATGTGGAAGCATTCAAAAAGTTTGTCGTGATCCGGGATCGGAAGACAAAAGAAATTTATTCATTGGATGATAAAGGAGCAATCCTGACTGAAAAAGTAGCGAAACTGCTGGAAGTCGATGTCGGTGATAAATTAACGATTGATACAGATGATGGAGAGAAAACAGTCTTGATCAGCGCAATCTGTGAGAACTATATGGGACATTATCTCTATATGACATCTGAAGTCTATGAAAAGACATTCGGTGAGGCTCCGGCCTATAATTCAATTTATTATAGAACTCAGGACCGTACAACAGAGGAGGCAAAGGATGTCGGCGAAAATATAATGAAGTGTGATGGAACACTTAGCATCAGCTATACGACAAGCCTGAAAAAGCAGGTGGATCATATGCTGGAGAGTCTGGACATCGTGATTATTGTATTGATTATTTCAGCAGGAATGCTGGCATTTGTAGTGCTGTATAATCTGAATAATATTAACATTACAGAGCGCAAGAGAGAACTGGCAACATTAAAGGTACTTGGATTTTATGACAAGGAAGTTTCTTCTTATGTTTACAGAGAGAATATCCTGCTGACCTTGATTGGGGCACTGGCGGGATTGTTGATCGGAAAAATTCTGCATCGCTTTATTGTTGAGACAGTGGAGATTGATTCGGTTATGTTTGGACGAAATATCGATCCACCAAGTTTCCTGTATGCCTTTCTTCTGACAGTAGCCTTTTCTTTGTTTGTCAATGGAGTGATGTATTTTAAGTTAAAGAAGATTAACATGGTTGAATCACTCAAGAGTGTAGAATAAGACAGATTTGTCAGGAAATATAATAACGAACATAATGATGGATTGCAGAGAAGCTGCATGGAACATAGATACAATTGTGAAATGTTCCATGACAGCTTCTTTGTTGTTGTCGGCCGCATATAGCGTAAGCAGCAACCGCACGTAGCATGAACAGTAACTTTTTGTTAAAAAGCACTTGAAATATACCTGTAGGGGGTATATATTAATAATTAGAAAATATACCCCCTGGGGGTTATACGACAGGAGGAATACAATGGAAGAAAAGAAAGTCTGTCCGGGATGTTGTCACAAGACAAAGGATCGACCGGAAAAAGAATATAAAGATCTGATGAATCGTCTGAGTAGAATTGAAGGACAAGTCAGGGGAGTTCGAAGGATGGTTGAAGAAGGCGCGTATTGTCCGGATATTCTGATTCAGGTATCTGCGGTGAATGCGGCTCTGAATAGTTTCAATAAAGTGCTTTTGGCAAACCATATCCGGACATGTGTGGCAGATGATATCCGGGATGGAAAAGATGAAACGATTGACGAGCTCGTGACGACACTTCAGAAATTGATGCGATAAAAGATCTGAAGAGAGATCTGGCACAAAAAGTCCGGATCACAACTTGAAGGAGGAGTAAGATGGAACAATATAATGTGACGGGAATGAGTTGTGCAGCCTGCAGTGCCCGTGTTGAGAAGGCAGTTGGGAAAGTCCCCGGAGTTGAGAACTGTTCAGTCAGTCTTCTGACGAATTCCATGGGAGTGGAAGGCACAGCAACAGTAGATGCGGTTATTGCGGCTGTTGAGGAAGCTGGATATGGGGCAACGTTGAAATCTGCAAAGAATGAAAGGCATGGGATGAATCAAAGTGAGCAGAACTGTGCGGAAGATGCGTTGAAAGACAGGGAGACACCGAAGATGAAAAGGCGTCTGATCGCTTCTTTGTGTTTTTTGATTCCGCTCATGTATCTGTCAATGGGGCATATGATGTGGGGCTGGCCACTTCCGGTATTTCTGGAAGGAAATCATGTGGCGATGGGGCTGGCGCAGCTCCTGTTAACGACAATCGTTATGGTGATCAATCAGAAGTTTTTTATCAGTGGATGGAAAGGCATGATCCATAGAGCACCAAATATGGATACGCTGGTTGCACTTGGTGCAGGTGCATCTTATGGATATAGCGTGTATGCATTATTTGCTATGACAGCAGCGCAGACGGCAGGCGATATGGATCATGTGATGGAGCTGATGCATGAATTTTATTTTGAATCAGCAGCAATGATTTTAACGTTGATCACAGTAGGAAAGATGCTTGAAGCGCATTCAAGGGGAAAGACAACAGATGCATTAAAAAGCCTCATGAAGCTGGCACCAAAGACAGCAACGCTCCTGCGTGATGGAAAAGAACAGGAAGTTTCGATTGACCAGGTGAGAAGAGGAGATCAGTTTGTTGTAAGACCGGGGGAGAATATTCCGGTGGATGGAATTGTTCTGGAAGGAAACAGTGCAGTAGATGAAGCTGCCCTGACCGGAGAGAGTATACCGGTAGATAAAGCAGAAGGGGATAAAGTGTCTGCGGCTACAATGAATCAGTCAGGTTTTCTGCGTTGCGAGGCGACGAGAGTTGGCGAGGATACGACATTATCACAGATCATTCAGATGGTAAGTGATGCGGCAGCAACAAAAGCGCCAATTGCCAAAGTGGCAGATAAAGTGTCAGGAGTATTTGTTCCGGCAGTTATTTCTATTGCAGTTGTCACAATGATCGTATGGCTGCTTGTCGGAGAGCCTGTTGGATTTGCACTTGCAAGGGGAATTTCTGTTCTAGTGATCAGCTGTCCGTGTGCATTAGGTCTGGCCACTCCGGTTGCAATTATGGTTGGAAATGGAATGGGCGCGAAGAATGGAATCATGTTTAAGACAGCTGTTTCGCTGGAAGAGACAGGAAAGACGGAGATTGTTGCACTGGATAAGACAGGAACGATCACAAGTGGAGAACCGAAGGTGACAGATTTGCTCCCTGCGGACGGAATGACAGAACATGAATTATTATTTTTTGCAAATGCATTGGAGAAGAAAAGTGAGCATCCGCTTGCCCGGGCAATTCTTGCAAAGGCAGAAGAAAATGGGGAAGCAGAGCAGAAAAGTGAAATCACACAGTTTCAGGCAGTTCCGGGAAATGGTCTGTCGGGAAAACTTGGAGAGGACTGGCTGTACGGAGGCAATTTTAAATTCATTTCAGACAAAATGAAGATTTCTGCCAGCATAAAAGAACAGGCGGAACAGTTAGCACAGCAAGGAAAGACACCGCTTTTCTTTGGAAGGAATGAACAGTTCCTTGGCATGATCGCAGTTGCGGATGTGATCAAGGAAGATAGTCCACAGGCAGTGAAAGAACTTCAGAATATGGGAATCCATGTTGTTATGCTGACCGGAGATAATGAGCGCACAGCGAAAGCAATTGGTGAGCAGGCAGGTGTGGATGAAGTGATCGCAGGTGTTCTTCCGGAAGGAAAAGAACAGGTGATCCGCAAGCTGAAAGAAAAAGGAAAGGTTGCGATGGTAGGTGACGGTATCAATGACGCACCGGCACTGACCAGGGCAGATATGGGAATTGCCATTGGAGCGGGGACAGATATTGCAATCGATGCAGCGGATGTTGTGCTGATGAAGAGCCGGTTAAGTGACGTGCCGGCGGCAATCCGTATGAGCCGTGCAACATTGTGCAACATTCATGAGAATCTGTTTTGGGCATTTTTCTATAATGCAATAGGAATTCCACTGGCAGCAGGAATCTGGATCCCGGTCTTTGGTTGGAAATTAAATCCGATGTTCGGAGCGGCGGCAATGAGCCTGTCCAGTTTCTGTGTAGTAACAAATGCATTGAGACTGAATCTGTTTAAAATGTACGATGCCAGCAAAGACAGAAAAAGAAAGATGAAAAAGGTAGAAACAGCAGAAAATACTGTTTCAGATATTGTCTTAGCAGACAAAAATGAGTCAGAAAACAAGGAGGAGACAAAGATGACAAAGACAATGAAAATCGAAGGAATGATGTGTGGACACTGTGAGGCGGCTGTGAAGAAAGCTCTCGAGGCACTTGAGCAGGTTGATACAGCAGAAGTCAGCCATGAGGCCGGAACAGCAGTTGTAACACTGAATTCCGAAATCAGTAATGAAGTGCTGAAAAAGACAGTCGAAGACAAAGATTATACAGTAACAGCGATCGAGGATTAATGAGCAAAGAAGAGGTCCACTGCGGAAATGAAAGATTCTGCAGGGGACCTCTTGGATTAATCCTTGTATACAATCTTTCCATCACAGATTGTATATTTTACTTTTCCATACAATTCCCATCCGGTAAATGGAGAATTAGAAGACTTAGAAGCATAAGTCTCAGGAGTCCATTTCTCATTCGGATCAAACAGTACAAGATCAGCTGATTTTCCTTCTGCGACAGAACCGCACGGAAGGTGATACAGGCTGGCAGGATTGATCGTCATCTTCTCAATCAGCTGGCTTAATGTCAGGTGTCCCGGACGTACAAGGGAAGTGATTCCGAGAGCAAGGGAAGTCTCAAGACCAATAATACCGCTTGGTGTTTGTGTGATAGGACGGGATTTCTCTTCCGTACTGTGTGGCGCGTGGTCTGTAGCAATCAGATCGATCGTACCGTCTTTGAGACCTTCGATGATAGCAAGGCGGTCATTTTCTGTACGAAGAGGTGGGTTCATCTTGGCAAGTGCGCCGTATTTTAATACAGCTTCATCTGTCAAAGTGAAATGGTGCGGAGTTGCCTCTGCATGCAGATTTGCTCCCATAGCTTTAAAGGTACGTACAAGTTCAACGGACTGTCCGGAGCTGATATGCTGGATTACGACCTGTGCACCGGAACGAAGCGCCAGCAGACAATCTCTGGCAACAAGAGATTCTTCAGCAATCGAAGGAGATCCGTAGATGCCCAGCGCATCAGATACAGGTCCGTGGTTGATTCCGTTTGTTTCAATAAATGCAGGATCTTCTTCATGAAGACTGATCGGAAGGTCAAGTGCCTTCGCCTCTTCCATGGCCTTATAGAGAAATGCAGCGTTCTTAAGAGGGATTCCGTCATCTGTGAATCCACAGGCACCGGCAGCGGCAAGTTCCTTCATAGAAGTCATCTCTTCACCCTTGAGTCCGCAGGAGACAGCAGCAGCCTGGAAAATATGGATGTCTTCCAAAGCCTCCCGTTCCATCAGTTCTTTGAGAACCGGAACAGAATCGATGACTGGTGAAGTATTTGCCATACAGATCACGGAAGTAAATCCACCGGCAGCAGCTGCTAGAGATCCGGTATGGAGATCTTCTTTATAAGTAAATCCGGGATCACGGAAATGAATGTGTGTGTCAACAAGTCCTGGAGAAATCATAAGTCCTGCAGCATCAAGCTCATCCTCTCCATTTTCAGGTGTCAGAGTTCCGGCATCTGCGAGTGTCTGGATCAGACCGTCTGTGATGCGAAGGTCGACAAGACGTTCTGTATCAGATGCAGGATCAATTAGAAAACCATTTTTTATAAGCATAATTCATCCTCCTTTTGCTGTTAAGTATACCGTATTTTTGATAGAGATTCAAATTTATTAGAAAATGTGTTATCATAAGCACACCGTAATATGAAAAGAAAGAAGGCAGAAAGGTTATCTCTGAATTTTACCGGATCCAGACAATCGTTCTGCGGAAAGAGGGAGTAAATGAAAGAATACGATTATCTGATTGTCGGAGCAGGTCTTTATGGAGCTGTCATGGCACATGAATTAAAGAAAAAAGGGAAGAAATGTCTTGTGATTGACCGAAGAGATCATATTGCAGGAAATATTTACTGTGAGGACATAGAAGGAATCCATGTACATAAATATGGTGCACATATTTTCCATACGTCTGATAAAAAGATATGGGATTACATGAATCAGTTCGCGGAATTTAATAATTACATCAATTCACCGGTAGCAGTTTATAAAGATGAACTTTATAACCTGCCATTTAATATGAATACATTCAGTAAGATGTGGAATATCCGCACACCACAGGAAGCAAAAGAGATTATTGAAAAACAGCGCAAAGAGACAGGAATCACAGATCCACAGAATCTGGAGGAACAGGCACTTTTTCTTGGCGGAAGAGATATCTATGAGAAGCTGATCAAGGGTTATACAGAGAAACAGTGGGGAAGAAAGTGTACAGAACTTCCGGCATTTATTATCAAACGTCTGCCATTCCGATTTGTTTACGATAATAACTATTTCAATGACAGATATCAGGGAATTCCGGTTGGCGGTTATACAGCAATCGTTGAGAAGATGCTGGAAGGGACAGAAGTTCGCACAGGGATTGATTTCTTTGAATTCAGAAAAGAGAATCCGGAGATTGCAGAGAAGATTATTTTTACAGGAATGATCGATGAATATTTTGGATATCAGCTGGGAGCATTGGAGTATCGTTCTGTTAGATTTGAGACAGAAGTTCTTGATTGTGAGAACTATCAGGGAAATGCTGTTGTCAATTACACAGAGCGTGAAGTTCCGTATACAAGAATTATCGAGCATAAGCATTTTGAGTTTGGCAAGCAGGAGAAGACAGTTATTTCCAGAGAGTATTCATCAGAATGGAGTGTTGGCATGGAACCATACTATCCGGTAAATGATGAGAAGAATAATGCATTGTTTGAAGAATACAAGAAGCTTGCAGAAAAGGAAGAAAATGTAATCTTTGGCGGACGACTGGGAGATTATAAATATTATGACATGGATAAAGTTGTTGCCGCAGCTCTTGACAGACTGGAAGAATTCAATTAATATGAGAGTCACACTTCAGTCGTTCTGACTGAAGAATCAGGAAAGATTCTGAAGAGTAGTTCGTATCAGATTCTGATAATTTTCAATTGGACAGGTATTGTATCGTGTGCGGTGTGGGGCCGCACACGTTTAGATGACAGATTGCAGTAGAATTAAATATGGAAAAAATGTATGAAGTACTTCGCTTCGTGGAAAAAGGAACAGAATGCCAGCCGGGGATCGATTGCCTGCAGGGAGAACTTTTGATTTATTATCTGCGGGATAATACACAGTTGGATAAAGCGGTGTTGTTTGAATGGTTCCGACAGATTGCCGGGGAAATAAGAAAGTACCAGCAGTCGAGACGTGGGCAGAATTATCGTTGTCTGACCCCATATAGTATTGTTGTGACAGAAGAAGGAGAACTGCTGCTTTTAAATCCGGATGCACAGGAAAATGAATTTGTTATGAAGAAGATGCAGCAGAAAGCGGTGAGAAGTCATTTTATCCGCCCGACAGCGTCAGGCAGCAGGAAAAATTGTTCCGTGGATTTGTTCGGATATGGTAAAATTTTGCAGTTTTTACTGGCATATACAGAGCAGATTCCAGAACTTAGCAGAAGTGAAGAACGCAGACTGGAGCGGATCATTGAACGTTGTACCGGTGTCGGAAGACGGCATTATGATAAGATCAGCCAGGTGATACGTGATCTTCCGGAGGAACGTGAGGAATGGAATCTGGAACAGAAAGTAAAATTTCGGAATGTCAAACTGGCGGTTCTTTTATTTGCTGCCGGGGCAGTAATTGCGGCAGCAGGAATTGGGATGAGCCGGGGAAGAGAAAGCAACAATACAGTTGGGAAAAGTGAAACGGCAGTGCAAGATCAGAAAGCAGACGATGTAAAAACAATACCAGAAGAACATAGTGAAACTGAACAGGAAAGAAAAAAAGTATTGGAAGATATGAAATGGAAGAAAGAGATGGAGGAACGGGTTCAGGAGATTCTGGAATCGGTCAAAGCATGTGAAAAGAAGATAGAAGAAACGACGAAAGAAGAGAATAACGGGGAAAACAAGGAAGAAGCAGAGCAAACGACAGAACAGCAAACAGAGGAAACTGCGGAAAAATATGTAGAAGAGGAAATACAACAGGAAACGAAACAAGAAGTGATAAATGATCCGGTTGTTCCGGAATAAGAAAAAAGTCTCCATAAAAGGGAGGATGCCGGGTAACCATTTACTGGTTCCCGGCATGTATTATGAAAAAGTTTATTCAAAGTTTTTTGTTTTTTCCTTTGATGCTTATAGTATATGTGAGAGAAATGAAGAAAAAGTGATAAGAAGATGAAAGATTTTTAAATGATAAATGAACAAATTATGAACGACAGATGTAGTGGAAAATAACGGTTTAAAAAAGAATGGCAGTGTGGTATTCTACATCTAAAGAGAACTTCGGAAGTTACTGTTCACTCCCGTGTCAATCACTCCGCTGATTGACACGGAGGATGCGTGTTTTGACTTGAATGCATCTCGCCCCATCGCCAAAGGCGATTTAAAATGGCGAGATGCGTTGCTGGTCGCACATCGTGTGAACAGTAACCTTCGGAACAGGAGGTAATAGTTGAATATGACAAGACAGGAATTTATCCGAAAATTACAGGAGGCTTTGAATGGAAAGCTTGATGACGCAACAATTCAGGATCATCTTAAGTTTTATGATGATTATATTATAGAAGAAATGAGAAAAGGAAAGAGCGAGCAGGAGGTCTTGGAACTGCTTGGAGATCCGTGGGCAATTGCGAAAACCATTGTAGATGCAAGTGATGGAACAGACGAAGAAGTGGTTTATGAGAACAGGAGTCCATTCAATAATTCGTACAACCAGACAACGCAGGCACAGAACAGCTATACTGGTTATGGACAGAAGGATGAATATGGAACAGAGCATTCTTATGGTTCCTATCATGAGTTCAGATTAGATACCTGGTGGAAGAAGGCTTTGCTGATTCTTGCAGTTGTATTTGTAGTCGTAGTAGTTGTGTCTGTTATAACAGGAATCATCAGTTTTCTGGCACCGGTTCTTGTTCCTCTTCTGATCATTATGATCGTGATCAGACTGATCGGTGGGAACCGACGATATTAGAAAAAAGAAAAGTAAAAGACCGATGGGGGAGCCATCGGTCT
>OCAK01001282.1_pt1 | contig 14914 bp, 17 predicted proteins | sample 1538301 | NCBI WGS metagenome assembly OCAK01 (sample SAMEA2580285, study PRJEB22360) | human gut metagenome | biome: human gut; feature: human-associated habitat; material: faeces | place: Denmark | collected 2008/2010 | reverse complement strand
TAATATAAAAGAAAAACTTCCACTTAAGAAGAAATGGAAGTTTTTCAGTGCCCTTGAAAATAAAGGGTTTATCGCAAAATGCTCACCTTAACTTATTATACGATTTCACTTACGTTTATTCTTCCCTTGGAAGCTGATAAGGGCAAACACAAGGGCAAGAAAATCTGATAACAAGATATAAGAGAATGTGGCAATCGGAGAACTGTGACGTATGTGCGAATATATTATACTGGAGGATTTATTATATGGACAAGTACATTTTTGATGAAAGCAACGGTTTATGGTATGAATTGCAGGGAGATTATTATATCCCTTGTCTGATACTTTCCGAAGAAGAAACACAGCCTATCGGTTTGTGGGGACAGCGCCACAAGCAGTATCTAAAGGAGCATAAGCAGTTCCTCTATACCACAATGCTGATTGAGGGTACACTAAACTCCTACCTTGCAGATATTGACAGACAGGCACAGGAGCGTTTGCTCCTGCTGACAAAGCAAATTGCAGAGCAGGAAAATGTGACCGAGAAACTGAAAGCAGATAATGCTATGCTGTGGGTACAGAAAATGAATGAAATTCAGTCCAGAGTTAGAGAAATCATTTACAGCGAGATTATCTACGCATAACAGAATGAGTGATTGGGGCGGTAAGCCAGCTTTTGGCTTACTGCCCTTGTCTGCTCATAAGCAAAATAAAGAAATACCGTCAATGGCAGTGCTTGCACTGTTCATCGAGACCATTGACGGTATTGCGTATTTTGCTATCGCTGTCCGTGGCTTTTTTCAATTTTAAACGTTGCTTAAAACAACTTATTGTGTTAAAATATATGCTGATACAAATAAGAGTTTAGGAGGAACCGAAACTATGACAGCCTCAATGCGTTTAAGATAAGCTGGCAATAAAAAAAGCAGAATCTATCCCCGATGATAGGCTTTTTTTCTTGTGCTTATTTATACGATATTGAGCATTCATTAGTTACGGTGAGATATAAGTTATTTAACTATACCTTTATTTAACTATACCTTTATTTAACTATGTCTTTAATATGAATGTTTCCAAATTGTATGTATGCAGACCAAAAGCCACATTGTGGATTTTGGCCTGCATTTTTTATTGCCTAGAATGCTGTTCAAAATAGAAATTCAAGCAAAATAATATGCAGGAGATAATATAAATGGAAAAATACAACAATTGGAAACTTAAGTTTTATACAATATGGGCAGGGCAGGCAGTATCATTAATCACTAGTGCCATCCTGCAAATGGCGATCATTTTTTACCTTACAGAGAAAACAGGATCTGCGATGGTCTTGTCTATGGCTTCACTAGTAGGTTTTTTACCCTATGCGGTCTTTGGACCAGCTATTGGTGTATTAGTGGATCGTCATGATAGGAAGAAGATAATGATTGGTGCTGATTTAATTATCGCAGCAGCTGGGGCAGTGCTTGCTATTGTTGCATTGTATATGGAGCTACCTATCTGGATGGTTATGGTAGTATTGTTTATCCGTAGCATTGGAACGGCTTTTCACACCCCGGCTCTCAATGCGGTTACGCCACTTTTAGTACCAGAAGAACAGCTTACGAAATGTGCAGGCTATAGTCAGTCTTTGCAGTCTATAAGCTATATTGTTAGTCCGGCGGTTGCAGCACTCTTATACTCCGTTTGGGAACTAAATGCTATTATTGCCATCGATGTATGGGGTGCTGTGATTGCATCTATTACGGTAGCAATTGTACGTATTCCTAAACTGGGTGATCAAGTGCAAAGTTTGAAACCAAATTTCATACGAGAAATGAAAGAAGGAATGGCTGTACTACGGCAAAATAAAGGATTATTTGCTTTATTACTCGTTGGAACATTATATATGTTTGTTTATATGCCCATAAATGCTTTATATCCTTTAATCACTATGGAATATTTTAATGGTACACCGATGTATATTTCTATTACGGAGATTGCTTATGCCTCTGGTATGTTGATAGGGGGTCTATTATTAGGGTTATTTGGGAATTACCAAAAGCGAATCTTATTAATAACGGCATCCATTTTTATGATGGGGATAAGCTTAACCATTTCAGGATTACTTCCCCAAAGTGGATTTTTCATATTTGTAGTCTGCTGTGCAATAATGGGGCTTTCGGTTCCGTTTTACAGCGGTGTACAAACAGCTCTTTTTCAGGAGAAAATAAAGCCTGAATATTTAGGACGTGTATTTTCTTTAACTGGAAGTATCATGTCTCTTGCTATGCCAATTGGGTTAATTCTTTCTGGATTCTTTGCTGATAGAATCGGTGTAAATCATTGGTTTTTACTATCAGGTATTTTAATTATTTGCATTGCAATAGTTTGCCCAATGATAACTGAGATTAGAAAATTTGATTTAAAATAAACAATATTGGAGGGATATTTATGTATCTTATTTTCATGTAATTCTTCCTGCTTAAATCGCAGGGTTTTCCCTGCGTACAAGCAAATGAAAACATGCGATTATAGACAGGAGGAAAATGTTATGGAATTGATATTAAAAGCAAAAGACATTCGTGTGGAATTTAAAGGACGCGATGTTTTAGATATAGATAATTTAGAAGTATATGATTATGACCGTATTGGTTTAGTAGGAGCAAATGGTGCAGGAAAAAGCACTTTATTCAAGGTGCTTTTAGGCGAATTAACTCCTCTAGGATGTAAAATGAATCGTCTGGGTGAACTTGCCTATATCCCTCAGTTGGACGAAGTAACCTTGCAGGAGGAAAAAGATTTTGCACTTGTAGGCAAGCTTGGTGTTAAGCAATTAGATATACAAACCTTGAGCGGCGGTGAAGAAACAAGGCTTAAAATAGCACAAGCTTTATCGGCACAGGTTCATGGTATTTTAGCGGATGAACCTACGAGTCATTTAGACCGTGAAGGAATTGATTTTCTAGTCGGACAGCTAAAATATTTTACAGGTGCACTGTTAGTTATTAGCCATGACCGCTATTTTCTTGATGAGGTAGTAGATAAAATATGGGAACTGAAAGATGGCAAAATCACTGAGTATTGGGGAAACTATTCTGATTATCTTCGTCAGAAAGAGGAAGAACGCAAGAACCAGGTTGCAGAATACGAGCAATTTGTTACCGAACGTGCCCGATTGGAAAGGGCTGCGGAGGAAAAGCGAAAACAGGCTCGTAAAATAGAACAGAAGGCAAAAGGTGCTTCAAAGAAAAAAAGTACGGAACGTGGAGGGCGTTTGGCTCATCAGAAATCAATGGGAAGTAAGGAAAAAAAGATGCATAATGCCGCTAAATCTCTAGAGCATCGGATTGCGGCCTTAGGAAATGTAGAAGCTCCGGAAGACATTCGCAGAATTCGTTTCAGGCAAAGTAAAGCATTGGAGCTCCATAATCCATATCCTATTGTCGGTACGGATATTACTAAAATATTTGGAGATAAGGTATTGTTTGAAGATGCATCTTTTCAAATTCCGCTTGGAGCAAAAGTGGCTCTAACTGGTGGGAATGGAACAGGAAAAACAACTTTAATCCAAATGATCTTAAACTATGAAGATGGAATTTCTATTTCACCTAAGGCAAAAATAGGATACTTTGCACAAAATGGTTACAAGTACAACAGTAATCAGAAAGTCCTGGAGTTTATGAAGGAGGATTGTGATTACAATGTTTCAGAAATTCGTTCCGTGCTTGCATCCATGGGGTTTAAACAGAACGATATTGGAAAAAGCTTATCTATTTTAAGCGGTGGCGAAATTATGAAATTATTGCTAGCTAAAATGCTTATGGGTAGATATAACATCCTACTAATGGATGAACCGAGCAACTTCCTTGACATACCAAGCCTGGAGGCCTTGGAAATACTAATGAAGGAATATGCAGGAACGATCATGTTTATCACCCATGACAAACGGTTACTTGAAAATGTGGCTGATGTAATTTATGAAATTAAAGATAAGAAATTAAACGTAAATGGTAAATAGCCGGTACCATGCCACTTGTTAGTTTTTGTGAGATAATTACTCTAAAAAATCTAAGGTTTTTTAGGGAGGAACATCTTATGGATAAAATTACTCACAAAGTCCGCTGCGAACAATGGGCTAACATAATAAAAGAATGCCTGGCTAAAACAGTTTGTGCAATGCTCTGCAATATGATATCGCCAACATCGTGGCCATAATTATCATTGATGTACTTAAAATCATCTACATCTATTACGGCCATTGCCTGAATATCATCTGTGCCTTGAAAATGCTCGTCATAATAGCGGCGATTGTAAATACTGGTTAAGGAATCAATATATAATAAGTGCAGTTGCTGCTGTTTGCGAGACAAGGCGGTGTATTTTTTACAGGAAAACAGCCTATCGTAGTCTATTTTATTTCTTATATCCTGAATATTTTTAGCCTCTTGTTCCTGAGAGGCAGCCATTAGTTCGTCTTCAAGTGTATGCGTATCTGCTCAATGGTCGCTTCATCAACGCCGCACTCACGCAGCAGCTTTTCCTCCGCTTCTTTCCAGATACGCCATTTCCTGTCCTCCCGTCCGTGGTTGTATGCCATTCTTACTTCCTCCAATCAGAATTGATTGAGAGGGCAGAGAAAAGCCCCCTCATCTTCCCAAAGGAAAAAACAAGGGGGCTGAACGCCTTAAATTTTAATTTTCTATTATCTTTCTTAGTTTTATTAGGATTCTGGCTTTGCGTTTGTTTACAACGCTCTGGGTTATGCCCAACCTCGCCCCGACTTCACGCTCGGAAAGTCCGTCAAAAAAGATTGCCTGTATCAGCTCCTGTTCACTATCCGACAGCAAAGGCAGGGCGGCTTTCAGCCTGTCCACCATGACCGCATTGACAACGGTTTCTGCAATGTCCACCGCTTCATCAGTGATAAAGTCCAGAGGATTCCCCTCGCTGTCCGTAAATCCGTCGAGAGATAGCAGTCTATTCTTTGTATCTAATTTTTGCAGATAACGCCACCGTTCCTTGTCACGGTAGAAGTCTGTGTATTGCTCCCTCACGACTTCAAGCAGACAGCCTTGAATGGGGATAAACAGCTTGTCCATATAGGTCTGGTCGGATTCCCTGCAACGGCAGAACTCCGTGTAGGATAATTCCACATAGCCGCCACTTTCTCTGATATATACCTTTCTTGGTGCATATTTCACCATAAATACCTCCCATCTGAATTTTTGAAATGTAAAAAATCCAGATGGAGAGGCGGAGAACGACACCGCATATCAGAAACAGCCCTACGGCACTTTCCAACAAAAATCGACAAAAGAAAAACCGCAAAGGCTCTGTGACCTTTACGGTTATAGGAAATAGTAATTCTATTGTATGGAGATTGTACTTCTACTTTCAAGGTGAGAAGTACCGTTGCACTGGCAGAAATTTTTTTAACTGGTTTCCTGCCGTTCTCTGATATGCTATGTATTGATAAATTTTGCTTCGTATGAGCAGATAGATAACTGCCCGAAAAAAGGACATAAAAAAATCCCTCCAAATTTAAAAACAAATTCAGAGGGTAATTTAGGGTATAACAAAATAACCCACCCGAATATCGTTTTTTTTATTTGGTGAGTTTGTTCTTTCAAATACGAAACAAAAAGAGCCGATGATTCGTGAATTGTTCCACAATTTCATCGGCTCTGCGTCTTAAGCGTCTGGCTCTTTGATGACAGTTATCTTCAAGTTGTCAACTTTAATCAATCTTTCTTGTCTGCATTTTGGACAATAAAGGGGATAATTCTCCAAAACAGTGTCCTTCCTAATTTTATTACGGGTTTTGCTCCCACAAACAGGACACAATATCCATTCGCATTTCATCATAATTAGTCTCTAATCCTTTCAAATCTCATTTTATATGACTTTTGCAAGCTGTTAAGCTAACTTGTGGAACATATGCCGAACCTTATCTATACGGCTATTCGGGCGGCGGGGTTGGCAAATAAATTTACCAATAGCTGGCTGGTATCCTTTTAACTCTGTCAAGCAGACTCCCTGCCCATTTGTGAAATAAGTTAAATCGTTCCTGTATTCTTGAATACATCTAGCAGGGATTTCTCCTTTCAGAATGACCTCGTCATTCTTTATCTGAGTACTTACAATATCTGCACAATACCTTGGAGCATCATGATACGCCCGTGAGAGATATTCCTGCGGTGCATAAATTTCAAAGTGGAGATATGGCTCTAATAGTTCTGTCCCTGCTTTTTTTAAAGCCTGCTCCAATACGATAGGGGAAAGCAGCCGAAAGTCTGCGGGGGTACTTACAGGACTATAATACAATCCATATTCAAAACAGATTTTACAGTCTGTCACTTTCCATCCATACAGCCCCTGCTCGCAGCCATAAAGAACCCCCTCCATAACCGCATTTTGGAACGATTGATTTAAATATCCAAGTGAAACTCTGCTTTCATACTGCACTCCGCTTCCAATAGGGAGCGGCTCTATGGACAACCCGACAGAAGCCCAGAAAGGATTTGGCGGGACTTCTATGTGGATGGTATATTCTGCTTTTCTAAGCGGTCTTTCCATATATATAACAGTAGGCTCTTTTATTTCTGCCTCCACATGATATTTTTCCTCAAGGATGGCACAAATGACTTCCATCTGCACATTCCCCAAAAAAGAAAGTATAATCTCATGCGTTGTAGTATCCACATAATATTTTAAAAGAGGGTCGCCATCTGAAATTTCTGTAAGTGCCCCAAGCAATATTTCCCGCTGTTCAGATTTCTTTACTGCAATCGTTGTTTGGAGCATAGGGAGAGGATTTTCAATAAATTTTCTCTGCGGCAACAGTATTTCGTTCCCCAAAATACTGTTTAGCTGCAAAACATCATTTGGTAAAATTACAATATCACCAGAGCAGGCTGTATCGGATGAATATAATTCACCGTTTGTCGGAACATACATCTCTGTGATTTTTATTTTCTCTTTTTCAGATATTCTAATAACATCCCTCAAATGCAATGTTCCGCTATATATACGCACATAAACAAAACGCCGCCTTTTCTCTGAATATTCAATCTTAAAAACCTGCCCGCATAGTTCAGATTGACCTTCAGGCGTTGATGAATAAAATTTACTGGCAATTACTTCTATAAGCTGCCGAATCCCCAGATTGTTTTTAGCGCTTCCGTGATAAACGGGAAATAACGTTCCGTTTTGGAATCTCCTGTTTTCTTCCTGTTCCAGTTCTGACATTTTAAACGGTTTCCCTGACATATATTTCTCTAATAGTTCATCGTTTCCCATAATTACCGCATCCCACTGTTCCATATCGTCATTGTCCGTTACATTTATATGGGGATGCTGCCCAACCTTTTGCTTCACTATAATTTCCGAAGAAAGCTTTGCTTTCATTTCCCGATATACCATTGGCAAATCAATCCCCTCTTGGTCAATTTTATTGATGAAAAAAATTGTCGGAATCTTCATTATCTGTAGTGCATGAAACAGTATACGGGTCTGTGCCTGTATGCCATCCTTTGCAGAAACTAATAATACTGCTCCGTCTAATACGGATAAAGAACGGTATACTTCCGCCAAAAAATCCATATGGCCTGGCGTATCTATAATGTTGACTTTTACATCCTCCCACTGAAAAGATGTCACTGCTGTCTGGATAGTGATTCCCCTTTGACGCTCCAAATTCATTGTATCTGTCCTTGTTGTGCCTTCATCTACGCTCCCTAGTTCTGCAATTGCACCACTGGTATACAATAAACTTTCCGTTAATGTTGTCTTTCCTGCGTCAACGTGAGCCAGAATGCCTAAGTTAATTATTTTCATGTGATTTTCCTCCTATCAACACCCAAAAAAGGGCATAAAAATACCCAGTGATAAATACTCCTATCACTGGGTAAATAACTCCAATAGCCCCAAAACACTTATATGTTTTCGGGCATATAAAATTACATGATAAAAGTATTCTTAAACTGGGTACAAAAAACTAAGCCCCATATTAAAAGTGAAACGGGACTGCTACTTTTTGTTCCCACTATCAAATTGACAGTTTATTTAAGAATACCTTGCCGCATATTTATTAACTCCTTGTATAATACTGAATCTAATTATATTCCTTAACCCTTTATTTGTCAAGCTGACAAACTAAAGCAGAAAAAGCGGCAGGATTTCCCCCTGCCACTAATCATCTGTTTATGCAAAAATAATTTCCTTTTCCACAATCTCCCTCGCACAAGCCCTTATGTTATTGAGGCATCCTGTCCATTCTAAGGCGTTTTCTGCCTTTAGCTGTTCCGTTATGCCCTGTGCCTGTTTCATACCCTCTATGAGCCTTTCAAAGCGTTCCTGTGCCTGTCTGTTGATGTCGGCAAGGTAGGCGTTTAGCCTGCCGCTTGTAAGAAGATTGGTGTATGTAACTTTACGGTACTGTTTTAGATAATCTAAATGCCGTTGCCCCCAGATGCCTATTGCCTGTTCTTCTTCGGCGGGTACAGTTAAGCACGGTATCAAATAATCCCCTTGCCTTTCGTATTTGCCGCCCAGTTCCTCAAATAATGATTTTGCCATTGTCTGTTACCTCCACATTCTTTTTTATTTTGAATGTCCGCAAAATCCGTCCTACATCAGAGGAACACCCAGATGATCAGACATTTGTCAAAGCGCCTGTCCAGGAACCATTGATCCCAGAAAGTTATGCATCGGAATCCGTTGTAGGATGGGCAATGCACCAGAAGTACCAGAATGGTCTGCCATTAAACCGGCAGGAATCGGAATGGAAGCAGCTGGGTGTCCCATTAAGCCGGGCTACGCTTGCTAACTGGATCATTTACTGTGCCGAGAATTACCTCTGTCATGTTTATGATTATTTTCACCGTCAGTTAGGTCAGTTTACAAGGAACTACACGCAGACCGTGAAACGGGCTGCTGACAACAAACGGCGCTATGCTCCCGGCTGGGTGCATAGCACCTGTTTGTTGCGGGGGTTTCCAAAGGGGGCAGCGCCCCATTTGGCACACGACTTTGCGGAGCAAAGTGTAGTGTGTTATACGCTCTGTCGGCGTTGCCCTGAAAATACCGTTGCCGCCGGGGAGGGCAAGGGCATTTGACGCGGCAGGAAAGCAGGGCTTTGTTTGGGGCTGGTAAGCCGGAAACAAAGGGCTGATTTCAGCAGCAGACAGGGCGTATTATGAAAGTCCCCGTCCCTCGTCCTCCGCCCCCGGCCTATGGGACAAAAAGTCCCAAAGCTCTGGACACCGTGACCAGATGTGTGGCCACACTCCGGGAAAAGTAGCAGGACGGCAGGAAACCGTCAAGGCTGAAATGAATGGGCTGACGCCCGGCCTTGACCGTTCCCCGCCGCCCCGCTGGATGGGTGGACAAGGTGGCCAATCCCTAAAAGTGTTTGGCCGCACTCGTTCATTTTGGGGCCTTTCTTCTCCCAAAATTGAAATGGGCGGGAAAGCCCTAAAATGGCTTTCCCGCCTTGATTACCCATTAGCAAAGACGGGCGAGACTGTCAACGGCGGCGCTGAAAGCGCCGTTCATCTTGACCGTTGACTGGCTCGCCTGGCTTTGCTACTGCCCGTAAGAGATGGAAAAACAAGATGGAAAACAAGGTTAAAAATGGTTGACAAGTCTATCGGATGTGTGTTATACTGTGCGACAGTTTGAGATTGGAAGGAGGCTTACGTGTGTTAATTTGTGTACGCTAATAAGCAATAAAAAGTAGAAGTACCTTTCCACATGATGGTGGGCTTTTTTTGCGTGCGTATGCAAAGGAACACGTAGGTTTGACACGAGCAGTCTTTGAACTGTATCGTGGTGTTTTTTCGTGCTTTGTTGTTATGCAGGCGTCTGCCCTCTCTGTGGGACAACGCCTGCTTTTTATTGCAGAAACAAAGGAACAATGCAATAAAAAAGGAGGTTCGCATTATGACCCAAAACAACAATTCATGGAGAAAAACTTATTTTACACTTCTTGCCGGACAAGCAATATCCTTTATTAGCAGCGGTATTTTGCAAATGGCCATTATCTTTTATTTGGTTGCGAAAACTAATTCTGCAATCATATTGACGGCGGCAACACTGATTGGATTTTTGCCGCAAGCCTGTTTAGGCCCGTTTGCAGGTGCTTTTGTTGACCGGCACAGCCGTAAAAGCGTAATGATTGGTGCGGATTTGATAATTGCCGCCGCTGGCGGTATTCTGGCGCTGGTGGCGTTTTACATGGAATTGCCCGTATGGTCTATTATGGTTGTCCTGTTAATCCGAAGTGCGGGAACTGCTTTTCATTCTCCAGCATTCAGCGCAGCAACACCTATGATTGTGCCAAAAGAGGAACTTACAAAATGCGCTGGTTACACGCAGACCATGCAAGCAGTAAGTGCGATTATCAGTCCAGCTGCCGCAGCGTTTTTATATGCTGTTTGGCCTCTTAATGCAATTATATTGTTAGATATTGTGGGTGCAATCCTTGCCTGTGTGACTGTTGCGATTTCGTCCATACCAACGCCTGAACTATGTCCAGAAACGAAAAGACAACAGTTTTTACAGGATATGAAAGAGGGGTATGTGGTATTAAAGCAAAACAGGGGCCTCTTTGCTCTGCTCTGGATTGGTGTAATTTATATGTTCTTTTATATGCCAATCAGTACGCTTTTTCCTCTCATCTGTATGTCATACTTCAAAGGAACACCGGCCCATGCCTCTGCCGCTGAAATTGCTTTTGCGGTTGGTATGCTGCTTGGCGGAGTCATTCTGAGCATTTGGGGCGGTTTTAAGAAACGGCGGTACACCATCGGTCTTTCCGTTCTCCTGATGGGCGTTAGCAATATGCTCTCCGGGCTTTTGCCGCCAGACGCATTTCTTGTCTTTGTTGTGTGCTGTACTGTTATGGGAATTTCCGCTCCATTTTACGGTGTGCAAGATGCGATTTTTCAAGAAACGGTCAAACCAGAATATCTGGGGAGAGTTTTTTCTCTACTGACAAGCGCCGCTTCCCTCGCCATGCCGTTTGGCCTTGTCATTTCCGGGCCTCTGGCGGAGCGGCTGGGAGTTGAGAAATGGTTTGTCATTTGCGGAATTGGCATTATCATCGTTGCGCTTGCCGTATTTTTACTACCCGGTTTGAGAGAGATTGACAATACGCAATAATCAACTGCACCTTTTTCTATTACTAAACAAAATGCCTGGATGGTGGTTCTGAAAAACCAGAACCGCCGTTCAGGCATTTTTTATCTTCGTCCTCTCTGCGGTTTTGGATTCTTCAGCAAGTCGGATTTTTCCGCAATCTTTTTCAGCCACTTCCGTTCTTCTACTGACAGCTTCCTAAAATTCAGCTTGAGCCGTTTGCAGATAAACGCCAAGTACGCTTGTTCCGTGTCGCTGTCCTGGCTGACGATTTCACCAGCAGTTTCCAGCATTTCTTTTAGCGGGTTATCCTCTGGGACGCTGAAAAAATCGTCCTTGTGTGTTTCCCGCAGAGCAAGGGCAATCCCGTTTATGTCCCGTTGTATCACATAGCGGCAAAACTCGTCCTCATCAATATGGGCGGTGATAAGCTGTCTTAACTGCGTATCACTCATGCCAGGATTATGCTTTTTTATAACAGTTGCGCTCATCGTGTCCACTATGGCGTTTGCACCCTGCGCCTGTTTCAGTGCCGTTCCGTTCACATAGATTTCAAGGTCAGCCATCAGCCGGGGGAAATCCGGGTGCGCCGCCAGCTCACACAGCAGGGTATTGTCTATCCTCCCGCTTTTCAGCAGGTCAATCATTTCATCACTCAAACGCAGGTCTGCAAGATCGGCGTTTGGGTGATTTTTCATTTCAGACAGCCCCAGCAGATAATCAGCGGTCACACCGTAAAACTTCGCCAGCCGGATAAGGGCATAGTGGCTGATGTCCTTGAAGTCTTCCGTTTCGTAACTGCCCAGCGCAGACTTGGAAAGCCCGGTCTGCTCCGCAAGCTGCCCCAGCGTCAAGCCACGCTCCACACGTAGGTCTTTTAATCGCTCTTGTATGGATAAAGACATATTCACCCTCCTTGCTAGCTCAACGAAAGAGAAGCCGTTATGCTATGTACTATGCTCATAGCATAACGGCATAGGCATTTACAGTTTTATTTTACCATTTGCTACATCTTCACGAAATTTATCAACAAGCTTCGCTGTCAGCTTGGATTTACCGTAGTGTTCAAGTACAAAAGTACGATAACTTTTTCCATCTACAAGCACATCACTTTTTCTGGTCAACAACCAATTTCCGTTACCTCCTCCCTGTTCTCTAATATTCCAGTCTTTCCCATATCTTTTATAGATTTCATCTTTTTTACCTTGAACAGACATTGATTCGCTTGGAATATAAACAATTTGCATAATAGCTCCTCCTTTATTTTGTGCAAGAAGACCAGAAACCTGAATTTGTCTTTTATCTTTTTTTGATTATATCACAAATCCGAGAGCGTGGAAATAGGGAGTTTTTCAGGCTGATTTCCTACCTCTTGGATATACGGCACAGGCGGTCAAAAAGGTGTAGACTTGGGATAGTTCATCGATGGACAAGCACCTTGGAAACAGAACACGCCAAAGAAAACGGAGGGACGCATGAGCAAAAGACCCTATCAACACCTGCCGCCGCTGGAACACAGGCCGGACGGCTCCCCCTACCGCATAACCCCGCCCCAGAAGAGACGAGCCAGCGGCCTGATACGCCGGGAGTGCTGCAACTGCGAGGACGGAAACTGCCTTGCGCTGGACGATGGCGACACCTGCGCCTGTCCGCAGATGATTTCGTTCTCCGTCTGCTGCAAGTGGTTCCGCTGGGCGGTCTTGCCGCTGGACAGGACGCTGGAAGCGGAGATTTACCGGGACAGGGACTTGAAACGCTGTGCGGAGTGCGGCGGTGTGTTCGTCCCGAAGTCCAACCGGGGCAAATACTGCCCGGACTGCGCCGCCAGAGTTCACAGGCGGCAGAAAACAGAAAGTGAACGGAAAAGGAGGTCTGCTGTGGACAGTTAAGAGCGGGAAAAGCCTTGATTTGCAAGGCTCCGCAAGCCCTCAACCGGGGCGGCTGGTATCATTTATCATTCGCCCCGGAAAACGGGCCTCTAACCGTCCACAAAACACGCTATGACAAACACGATTTATATTCACCAGCCGGAAAAGGCGTTCAGTTTCACCCGGCTCCCCAATTTCCTTTTTGAAGCACCCACATTCCAGCCCTTGAGCAACGAAGCGAAGGTGCTGTATGCCTTTGTCCTGCGCCGGGCGGAGTTGTCCCGGAAGAACGGCTGGGCGGACGAGTACGGGCGGGTCTACCTGTACTACCCCATCTGCGAGGTGGTCGCTTTGCTCCGCTGCGGGCGGCAGAAAGCGGTCAACACCCTGCGGGAGTTGCAGTATGCGGGGCTGGTGGAAATCCAGAAACAGGGCTGTGGAAAACCCAACCGCATTTACCCGAAATCCTATGAAGCGGTTCCAAACACCGACTTCAAGAAATCCGGTTATGGTACGCCGGAGGGCTGAAAACCGTACTTGGCGAGTACGAAAATCAATCCTCTTGAAGTACGGAAATCTGACGGTATATAGAAATACAGAGATTAAAACCATCTATTTACATTCATTCCATTCCAATCCTATCAGAGATATTTTCGGCGGGAAAACCCGCCGGAAAGGAATGGAATGGGGAAAGGAGTTCAATGGCACAACACGCAATTTTGCGATTTGAGAAGCACAAGGGCCACCCGGCGGGGCCGCTGGAAGCCCACCATGAACGGAAAAAGGAGCAGTACGCCAGCAACCCGGACATTGACACCAGCCGGAGCAAGTACAATTTCCACATCGTCAAGCCGGATGGCCGCTACTACCATTTCATTCAGAGCCGCATCGAGCAGGCCAGATGCCGCACCCGCAAGGACAGCACTCGGTTTGTGGACACGCTGATTACCGCCAGCCCGGAGTTTTTCAAGGGCAAGTCCCCAAAGGAGATAGCGGCCTACTTCCAGAGGGCGGCGGACTTCCTCATTGACCGGGTGGGCCGGGAGAACATCGTTTCGGCTATGGTACACATGGATGAAAAAACGCCCCATCTGCACTTGGTCTTTGTGCCGCTGACAAAGGACAACCGCCTGTGCGCCAAAGAAATTATCGGCAACCGGGCCAATCTGACGAAGTGGCAGGACGATTTTCACGCCTGTATGGTGGAGCAGTACCCCGACCTGGAGCGTGGGGAAAGCGCCAGCAAGACGGGCCGGAAGCATATCCCCACCCGGCTGTTCAAACAGGCGGTCAACCTCTCCAAACAGGCGAGGGCCATTGAAGCGGTTCTCTCCGGCATTACCCCGCTGAACGCCGGAAAGAAGAAAGAGGAAGCCCTCTCCATGCTGAAAAAGTGGTTTCCGCAGATGGAGAACTTCTCCGGGCAACTGAAAAAATACAAGGTCACAATCAATGACTTGTTAGCGGAAAATGAAAAGCTGGAAGTCAGGGCAAAGGCCAGCGAAAAAGGCAAGATGAATGACACGATGGAACGGGCGAAGTTAAAAAGCGAACTGGACGATATGCGGCGGCTGGTTGACCGTATCCCGCCGGAGATTTTAGCGGAACTGAAACGGCAACAGCGGCAGCATGGAAAGGAAAGGTGATCTTATAAGTAATATCAGATACAAAAAGGAAATCGAAATCGTGACTTTTCAGGGAAAGGAAATCACACTGGAAAATCTCTCCCCGGTGTTCACGCCGGAACAGGAAGCAGCCAAACGCCGGGAACTGGAACAGCAGCTTTATGAGGTGTTCCGCAAGTACGCCGACAAGCGGGAGAGTGAGGAAGCCGGGACATAAGGTTTTCCAAACCCATCATTGATTTGCGGGGCTGCTGGCGGTATAATAGAACTGTCAGCAGCTCCGTTTCTTTTTTAAGAAAAGGAGCGACAATATGAACAATCGAA
>OCAK01001275.1_pt1 | contig 15031 bp, 26 predicted proteins | sample 1538301 | NCBI WGS metagenome assembly OCAK01 (sample SAMEA2580285, study PRJEB22360) | human gut metagenome | biome: human gut; feature: human-associated habitat; material: faeces | place: Denmark | collected 2008/2010 | reverse complement strand
ATAAAGATGTTTTTATGGGATGGTTTTACAGGTATCATGATACAGACAAACAATAATCTGTGTGGTGATACCTGTAAATAGTCCTATATTTTAAATTTGACCTCCAAAGTAAATTGTGCAAATCTCTTTTTTTCTTTGTTATATAAAATTTCCTTTATAATAGTTTTCAAAGCCTTATTTTTCAATTCTATATTATCAGTGTTTTCATAACTTTCTATAGCACACTCTATATTTTCTGCTAACTCCTTATAATCAATGTCCTTGCTAACTTCTGCCTCTAATAACTTTTTAGTACCTTTTATAGCTATTTCTATTTCTTCTTTCTTATTTGCCAAAGTCTGTTGTCTTTCTAAAAAAGTATCTACATCATATATACCTCTTTCTAGCAAGTCATGTAATTTATTTTTCTGCTTATCTAATTCTTTTTCTTCTTTTTCTAGAGTGGTTAGAGTATTTTGTAACATCTCTAGTTGCTTATTTTCTCTATCTTCTATTTCTGTATTATCTAACTCATCTTTAATCTCTTTTAATTCTATTTTCAAAACATTTATTATTTCTTCTTCTATTAGATCTAGCCTAGAAGAGCCAACCTCGTAGCATTGTTTGCAACGCAAATAAAGTACAGGGCCTTCTTTACCTGTATTGTAAGATGCTACCATTGTATGTTTACAATTAGAACATTTTACTATACCAGCTAATGGATTAATTAGTTTTCTACCACTTTTCTTAGCGGGTATTTGATTATTTATTCTTATTTCTTGTGCTTGATTCCAGTCATCTTCACTTATAATAGCCTGATGTTTTCCTTTACACGCTATCATATCACTTTCTCGATTTTTTCTTGTTTTTGTTCCTTTTCTCTTATATTCAAACCAAGTCACATAGCCACAATACGTTTTATTTCTTATAATCCTTCTGACTGCACATTCTGTAAAACATTTACCAGCAGTTGTTTTATAGCCTAGAGTGTTTAGATGATTCATTATCTTATATGCACCTTCTCCTTTTAGATACATATCAAATACAAGTTTTATTGCTGGAGCAGTTTCTTCATCTATCATCATGTGCCTTTTCCCTAATTTATCATACTCGAATTTGTATCCTAAAGGGGCTATTGAGCCTATGAAATTACCTTCTTCTATAGATTTAACTCTACCACGTTGCATACGTTTAGTTATTACTTTTAATTCTCTACGTGCAAAGAAGGTTTTAAATTCCGTCATTTCTTCGTCTAGTTCGTTGTTTAGGTTGTAAGTCTTATCAGGTGTAACTATATAAGTATTACTTTGTTTGAAAGTATTTATAATTTTACCCTGGTCCTGCATATCTCCACGTCCTAGACGGTCTATATCCATACATAATACAGCATCATACAGATTATTTTCTACTTCTTCTAGAAGTTGTATCATTTTAGGTCTTTTTGCAATACTATCTCCACTAACTATTTCTTCTTTTATCTCAACTATATCAAGGTTTTGTTTTTTTGCAACTTCTAAAAGTGTACTCCTATGCCTACTGAGTGTATCGACCTTTTCTTTCTTTTCTAATTCTTCATCAGCCCTAGATTTTCTAAGGTATATACATGTTTTCATTGGTAACCCTCCTTATAAAAAAAGAGCAGCTGGTAAAACTGCCCTGATGTTTGTCTATAATTTTAATATTTGTTCTTTTTTATTTTCATATTCTTCTTCAGTTATAGCACTCATATCTAGAAGTTTTTTGAATTTCATTAATTCATCTGCATCACTTGATATATTTTGACTTCTATAGTTATTTTTATTTTCTATATAGTTCTCTATATATCCTTTAATTTCTAATATTTGTTCATTATCTTTTTTAGCGAAAGAAATAGTATTTTCATCTTGTACCGCATTAAAAACTCCGCCTTTAGCCTCTTGGCTACCCATTAATATTATTTGTAGATATCCAGTAGTTAAACCAGGTTTTTTATATTGTACTCCTGTTACATTATCTAAACAGATTTTCTTTGTACCTGTAAATCCTTTATTTATCGAATTCATAATTCCTTTAGCAGTAATAGAAATAAATTTCCCTTCTAAGACAATTTCATATTTACCGTTTGATTTTAAATTGTAAACTTTTTTAGAAGTTATAACTTGTCTTTCATTAGATTTATCTTTTTTAGATTTAAATAATCCCATAATTATCCCCCTCTTTAGTTTTCATTTTTTCTTAAATTGTAGCATATACCAAATTAATTTACACTATTTTCTAGTATAAAATAGATATTATGCTACAAAAATGATAGTATGAAGATACTAATTTACCAACAAAGAATAAAAAAGAGATATTCATTAGAAAAATTAGCAAGAAAAACTAATATTAGTAAAGCTGCACTTAATAACTACGAAACTGAAAAAAGGAAGGTGAATATATTCCAGCTAGAAGATATAGCCAAGGCTTTAGATTGTAAAATAACAGATTTGTTTGATTCTTATTGGAAGTAAGCATAAATTTCCGTCTACATATGTGGAAATTTTACTAAAATATTCCAAAAAGGTCTTATTAGATAGTATAATAAGACTATACAAAATATTTTGTAATTTACATATACTATATATCTGAAAAATAGTATATAATATATGTAAACGATTAATTAGAACATATGTTCTATGATTTAAGGGGGGAATAATCTGGAATATGAAAGAAAAATTAATAAATGCAATAAAAAATCATAAATTAGATCATAAACATTTAAATGAAGTTATAAAGCTAGCTAAAGAAGAATTGAATAAAACAAAAGACTAGGGATTACCTAGTCTTTTTTTATTAGTCCAAATGCCATTTTAGTTATTAATTCAAGTTGTTCATCTGTTAATTGTTCTGCTAATTTAATAGCATCATGTTCTTTTCCTGACATATCTTCTAACGGTTTTTTATTATCTACACGCCCTAGCAGATAATCTGTGGTAACGTCAAATATATCTGCTAATTGTAAAAGCGTATGGGCATCTGGTACGCTTATGCCTCTTTCGTAGCAACCGTATGCTCCTTTTGTTAAACCTATTTTACTAGCGATTTCTTGTTGTGTATAATTATTTTCCTCTCTCAGTTCTCTTAATCTTCTTGCTAACATGTTTTTCCTATCCTCCATTAAAATGCACTTTATCTATAAATATGTTATAAGTTAATTATACTTATATATTCTCTATTTATGCAAATTTTCCTCGCCTTTTTGAAATAAAATCGAAAAATTTTAGTCAAAACACTTGACAGGCTAATTTAATTTGCTATAATGTAAGTATAACAAGTCAATAAGATTTGCTTAATAATTAAAAAAACTAATTAAATTCGATTGGAGGTGATTTGATGAATAAGCTAAGAGAATACAGAACAGAGGGCAATTATAGACAAAGAGACTTAGCTGAAAAAATAGGAGTAACAAGACAAGCATTTTCTTGTTATGAATTAGGAATAGCTAAACCTCCACTAGACAAAGCTAAGAAACTAGCTGATATATTTGGAGTAACAATAGAAGATATTTTTTTTAGTAAATCAGATGAATTAAATTCGACTAATAAAAACATTGACTAATAATATTGATTGAAAGGAGATTGAAATATGGATTGTATAAACGAAATGAACAACTTAGTACAAAGTATATCATCTAGAGAAGTAGCAGAAATGATGGAGACTAGACATGATAATTTAATGAACAAAATAGAAAAACACACAACAATATTAGAAAAAGTTAGCGACCTAAAAATTAAGGTGGCTGATTTATGGATATTAAGTTCTTACTTAGATGCTCAAGGGAAAGAACGTAAAGAATATCAAGTAACTAAAAAAGGCTGTGAATTTCTAGCACATAAAACAACTGGAGAAAAGGGAGATTTATTCACTATAAGATATATGAATAAATTTGAGGAAATGGAACAGTACATAAAAGAACAACAAGTACCTCAGTTAACAGAAAAACAAATGCTGCAGTTACAAATCCTAAATGGTGATGAAATGGAGAGAATAGGAGCTTTAAAACAATATGAGGGAGTTATAACTAAACCTCTAATAGACACAATAGAAAAACAGTCAGATGCAATAAACGAATTAAAACCTCATGCAGAATATGCAGAAAGAGTTTTAGAAGATAAAAAAACATTATTAACTCCAACTCAAATAGCTAAAGATTTTGGAATGGCTGGTCAAGGTTTGAATGCATTACTCCATGAGTTAGGAGTTCAATATAAGCAAAATGGTCAATGGCTTTTATATGCTAAGTATCAAGGTAAGGGATATACAGGACCATATCAACCAGATATACCGAATGCTAAACCTCAGACAAGATGGACTCAAGCTGGTAAAAAGTTTATCCATGACATTTTAAGAAAAAATGGTTATAAAACAGTTTTAGAAAACCAACAAGAACAACAAAGATTTGATTTCAACTAAGGAGGATTGAATATGGAAGATAATAAAAAGCTAAGTTTCACATACTTTGGTGATATAAGAATAGAGAGAGCAAATGTTAGAGTGATAGAAATAGGGGCTGGAAGTCTTAAATTTGCACTAGACGAAAGATATCCTTACTACATAAAGGTTTATATAGGAGATAGCTCTGACGAAGGATTCGAATACATAGACGACATATCAGGGATAGATCCAAAAATAAATGATGATGAATTTATGACAATAGTTCTTAATTATTGTGTGCAACATGTAGAGTTTATAACAAATAAAGCAATGGAGGAAAGGGTTCAAAATTACTATAAAAAGTTAGAAAAAGAAAACCAAAAGGTAAAACAAATTTTATCTCAGTATACAGATGAACAGTTATTAAACGAAGTTAACGAAAGAGGACTTTTAGGAGGTAATTAGCATGGCAGTATATACAGGAACAGAACACTTCATAAAAAAAGAAGTATAAGCAGTATCAGACATATTAAGAGCTAGAGGTTTTAGAGAAGAATGGAGCATCATAACTCCATACCAAGCAGAAATTAAGATGTTTCACGTGTTACAAAACAAGTTTGCACTACTTAGAAAACAAGGCAATAACACAGTAGTAGATTATTCGAGATAGGGGATAAGAAATATGAATTTAAAATTGGAACGTATTAGAAGAGGGTTAAATCAAAAGCAACTATCAAAACTTTCAGGAGTTGGTGTAACTACGATAGTAAAAATAGAAAAAGGTGATATTGATAGTGTTATGGTCCATAATTTAAGAAAAATTGCTAATGCATTAGGGATGACTATAACAGAGTTATTTTTTAATGACGAACAATAGGAGGCATCATGATAGTAAAATACATAGCAGTAAGTATAGTTTTTTCAGTAGGCTTTTTCCTAGGAGCATGGTGGAGAAGTATCCACGAATAGGACAAATCCAAGAATACATAGTTTTTAGTAGGGGGTGCTTAGATGGAGTATAAAATAACCCATGAATATGAAAACGACAGAGCAAAAGTGATTATGAAGTCACCAGTAGGGCTTACAGAAGAGGAAAGAAGTTTAATCTTAAAAGATATAAAAAAAGCATTTTATGAAATAGCTAAATACAATTACCAACAAGCTCAGGAAGGTGCTGGAGCTTAAAAAAGGGGGGATAACAAATGACAAATCAAGAGTTTAGAGTAAAAGCTTTAGGTTTATTTGCTAAAGCAGAATACATCAACGATAATCTAGAATTTGCAAAAATAGGAATGGACCTATCTTTACAAGTTAGTGGTGAAAGCTATTATGCTTTAACGATTTCAATCGAAGAATACAACAAAAAAGTACATTATATAGTGCTTACAAGCGCTGGTTATAATGTAGCAACAAATCTACACGACATTTCAGACTTACTAGACAACTATATCGAAGGAATCAAGGAGGTGATATAAATGACAATGATATGCACAACAGAATACCTAGATAGAGCAGCAAAAGAAAACCCAGATATGACTTTTCTTGAATACATAGCAATGTTACAAGTTAGAAGAATAACAGGAGAACAAGAAGAAATGACATTAGAAGATGCAAAAGAATTTGCACAAATAGAAAGAGACAGAATAGATCTAGAATATGACATGACACATCAATAAAAAGAAAAGTACCTCTCTAATGGTGACTAGGGAGGTACAAAAGACATATAATAAGTGTTCATTTATTAACGTTTAATTAATTATAACATAAGCAAAGGGGAACTCGGAAGATGAAAATTCAATTAAAATCAGAAGGAGTTAAAGAATCTGACATAAAGACACTAGAACAAAGATTATTCCTAGTTAGACTTTCTAGAAGTTCAGATGATTTAGGCAGACTAAGATTTATAGAAGGAGCTGAATTTGCTCTAAGAAATAGAAAATTTATGACATTAGATATATTCAAAGAACACTATAAAGACACATTAAAACAAATAGGAAATAGAAAACATGATAGTTACGAAAGCAGTTTATTATATGCTTTACGACTTAATATAGAAGAATTAGAAAAGGAAGGTGAATAACATGACTAAAGCAGTACAAAAAACAAATGCATTAGATTTAGCAAGTTTTACTCTTGAAGGAGGACAAGTTCTAAATGCTGAAACAGTTAAAAATTATATATGTCCAAGGGCTACACAACAAGAAATTTTAATGTTTTTAGAATTATGTAAAGCTCAAAAATTAAATCCATTTATAAGAGATGCATATCTTGTTAAATATGGAGATCAAGCAGCTAATATCATAGTCGGGAAAGATGTATTTATTAAAAAAGCTTATGCATCTGGAGTATTTAGATATATGAAAGCTGGAATTGTTGTAGTAGATAAAGACAGAAACATAATAGAACGAGAAGGAACAATTAAACTTCCAGATGAAACACTTGTTGGCGGTTGGTGTGAAGTATCTAGAAGTGATAGAGAATTTCCAATGCATCACACAGCTAGTTTAGAAGAATATATACAAAAAACAAAGAATGGTACACCTAATAAAATGTGGAGTGAAAAACCATGTACTATGATTCGAAAGGTAGCTCAAAGTCAATGTTTACGTGAATCTTTTCCAGACGAACTTCAAGGATTATACCAACAAGAAGAAATGGGATATGAAGGACGACTTTCTGAGAGAGAAATAAAACCAGGAATGGCATCAACACAACAAAAAAATCAAATAATGGCATTAGCAGCACAAAAAGGACTATTTGATTACGGAGATTTAAAAAATACCGTAGAACTTGAAAAATTCTGTGAAAGTAATGGATATAGCTTAAAAGAACTTAAATTCGAAGAAGTCGATGAATTAATAGATTTATTATCAAAATATGAACCAATTCAAGACAAAGTACAAGATGTAGAGTACACAGAAGAAGAAATAGAAGAGGTAAAAGAAGATAACGGACAAATAGAAGGGCAACAAGTAATAGAAATGTAGCTAGGTTGGGGAGCAATAAAAAAAGAAAGGAGTTTATTCTCCTTTCTCCGAGCTAACTTTAACATAATCTTTTAAAATTTTAATTATTAGATTTGATAAAGTCCTATCTTCTTTAATTGCTATTTGCTCTAGTTTTTCTCTTAAATCATTTGGCATTCTAAATGTAAATTGTTTAGTTGTCATAACACACCACCTTTATTTTTTATTTACATTTTAACATATTTAAGTAAGATAAAGCAATATCATTATATTATTTTGCAAGACAAGTATTTACAATGTAAGACAAAAATAGTATAATATAACTATAAAGATACGAAATTTGACATTTTATAAAAGGAGGCGAGCAGATAATGAATGAATTACAAAAATCTTATTATGCGATAATTCCAGCTAATGTAAGATATGATAATGATTTAACTCCTAATGCAAAGCTACTATATGGGGAAATAACTGCTTTATGTAATGAAAAAGGTTATTGCTGGGCTAGTAATAATTACTTTGCAGAGTTATATAAGGTATCTAAGAAATCTATTTCAAAATGGATAAACCAGCTAATACAAAAGGGATATATAAAATCACAAATCATATATAAAGAAGGAAACAAAAGTATAGAAGAAAGAAGGTTGTATATAAGTAAACCTATGGAAGAAAAGTTCCATACCCCTTCACCAAAAGTTCCATACCCTATGGAAGAAAAGTTCCATACCCCTATGGAAGAAAAGGTTAAGGATAATAATACATATATTAATAATACAAATAATAATGCTGTTATTTCTTTAGATGTTATAGATAATATATGGAAATTATATCCTAATAAGAAAGATAAAGCTAAAGCATATAAGTACATTAAAAGAATACTTACAAAAGAAAAGATAAGTGCAGAAGAATTAGAAAGAGCGGTAAAAAGATATGCTAAAGAAAAAGAAAATACAGACAAGCAATATATAAAACATGGAAGCACATTTTTTAATGGAGCTTATATAGATTATTTAGATGAAAACTACCAACCAAGTGAATCAGTTCAACCAACTACAAAAATCGAATCATCATTAGACTTGCTAGACTTGATAAATGGACCTGGGGAATAGGAGGATTTATGAACAATTATTTATACAATTTAGAATATGAAAGAATAGTTCTCGGGATGGTATTGTTAGAACCTAACTTATTTGAAGTAATACAGGATTTATCGGAAGAAACTTTTTATTTCGAATATAACAGAGTTATTTATAAAGCAATGAAGCTACTGGATAAAGAAAAATCACCGATTGATCTAATAAGTTTAGTAAATAAGATAGAACAAATAGATAATACAGTTGAAATGATGTATATAACGAATTTGAACCAATATGCTACAACAGCAAGTAATATAGAGTTTTATATTGGTGAAATAAAAGAAATGAAACAAAAAAGAGACACGATAGAACTTGCTAAAAGCCTTATAGAAGGGATTCAAACAGGGAGAAATATAAATACTTGCATTAACACTTTTGAAACTGGCACAAAGGTAAATAAAGAAGTAGATGAAGATAATGCATTGAGTTCTATAATAGCAAATATGTTTGACAAGTTAGGGGAAAAGATAGAACGTGTATTAACTGGAATAAAAATAGTGGACAAGCTAACAGAAGGTGGCCTAGCTAAAAAAGAATTACTTACTATAGGAGCTAAAAGTGGAGTTGGTAAAAGCGCTATGAGCTTAAGAATGGCTATTAATATGTTAAAACAGGGCAAAAAAGTCCTAATAGTTAGTAGAGAAATGAGCAAGGAGCAAGTAGCAGAGAGAATTTTACTAAGTTACGCGGGAATAACAAGACAAGAATATCGTAGTGGAGAGTTATCCTCAGGCAAAACCAAGAAAATAATAGAGACTATGGAAAGTTTGAATACAGATAAGTTGAGAATAGACGATAGTATAAGCACGATAGCACAAATTAAAAAGGCACTAAGAATGTATAAGCCAGACGTACTGATAGTAGATTATGTACAACTATTAACTCCAACAGATACAAAAGTCTCTAGAGAACGACAGGTAGCGGAATTGTCGAGGGAATTAAAGAATATAACATTAGATTTCAACATGATAGTAATACAACTAACACAGTTAGCGGATAAAGGTACTGGAAATTATAGACCGCATGGAGAAACTTATTGTAGAGAATCAAGGGCAATATACCAAGATAGCAATCAAGTGGTTTACATACATGAAGTTACAGAAGAGAAGGAATTAGAACAAGCATGGAAAAGAACAGGTTTTAATGAAGGCACTAGACTAGAAGAATTTATCGAAAGCATGAGAGATAAAAAAGAAAAAGGCTATACATTAGTTGAAGTCATTCTGGATAAGAATCGAGATGGAGATAAAGGGTCTAGATATTATCTGTTCTGCGGAAAAGAATTAATGTATTATCCTATAGGAAATAAATAGGGGGTGCGGAGATGGAACTGTATAAAAATTACAACGAAAAAACCATAAAACTTATAAAAGAATTGGGATTTTATGGCAAAACACCAAAGGAAATAGAATTACTAATTGTTTTAGAACTAGAAAAATGCAAGAAAAATAGCACTTATGAGGAAATAAAAACCATTGCAGAAGTTCAAGGACGTTTATTGGAGCATATAAAAACTATAAAGTAACTACAGGGGCTTGTTAGTCCCTCAGAAGGGGGTAATCAAATGGCAAAAAGACTATCAGATATAGAAAAGAGAAAAATAAAAAGATTGCATAGCAAAGGTTATTCAATACTTGCTATCTCAAATGAGCTAAATAGAAGTGATTGGACAATAAAAAAATATATAAACGAAATGCAACTTACTAAACCCAAAAAAATAATGGACCTAACAGGAGAAAGATATGGAAAATTAGTTGTATTAGAACTAGATCATATAGAAAGAAGTATAAAATACTGGAAATGCAAATGTGAATGTGGAAATACAACAGTCGTGAGAGAAGGTAATCTAAAAAGTGGGACAACTAAGAGTTGCGGATGCTTGAGAAGAGAATCTAAAAAAACATGACGAGGTGACAGTTCAAAAAATAAAACCAAGACATAATAACGGCGGTGTATTTTTCTTACAAGCTGGAGAAATAAAGTTAAAAGGCAATTACGAAAGCGAGAAAAAGTGCAGCAAAGTAAAAGAATACAAACTAAGTCCTGAAGAACTAGCTGCCTACTTAAAAGAACTAGAAATAAAAAAAGTAAAGAAAAGGGGTGAATAGTAATGGAAAAAAATATAATCGAAGTGAAAAATATAAAAACTGGAGAAGTATTAGAATTTACAGGCCAAAATGCAGTAGCGAAGTATCTTACAGGTGTATATGGCAAGAAAATATACGCTGGAGCTGTAGCATCAGCTATAAGACAAAGCGTTCCGTATAAAAAGGAATGGGAAATAAATTTTATTAAAAATGCTAATAAAAAAATATGCGAGTATTGTGGCGAAGAATATACAAGCAATAGAGCAAATCAAAGATTTTGTAGTGATACTTGTAGAGAAGAATATCATGCAGAAGAAAAAAGAGGACCAGCGATAAACAGTGAGGCGAAAATAACAAAAGACAAAGAAATATTAGTACATAAATTATATCTTATGTTAGCGCCATATAGAACAGCAAAATAGGAGGGACAATTATGGAGAGATACACACTAAATAAAAATGCAGAAGGGTATACAGATTTAACGGCGCTAGAAGGAATTAAGAGAGCAGATAAAGGCAAAACAAATAAACCTAAGACAACAGAAGCGCAAGAGCAAAAGAGCCTTATAGAGTGGGCGAAATGGCAAGAAAAGAAATATCCAGAGTTAAAACTTTTATACCATTGTCCTAATGGTGGAACTAGAAATAAAATGGAAGCTGCAAATTTAAAAAGACAAGGTGTAAAAGCTGGAGTGCCAGATTTATTCCTACCAGTTCCTAGAGGTAATTCTCATGGCCTATTTCTTGAAATGAAGGTCGGTAGAAACAAATGTACCGACAATCAAAAGAAATGGATTAGAAACCTGTTAGAGCAAGGATATGAAGTTAAAGTGTGTTATAGTTGCGAAGAGGCTATACAGGTTATTAAAAAATATCTAAATATATAGGTGAATAAAATGATTGGATTAATAGATGTAGATAGTAAAATTCCTAATCTTGCACTTATGAAACTTTCAACTTATTACAAGTCAATCGGAGAAACAGTCGAGTTTGTGCAAGAAGGAAAAGAATATGAAAAAATATTTGCTAGTGCAATCTTTACTAGAAGTAAATCAATTTGTGAAGATCTAACAAACAAATATGGTGACAAAATAAAAATCGGTGGAACAGGCTGGGATATAAAAAAGACTTTGCCTGATGAAATTGAAAAACTTAGACCAGATTATGAGCTATATAGCATCGAAGAAATAGCTAGTAGAATGAAAGGTATTGGGACGAAGGAACATAAAAGAAAAAAGGCAAAAGAAATTGTAGAGGCTGGTATGGGATATACATCTAGAGGTTGTGTAAGAAATTGTGGATTTTGTTTTGTACCAGAAAAAGAAGGCGAGTTTCACGACGTAGCTGAAATAAGCGACTTACTTAATCCTAAAAGTAATGTATTAATCTTGCATGATAACAACTTTACTGCCGATCCGTATTGTATCGATAAACTAAAAGAGATAAAAGAACGAAAATTAAAAGTCGATATAAATCAAGGATGCGATGTAAGACTTATGACAGATGAAAAAGCTTACTGGTTAGGACAAGTAAAACATTTAAGAAGTTTACACTATGCTTGGGATTTAATGGGACACGAAAGAAAAGTCCTAGAAGGTATTGAAACACTTAGTAAGCATGTGAAGAAGTATAAACATATGTGTTTTATGCTAGTTGGATATAACACTACTTTCGAGGAAGATATGTACAGATTTAGAACGTTAACTTCCTTAAAGGTAGACCCTTTTGTAATGATTTATAATCAAATACCAGATTTAAGACTTAAACATTTTGCTAGATGGGTTAATAGCAGAATTTATAAAAAGTGTACAAATTTTGAAGAATATGGACCTTGGGTAAAAGCAAAAGTTCAATATAATCAACTTAGTTTCTTTTAGGAGGTGATTAGAACGATATTAGCAAGATACGAAGAATTAGTCGAACTGGCTAAGAAATACATAGAAAAGGGATATAAACCTATTGATGCTATTAAATTAGCTGAAAAGGAATTGGAGGAAGATTATGAATAGAGAAATAAAATTCAGAGGGTATGACAAATTCGATAAAAGATGGGTTTATGGTTATGGATTACATCAATCAATTTTTATAGATGGTTCATCTAATGCATACGTAACAGCGGGTATTAGAGAAGTATTTATTGTAGATAAGGAAAGTGCTGGACAATATACAGGGATAAAAGACTATAAAGGTAAAGAAATCTATGAAGGGGACATAGTAGAAGTAGAAATTATGGAATTAATATTTGACGACTCAAAACTTATAGGAGTTGTAGAAATGACAGACGGTTGTTGGTGTGTAGTAAACGATAAAAAGAAGGTAGCTAAAAATTTATGGAGTGAAACCGATATTAATCGTGTGATTGGAAATATATATGAAAATCCAGAACTATTGGAGGAAGAATAAATGTCATATAAAGCAAAGATTGTAGAAAATAAAAATCACAAATATAACGTGCATGTCAATGTTGATGGTACAGAAATGCCAGTAGCACGTACTATAGATGATAAACTACCTATATTTGACATTGTTGAATGGGACACTAGAGATGATGCAGTTGAGTATATAAATAGCAAAGAAGGAAAATTAGAGTTATTGGAGGAAGATTATGAGAGAAATTAAATTCAGAGGATATGGGATAGCAGAAAAGAAATGGATGTATGGTTATGGATTACATGAAGTAATTTACAGATATGAAAATGGGGAAACAAAAGCTACATGGTTAACAACAGATATTAAAAATATATCTATGGTTCATGACAAAAGTGCTGGAGAATATACAGGATTAAAAGATAAAAATGGAGTAGAAATATATGAAGGCGACATAGTAAGAAGACCTGCTTATAGTGAGGAAGAAAGAGATTATATAGGAGATATAGTAGGATTATATCATATACCAGAAAAAATTGGAGAAGTTATTATGTATGAAGGTGCATGGTGTTTAAAATTCGAATTAAATGAAAAAAAAGTCTTAAATCCATTTTTTGAAATGATGGAGTTCGATAGATTTGATTTGATTGAAGTAATAGGAAATATATACGAGAATAAAAACTTATTGGAGGAAAATTAATGGAAGAAGTAAAGCAAGCATTACTAACAATAAAAAAAGAATGCAGTAGCAATGAAGATTGTGAAGGTTGCTCAATATCTAAGGTATTAGGATATAGTTGCCAAGAGGTAGCTATTCCAGAAGAATGGGAAATAGAAAGGGAAAAAGATGAATAGAGCAATAGCAGATGCAATAATCATATTTGTTATAAGTTTGTGGATAGTAAGTAGATTATGCATGTAAGATACAAATAATTGACATAAAAAAAGGAATGCTTTCACATTCCGACAAATTCCTTAATAATATTATAACAGGAGTGTGGGAGCATGGCTAGTAAAACAATAGAAAAAGATAAAACATTTTCAGATGCAGAAGGTAAGTTATACAATTATAATTCTATGAAAATAGAATTAAACAGTTTAAAAATAGATTTAGAATATTTAGAAATAGATTACAAGGGATGCAAAGCTATTAGCTATGCTGACGAAAGAACAGGACAAACTAACAACATAAGTAATACAGTAGAAAATGAAGTACTTGCAAAAGAGAGACAGATAATAGAAATAGAAAATAAGATACATAAAAAAGAGAGACAAATTAGAAAAATAGAAAATGCACTAGAGCTGCTAAAAGAAGAAGAGAAAAGACTTGTTAGCTTTAGATATTTCTCTAATAGAAAAAAAGCACCAAGCTGGTTAGATGTAGGAGAAGAAATAGGTTACTCAGATAAAAAATGTAGAGTTATGAGAAATGACATCATAAATAAAATAAAATCACTTATATGATTTCCGTAAAAGTTCCGTAAAGTTACCTCATAATTTCCGTAAAAGTTCCTTTTTTGGACAGAAAACTATAGTATATTTGTATTATAGAAAATAATAAATCTTTCTAAATCTGAATAGGTTTATTTTTCTTTACGAACCCTTATTAAGTTGTCAGATAGCCTGGTAACCTATTTGACTAGTATAATTGCTACAGTTTTTTTAAAACATTGGTTTTTTCTTGGCACAGACTTGTGCCCTCCTTAAGTATTAAGTATATAATTAACAATTTAGTTATGACAGGAAATGGCTGGGGGTAAAACCTCAGCAACGTGCAAGTAATGGAAATCACTCCCCCATGTGATACAGGTTCGAATCCTGTAGCTTGCTAATTGTAATTACTATCATACAACAACAGAAACAGATTTTAATCTCATACTCAATTTGAAAAAGAGCCCTTCATGGGCTCCTTTTGTTGTGCAAAGAAAGAGTTGATCTAAATGAGTAGAAAAATATTTCAAAGAAAAGAGTATTCAATTTATAGATGCGATTATGGATATGTTATTCATAACACAAATAAGGAATTTGAAAACGGACATACTCATGTTTCAAATTTTTATAAAGCTAAGATACTGGTTATTATGGCTATAAAAAGAGAGATAGAC
>OCAK01001268.1_pt1 | contig 15083 bp, 13 predicted proteins | sample 1538301 | NCBI WGS metagenome assembly OCAK01 (sample SAMEA2580285, study PRJEB22360) | human gut metagenome | biome: human gut; feature: human-associated habitat; material: faeces | place: Denmark | collected 2008/2010 | reverse complement strand
GGGGAAGATAAAGTCTGCGGATGCCGTTGAAATCCATCGCTGATTAGCGAGGTCCTGTCGAGCTTAGCAGCGCGATGCATTTCACAGAGCGGGAGCGTGCTCCGCAGACTTTATCTTCGCCCGCAGCCCCAAACCACGACAATCTCCCCCCGGGACGAAAGACTCATATACACACCCCACCACCCCGTCCGCTGGCCGTACCGGCGGCGTCCTCACCTGCTTAACTAAATCTCCATTATGCTTTGGCAACTGCCCCCCCGTCCGAACTGTTTCCTATAATGATATTACCATGCGAATCACATCAAGCTCACGAAAGGAGGCTGCCTGCCTATGGATTCTTACGAAAAACGAGGCTATCTGGATCAGGAATTCCGGCTGTTCCATCTCTCAGCCTGTCTCCCCGGCGATATCTCCTATCATTACCATGACTTTGATAAAGTCCTGATTTTTCTCCGCGGAGATGTGGATTATGTCATAGAGGGCCGTTCCTATCACCTGAACCCATACGACATCGTTCTGGTCGGCCACCATTCCATCCATAAGCCGCTGCTCCGTTCCGGGGATGTCTATGAGCGGATCGTCGTATACCTCTCTCCCGGTTACGTGGACAGTTTCCGCACCGAGAACTGCGACTTAAGCCGCTGCTTTAAAGACGCCAGGGAACACTGCTCCGATGTGCTTCGGATCAGTTCCCTGAAAATCAGCTCTCTCTATGAAAGCCTGATCCGCCTTGAAAAAGCATGCCGGGAAGACGGCTATGCCAAAGAACTGTACTGCCGTATTCTTTTTCTGGAGTTTATGATCCATCTGAACCGGGCTGCGTCCGGGAGCCATCTGGAATATGTAAGCACCAGCCCCAGCAGCGAAAAGGTTCTGGAAATCATGCGCTATATCTCGGAAAATCCTTCCGCCGACTTCACAATTGACAGTCTGGCCTCCCGGTTTTTCCTGAGTAAATTCCATATGATGCGTCTCTTCAAACAGGAAACTGGTTATACCATCAACAGCTACATAAATGAGAAGCGCCTCCTGATGGCCAAGGAACTGACGCAGCCCCCGGTACCCGGGGTCTGTTCCCGCTGCGGCTTCCGCAACTATGCCGCTTTCCTTCGGGCATACAAAAAAAACTTCGGTGAAAATCCAAAATCCGGCAAGAGACCGGAAGGACGGACGTCAGTCGATAACCTGCACGCTCCGCGCACAGAGCACCGCCTTCAAAAAAAGCCATTGTCCCAGTAGGTTATTCATTCCTTCTGGCGCAATGGCTCTTTCACAGTAACCTTTACAGGCCTTATTCTCCTTTTCGGAATTTATCCACTTCTTTTATCAGCATCTTCGTGTTCTCAATCATAGAGTCAAAGGCCCCGTATTTATAAAAATTAATAAATATAAGACCAATCGGCACAGCCAGGATCATACCTGCGATTCCTTTCACTTTGTACCCCATATAGAGCAGGAACAGCGTAATCAGCGGGGGCAGCCCCATGGAATCTCCCACAATCTTCGGCTGGATAATCTGCCGCACGACCTGCGTTGTGATATATATCAGAATCAGACCGGCCGCATACGGATATTCTGCCGAAAACAGTTTTACGACCGCCCAGGGCAGCAGAACGGTCCCTGTTCCGAAAATCGGCAGAAAATCCAGAACCGCTATCAGCACGGCAAGCACCAGACTGTATTTGACTCCCAATATCATAAGCCCTGCCGCCACGACAAACATGATTCGGAACTGTGCCAGAAAATAGCCGCCTATCAGCCCTCTCGCGTCCTTCTTCAGATAGTCCACATACCGGAACACGAATGGCGGCAGCACGGCCTTCAAGCCGCGCAGAATCTTATCGCGCTCCACCAGGAACAGATAGGATGCCAAAATCATGATGACTGTGTTCACCATGACGTTCGGAATGCCTTTTGCCACATTTCCCGCAATCTCCACTGTGGGAGCCGCTGCTTTGGAGAACAGCGCACCGATGGTTCCTCCCAAATTATCGGAGATTTCAAGAAGCGGTTTCTGGAGGCTGTCCGGCAGATAAGTGACCAGCTTCCTGCTGTTCTCAATGGCTTCCGTGATCTCACTCAGCGCATTGTCATACAGCAACGGCAGATCCTTCACAAATCCTGCCATCTCCGTGTAGGTCCACACGACTGCCAGATATAACAGACCTATGACAAGGATGAGAACACCCACGATTATCACCATGGAACCGTGGCGGCGCACCAGCTTTAAATGGCGTTCAAGGAACTTAACAAGGGGATTTGCAATCAGCGCAATAATCCACCCGATTACAAACGGCATGAAAAATCCCAGCAGCTTTGGACCAAGAAAACACACAATACAAAGACCCGCCAGAGGAATTAAAATGTTTAATATCATTCTGAGAAATCTTTTTGCATCCTCCAACCAGAAACACCTCCTAAAGCCGTCAGATTCCGGCTTACACTGAATGACAGATGAATACTGAATCACAAATAATTGTTAACTGTCAGCTTAAATTAAATGGTAATGCTCCGCTATCTTTTTAAATGCCGGCAGGGAGCGCTCAATCTTATCGTACGAAACACAATATGCAATCCTCACATAACCCGGACAGGCAAAGGAACTTCCCGGCACTACCAGCACATTATACTGCTTCGCCGTCTCACAGAATTCCTTTTCATTCTCCACCGGTGATTTCACAAAGAGATAAAAAGCGCCTTCCGGCTTGATGCAGTCAAAGCCATAATCCTTCAGGCTGTTATACAGGAGATTTCTGTTCCTGTCATATGCCGCCACATCCACTTCGGCGTCAACGCAGCGCTTAATCACCCTCTGCATCAGGGACGGGGCGTTGACACAGCCCAGCACGCGGTTGGCGATGGTGGCAGCCTGAATCACATCTCTGCTGTCTTCCATCTCATCCGGAATTACCAGATATCCAATCCGCTCTCCCGGAAGGGATAAAGACTTGCTGTAGGAGTAGCAGATAACGGTATTATGGTAATAATTTGTCACCCAGGGAACCGTGGCCCCGTCATAAGCCAGTTCACGGTACGGCTCATCTGATATGAGGACAATGGAACTTCCCAGCTCTTTTTCCTTCTTTTCCAGGATAGCTGCAATTCTTCTGAGTGTTTCATCCGAGTAAATCACACCTGTCGGGTTATTGGGAGTGTTGATAATAACGGCTTTTGTCTTTCCGTTTATTTTCTCCTCAAACTCCTGCAGATTCGGCTGGAAATCCACGGTATTCGGAGACACGACGACAAGTTCTCCGTCGTATCCCCGCACATAGGAGCCATATTCCACAAAATACGGGGCAAATGTGATAACCTCTTCGCCAGGATTTAAGAGTGTTTTTAAAATTACATTCAGGCCGCTGGCCGCACCTACGGTCATCAGAATATTTGAGGAACCAAATGACGTATTAAACCGCCGGTTCAGCGACTCTGCGATGGTCTCGCGCACATCCTCATATCCTGCATTGGACATATACCCATGTACAAAAAGAGAATCCTCTTCCTCTATTATATCCTTAATTGCCTGATTTACTTCTTCCGGCGCCGGAACGCTGGGATTGCCCAGGCTGAAATCAAATACATTCTCCTGTCCGTGGATCGCGGCAAGCTTCTTTCCTTCTTCAAACATCATTCTGATTGCAGAGTTATTCTGCATAAGCGGTATCATCTTTTTTGAAATCATCACTTTTATCCCCTTTTCTTTATTTTATTGTGCCCCATCGCCTGGACACGGCAAACGCGGCTGCTCCCGTAACCGCCAGGTAAAACCAGGTTGTCGGATTGCTGAACCAGGTTGTGAAGAAAGACAGCATCATATAGATCGCAATCTGGGAATAGAACAGATACATAATCGGATTGCGTACCTTCTTCATCGCCTGCATCATATAGAAAGCCAAGGCCCCCAGTATACAGGAAAGTCCCAGCACACCAATGATTCCAAAATCATAGTAGGCGTCATAGAATACAGTCAGAGTGGTCAGTTCCTCCTTATTGACGAAATAAGGGAAATTCACCAGACCGGGAAATTTAAATTTGAGTCCTGACAGAGTCCACAGCGGCGCCAGCATCTTGAGTCCCCAGGAATGACTTCCCAGTTCCTCTACCAGACAGTTAAAATTGTCATAATTGTTTGCCACATACATATAAGGCTGCGTGATAAAAATCGGCATATTCCCGTTCTTCATTTCAAAAACAGCATTCAGATACGTCACATCATGGCTTCTGGCCACTGTCAGCAGGAGATAAAGAGGCACTAATGCCGCCAGGGCAAAAACCGCATAAAGCAGGTTCAGCCTGCTGTCCATCTGAATATAGGTCAGCACAGCCAGGATTACTGCAAAAATCAGCTGGAACCTGGAGACGCACAGAATCGGTATGGCCAGGGCAATCAGGCCCAGCACGGCTATGATTGCGCTTCCCGCTCTGTTCCTTCCTCTGTTGATGCAGTAATAGATGACGCACAGCGATGGCACCAGAACAGATGAAACCGTGAAATAATGGATCCCGGTCAGATGGAAGGCCGAATATGCATGGGGCACGCCTCTGACAAACAGAGGCACATATCCCAGCGCCGCCGCCTCAATCAGGAAACAGCCAACGGATACTGCCGTCAGGCCACAGGCACAGAAAAAGACGGACTGTTCATAATTTCCAAACGCGTTAAACCGCATCGGGCTTACACGTTCCGTGCCGATATAATGTTCCAGAAACCAGAACACTGCGTAGAAGCCGGCAAATGCCGCCAGAAAGCAGAGCCAGGTCATTGCCGGCCAGTCGGCGCCTAGACGGCTGAGCTTTAAGCATGCCAGTCCCTGTCCGCCGACCCAGGAGAGCGAAAAAAGCCCCCGCAGATTCAGCATATTCTCTGTTCTTTTATAGTCCATTAAGTAAAGATATAGGGCTGCCCCTATCAGTCCGGCACCGGACAGATAGAAATGGCCGCTCTTTGCAAACAGCCATGCGGCTGCGTAACATAGTGCGTAAACTGTCATACTTTTCATCCTCAACAGGTATCTTCCTAATTTTTATCAGTTATCTGACGTATCCCGTCCCCCGCCGATATGGCAGGTGCCGCATAATCATAATTGTATCATTACAAATTATAATTATGCGGCACCTTGTCTTCTCAGTCAGAAACTTATTTTGGCTCACACCACACCGGAAAACAGCGCGCAATCACGGTTTATCGGCCTTCCACAAAATTCTTCATGAACTGCTGTGTCTCGGCTGCCGTCACAAAGCCCATCGCCTGTTCCGCAACCGCCTTCAATTCTTCCACACTGTATCCGGTAATATATTTCCTCGCCTTCAGAATTGCAGATGCACTCATGCTGAACTCATTCAGCCCGAATGCCAGAAGCAGAGGAATCATAAGCGGATCGCTGGCTGCCTCACCGCACATTCCCACCATGATTCCTTCCCTGCGTCCGCATTCGATGATGTGGCGGATACTGCGAAGCACTGCCGGGTTAAAGGTGGAATACAGGTAGGAAACCTTATCATTGCCGCGGTCTACCGACATTGTATACTGTGTCAGATCATTGGTGCCGATACTGAAGAAGTCGACTTCCTTCGCAAACACATCCGCCATCAGGGATGCGGCTGCCGTCTCAACCATGATTCCGACCTGAATCTCTTTATTATAGGCAATTCCTGCCTCATCAAGTTCTTTCCCGATATCCGCCACCAGCTCCTTCGCTTCCCTGTATTCTTCAATACAAGTCACCATCGGAACCATAATCTTTATATTGCCAAAAGCGCTGGCTCTGAGCAGGGCCTTAAGCTGCGGACGGTAAATATCATCCTTTCTGTCAAGGCAGAACCGGATCGCCCGGTAGCCCAGGAACGGATTTTCATCCTTTTTAAGCCCCATGTAAGGAATCTCTTTATCGCCGCCGATATCCAGGGTTCTGATAATAACAGGTTTCCCCTTCATTGCGACGGCTACCTTTTTATAAGCCTCAAACTGCTCATCCTCGGTCGGCATCTCGTTCCGATCCATGAACAGAAATTCGGTTCTGAAAAGACCGATTCCTTCCCCGTCGTAGGCAAGCACCCGGTCCACATCCTCGGGCTTTCCGATGTTGGCCGCTATCTCGACCGTCACTCCGTCCACCGTGGTGCTGGACGTTCCGATATATTGCTTCAGTTCTTCTTTTTCCTGTAAATAGGCATCCCGTCTTTTCTCATACTCTGCAATCAGGTCACTGCCGGGATTTACAAAAATCTCTCCTGACTCTCCGTCCAGAATCAGTTCGTCGCCGTCCTTCACCTCACTAAGAATTCCCGATGCCGCTACGACAGCCGGAATTTCCAAGGCTTTGGACAGGATTGCCGAGTGGGAGGTGCGCCCTCCAAGCTCCGTCACAATTCCCGCCACATTATCGGGGTTGATTCCTGCCGTGACAGACGGTGTCAGGTCCTCCGCCATCAGGATAGTTCCCGCCGGAAGAAGGGATACGTCCACCGACTGGACTCCCAGAAGAATCTTCTGCATTCTTGTCTTTATGTCTCTCATATCCGCAGCTCTCTGCTGCATCAATTCATCATCCATGGAAGCAAACATATCTGCATACATATTGCAGACTGTCTCCACCGCAAATTCACTGCAGACCTTATCGTTATCAATCTGATTCTCGATTTCGCCCGTCAGCATCGGATCCTGTAAAAGCATTAAATGGCCGTTTAAAATCTCAGCTTCTTTCTCTCCAATTCTGGATGCCATGTCATCCGCAAGGGCGCTTACATCCGCAATACTCTGCTCCACCGCACTTTTAAAACGTTCTTTCTCTGCTTCGGCATCCTCGATTCCGGTATTTTCAATCACTAACTTCTCTTCTCTCAGAATAGCTGCTTTTCCAATACCGATACCGGCAGATGCGCCTGTCCCTCTTGCCATTGTGGTTCCTCCTCTTTCCGGATTTCTTTACTCGCCAAGGCCGTCGTTCACAATATTAAGCATTGCAGACAATGCTGCCTCCTCGTCCTTGCCGTCACATATAAATTCAATCTCGTCCCCGCACTTGATACAGGCGCCCAGAACGCTTAACACGCTCTTTGCATTCGATGTTGAATTTCTGAAGTTAAACATAATGGAGCAGTCATATTTACCCGCTTCATTACAGAAAATCCCGGCCGGCCTCAAATGAAGGCCGGTTGGATTCTTAATTTTTATTTTTGCCTTAACCATGACAAAATAACCCCTCTTTACTATTCTGATTTACTTTCTGCCGGTTTTGTCTCCGCCGGGCTGCTCTCTGCAGCTTTAGTCTCTTTTGTTTCGTTTGATTTTGATTCATTCGGCTTAGTCTCGCCCGTCTTCGTCTCTTCCGCAGTTCCCGAAACCTCGTCGGAAGGTGACTTCTCGGCAATCGTCATAGTCGCCTTCGGATAGGCGATTACTTCGAATGCATCATCCAGGTCAAGGGCCGCCTCGATGTCATAGGTTCCTTCTCCAAGACCGGTGACATCGGCATGTATATTCATCTTTGCGGTGGAGAGACTGTCCAGATCCTCCTTGAGTCCCCGCACCCTGATTTCCGCCTTATCGCTGCCAAACGTATAGGAATAATTATCGGACTTGCCGTTCAGCGCAATATCCTTCGTATTGACCGTAAATGTCTTCTCCCGCAGCGGCTCTACTTTCAGAGTCACCGTGATCATGGTATCGCTCATACCGGCTATCGTGATATTCGGTTCCAGGAAATCTTTGAGGTCAATCTCGCATGTCTTGTCAGAAGTCGCTCCGTCGATATTCAGCAGCGGATCCTGTACCGTAAGTGTACTGATACCCGCCAGATCCGACTTAAGCCCTGCCACGGAAACATTCTTGACAGAAGTCTCCACACCCGTATATTTATATCCCTGGGCAACCTCGCCCGTGACGACAAAATCAAGCGGTATCGTCTTTACCTTCAGTATCTGCATCGTGTACGTGATATCTCCGCCCAGCACCTTGACCTTGTCCTGGAGATCATTCAGCTTGTTCCCATTGGCATCATAGAATACCGGTGTGGCCGTGCCGGTGACATCCGAGCTGGCCCCCTCGATCGGAAATTCGATTCCTACTCCGCTGATTTGTCCCACCTGGGATACAGGTCCCTTGACATAGACGTGATCCGGCGACATGGTAATTTCACCCGGCTGGTATCCGTCCGCCTGTTTTCCATATGGATTCGGCACCAGTGTAAATTCTTTCGTCTGCAGGTTTTCCGTCTGAATCTTAATGACTTCCGGTGATTTGACCGTCGGCGCCGTCTCAAAGAGGTCGCTGTTGTTGACCACCTCAACCTTGACAGGGATCGCCCCGGTGACATCATACATCTCGGAGAGATCGGCATATGCCCTGAAATCACTCGGTTTCACCTTATACTGATCCTTGGTTCTGATACGGTAGGTAATGACTGCCGTTTTCTTGCCTACGATCTCATATGTCAGGTTCGCTTTTTCCAAAACCTGCTCATTAATCGGCTCTACAGGGACTTCTTTGGTCCCTGTAGTCACCGGATTCGCCACATTTACGACGGCCAGCCAGACAAAAAATGCACAGAGCAGGGAAACCAGCTTCAGTCCGGAATTTTTAGTCAGCTTTTCTTTCATTCTTCCGCCTTCCCTTCCAAATCTTAAATCTGCCCGTGTTTGCGTCTTCGTGTTTAATCAATGTGGACAGAAGGCTCCTCAGTTCGTCTCCGCTGGCTACCCTGCGAAGCTGTCCTCCTGACGCCACCGTTACCCGTCCTGTTTCCTCCGAAACGACGATGGTCACACTGTCCGAAGCCTCGCTGACTCCCACGGCCGCCCGGTGTCTCGTACCCAGATCCTTGCTGATGCCCATATTGTCCGACAGCGGCAGGTAACAGGTTGCAGCCGTGACACGGTTTCCGCGGATCACAACGGCTCCGTCATGCAGAGGCGTATTATGTTCAAATATATTAATCAAAAGCTGGCTGGTGACAATGCCATCCACTTCGATTCCGGTTCTCTCGATCTCTCCGAGAGGAGTTGATCTCTCGATTACCATCAGGGCTCCGGTCTTAACCTTGCCCATCTCAAAGCTGGCCCTTACCAGCTCATTGATTGTCTTCTCATTAAAACTTTCATTCTTCTTCACATCATCGGCCGTGAAAAGATTGGTCAGGACATTCTTGCTGCCAAGCTGTTCCAGGGCTTTTCGCAGCTCCGGCTGGAATATGATAAGAATCGCCGTCACCGCAATATAGGAAGTCTTCTCGAGCAACCACAGGATGGTATCCAACTCCAGTATGGCCGCTAAAAGTACGAACGCAAAAATAAAGAGAATCCCTTTCAGAAGAGTCCATGCTCTTGTATTCTTAATCCATACCAGCATCTCATAAACGACTATCGTAATGATTGCAATCTCTAAGAAGTTCTTGAAAGTAATCTCCGGCACAAATGCTATCCAGGAATAAAGTTCCCTTAGAATCTCTGCCATGCGCTCACCTCCTTCTGTCATTCATTCTAACTTGCCGCCGCACGTTCTCAGTGCTTCGGCGTTCTGCGCGTATTAATCTTCTGTACCTTTACCTCAGGCTTAGTTACCGCAATTTTGGGAACCGCCTTCACATAATAATAGTAATCGTCATCCTCAAACTGCACGTACTCCGTTCTGCTATAGTCTACGGCAAAAACGAAGAAGTGATACACTCCCGCAACCGCTGCGGATAATATAATGGCAATTATAAGGCCCGGCACCGATACCGACACACCGAACTTAAAGTCACCGACAAATATCACAATCAGCTGGATAATGGAACCGGCCGCTATCGCCGTCCCCCAGGAGTAATTAATTGAAAGATTTTTCACGACATGGACGACCAAAACGCCCAGACATCCCGCCGCTACCATGACAAGCATCGTCTGATTGCCAATGAGGCTTTTCACAACCTGTGCAAATACCTGCGTCATCTCTACCTGTTCACTGCCCGCCAGAAAACTGCTGTTCTGCTTCACATACATAATCACATAATAAATAAAGATACCGCAGCTCATCGGTATTACCGAAACCAGGCTGCCCGCCAGGCCCACCAGAATCGGAATGGCAAACGGAACTTTAAAAAAGAACAGGATCGGCGTTGCCAGAAGCAGAATACTGTCTCCCGGCTGGAATCCATAGTAAAGCAGGACTACAATCAGCAGGAAAATACAGGTAATCACCGCAACCTCCAAAGATGCGGCATAAAGCTGTATCAAAAGAAATCCGCCTGCCAGAAACGCGATCGTCCCATACGGCAGACAGGTGGATACAAGTCCTATAGCCACCGGTACGAAGGGGCCTGAAATCTTAGGCATAAAACCGGCGTTCCTGTTAATCAGAAAGATGGCGGTAAATCCTACGATAAATTTCAGGACAGGAATTACAAATGCGCTGTTTTTACCGTAAAATGCTTTGAGCCTCTCCTTAAAAACCAGAAGTCCCATCATACGCGTCTGCCCTCCCTCGCAAGTTCCCTGGAACGGCTGTGGTAATCATAGCGCTTGTCCAGATGCTTTAATTTCGCAATATAAATACGGTTTTTTCTAGCCTGATAATCGTATCGTTTGCCGTAAATAACGCAGATTAGCGCCATATACAGAACAAGCCCCACAAGGTAAACCGCCCCGCCCTTCCAGGCAAGCCCTGTGAGAGCGTCGATACCTATGGTGCTCAGGAAAACATCCATATTAAATAAAACCCAGATAGCCAGAATCATCACGCAGCAGAGAGTATAGCTGATAAAACCGCGAATCATGTTCCGAAAAAACCGAACGGGGCAACCGCCTGCATCCTGCCGCCGTTCTTTTTCTCGAAAACAGCCAGGTCGGCCATCAGCCTGATCTTCTCTTCATTGAGCATAAGTTCACTCCCCATTTACCATAAACGTATCAATTTATTATAGCATAAGTTCAGGTAAATGGCGAGTGTCTTAAATAATTTTCATAAAATTGTAAATAAAATGAAAATTCGCTATTATTTTTCTCATTTACTCATATCGCAGCGCGTCAATCGGATCTGATTTCGCCGCCTTGGAGGCCGGATAAAGTCCAAAGAAGATTCCGACTACAGCGGAAAAAGTAACCGCCACCAGAATGACTCCCGGTTTGACAATCGTCGGGACTCCGATGGCCGCCCCCACCAGAGTGACCAGGCCGCCGCCCAGAAGAATCCCTATGATTCCTCCGCAGGCCGAAAGGATGGCAGATTCCGTAAGGAACTGGATCAGGACATCCCGGGTCCTGGCCCCCAGCGCTTTTCTGATTCCTATTTCTCTAGTCCGCTCCGTTACCGAAACCAGCATGATATTCATAATTCCAATCCCGCCTACAATCAGCGAAATAGCCGCGATGCCGCCCACCGCCAGGGAAAGCCCTGCCATCATGGAATCCACCTGGCCCATCTGGCTGATCGCCGTCTCCATATAGAAGTCCGACTTTTTACGGTCTTTCAGCTTTGCCACATAACTCAGCAGATCGTCATAAAATGTGTTCAGCTCAGCCTCGCTCATCGACGTGTCGGCAAAGAAATGACAGTAATAGAAGTGATCATTGGGCCAGGTCAGCAGCGTCCACGGAATATGGGCCGTTCCCTTATCACTTGGCGTCCCCATCATCAGCTTCTGGAATGCGCTCATCTTCTTCTCATATACACCCACAACGGTAAACTCTGCTACGTTGCCAAACAGCTCCGTGCGGAAGGTTTTCCCCACCGCATCCTCTGTCCCGAACAGCATCTTTGCGCTGTCCACATCCAGAACGGCGTTTGTTTTACGCGCTTTCACATCCGCCTCATTCAGATATCTGCCGTACAGTATATCAACAGGCTGTACGTCGATATAATTATAATCTAGGCCGCTGAAACCGAATTTTACCTTTTTGCGTCCGGCAACCGCATCGGCGGAGGTACTCATGGCGCTGTCAATGTAGCTGATTTTATCTCCAAATACCGATTTAATCCTGCTCAGCTCATCCATGGTAAAATAATCGCTCTGCCTGGTGTCGTCAATCCAGTATCCAATTCCCAGATACGCCTGGGTAATGCCAATATCCTGGTAAAGGCTGGAAAACATCCCCCTCATCGTGTCGCCGATGGATACTATCGAGATAACCGAGCCGATACCGATGATGATTCCCAGCATCGTCAGGAACGACCTCATCTTGTTGGCTCTGAGCGCGGAAAATGCCATAATCATATTTTCTATCAGCATGACTCCACCTTCTTCCCCCCGGCTCTGTCTTTCCTCACATCGCTGACAATCTCCCCGTCACGGAACTTGATAACACGATCCGTGAATGCCGCAATATCTTCCTCGTGGGTAACCACAACCACGGTGGCGCCTTCGTCGTGAAGCTTGGAGAACAGATCCATAATCTCGACCGAAGAAGCAGTGTCCAGGTTACCGGTCGGCTCATCCGCCAGGATTAACGGCGGCTCATTGGCCAGCGCCCTGGCAATGGCTACCCTCTGTCTCTGGCCTCCCGACATCTCGTTGGGCATATGCTCCGTTCTCTCCCCCAGCCCCACGCGGCCCAAAAGCTCTACCGCACGTTCATGCCTCAGTTTCTTCGGCATATGGGCATAGGTCATCGGAAGCTCCACATTCTTTGCCGCCGATGTTCTGGAAATCAGGTTAAACGACTGGAATACAAAGCCAATCTTCTGGTTTCTGATTCTGGAAAGCTGATCCTGGTTTAATGCGGAGATGTCAATTCCGTCCAGATAATAATGTCCCATCACAGGCCTGTCAAGACAGCCCAGGATATTCATCAGCGTGGATTTACCCGAGCCGGACTGGCCCATAATCGCAACAAATTCACCTTTTTTTATCGTCAGGTTTATATTTTTAAGGCCGATTACTTTGACCGCCCCCGTATCATATACCTTACAGAGATTGACAATCTTAATCAGCTCGTCTGTATCTACCTCTGGAAGCTCGGCTTTGCGGTCCAGCCTCTTCCTGATTCTGGTCTGGAGTTTTCTTCTGTCAATCATTGTCTGTGCCTCCCTTATTCTGCTCCGTCACTGTGTGAACGGCTCCCTGCAAAGCTTTACTCATCGCTTTATTTCTCATCGGAGCGTCACCGCCATCCCTTCCGTGAGTCCTGCCGGAGATGTCACAATCATCATTCCCTCCGTCAGTGCGCCTTCTTCCACGGCATTCACCTCCACGGAAAGATCACTCTCCACTCCCGTCGTAACAGGAACCATATGTACCGTATTATCTGAGCTGTTGACAACTGCAACGCTGAGACTTCCGTCCTCCCCTGTCACAAGAGCCGTCTGAGGAACCGTAAAGACACCTTTCGCTTCCCCTGTCACAAGCGACGCCTTGGCGGTGATGCCGGCAATCAGGCCGTTGGAAGCGCCTCCCGCAATCCGGATCGTGGCAGGAACTACACGCTCCGAGGAGCCGCCGCCTTTTTCCTCACCTGTCGGGGAAATGGAGACAACTTCGCCCTCCTCGCTTTTTCCGTTCAGAATATCGGCGTCAATCTGCGCCTTCTGCCCTACCCGGACTTTCGAAATGGAATATTCGCTGACGGCGATTTCCATCTCCAGATTATCCAGGTTCTCCACAATGAACATTGGCTTCTCATCCTCAGGCTTATCCGCGAACTGGCCAACCTTCGAATTGACACGTACGACCGTACCCGTAATCGGGCTTTTCACCTCGGCATTTTCCAGATCCTTCTTTTTCTGCTCCAGCTCGAACTGAGCCGACTTCACCTTTAATTCATAAGATTTATCGGGCATCGCTTTCCCCTTCTCCACAGTAAAGGAATCCTTTTCCCTGGCCGCGTCTTTCAGGGTGTTTCCGGCCGCCTCCAAATCTGCGGAGGAGATATCGCCGGCATCGAATAATACTTTGTTTCTGTCGTAATTCAGCTTCGCCGTGTTATAATCCTGGACTGCCTTCTCATATTTATGCTGTGTATCCCTGATATTTTCATTATACTCGCTGACTGCCAGATCGTAAGAGTTCTGGGCAATATCCACGGCTTTCTGGGCGTCACTGCTGTCGATCAGGGCAAGAATCTGGCCCTTCTTCACGCGGTCGCCTTCCTTTACCATAATCTGAAGCACCTCTGCATGGAGATTGGAAACCACATCTGCGCTTTCCGTGCCCGAAACAGGCCCGCTAAGACTTAAAACCGCAGTCACATCTCCTTTTGCCAGAGGAGCCGCCGCCACAACAGGGGCTGTCTGCTTACTTCCCCCGCATGCAATTCGGCTTATAATAAACAGAAGAAGGAGCGTGCTGCCTCCCGCGATCAGCTTCTGTTTTTTCGTCCAGCGGGCAAACCGTTTCTTTTTCTTCTTGCCGCCGCTGTGGTCTTCGTTCATGTAGTCCAAAAGTTCCTGTTCCACTTCCGACACGTCTTTTTCCTCTGCAAAGTCCGGCTGCTCTTTTTCATTATTGTCCGGCAGTTTTCTTTCCACCGCATCATTTGTCACGATTAATTCTTCATTATCACTATTCTTTTTCTTATGCCACATAATTCAGCTCCCCGTTTTTATTTATTTTACGACTATTTGTGTTCTACCATAATAAACGAAGTATGACAAAGGATCACTTCAAGATCAATATGATATTGAAAAAGTTCAGAAAAACGTAAGAAAAGGCATAGTTTACTGGCAAATTCAGGATAATTTAAAAGATCCCCAGGGACTATCCTCCATCCATCGCCAAAAGACCCGGGGCTGCCATAAGGCAGTCCCAGGTCTTAATATGACTGTGCGGACAGTTCAATCTGAAACTCTCCGGCTTTGATAATCAACTGGTCATCCAGATACAGATCCGGCTTCAATATGATGCCATCCATATGGCAGTCCGCTTTCACGGTACCACTGCTCCATATACGCCAGCAGCGGACGGTTGGAAGCTCCTTTATGAAGGGGATAAATTCCACCAACCCGCATGGAAAGCTGCAGATCATCCTCCGCTTCTATCTTCTCGACACACAGGCTCTGCATATCGGTTAAAGAAGTCAGGATCACACTCAGCCCGCATTTATCCATGAGCCTCTTCATAATGGGATAGGCTGTTTTCTCCAGCTCCTGGGAACGTATCGCGCTGTAGCCCAGCAGC
>OCAK01001265.1_pt1 | contig 15093 bp, 12 predicted proteins | sample 1538301 | NCBI WGS metagenome assembly OCAK01 (sample SAMEA2580285, study PRJEB22360) | human gut metagenome | biome: human gut; feature: human-associated habitat; material: faeces | place: Denmark | collected 2008/2010 | reverse complement strand
CAGCGGGGATACGGCCCCGGCTGTCTGCTGGACAAGCCCGGCTACCGCAGTGACGGACAGGCCGTGTCCTGGCAGCTGACGGTCTACCAGGAAAGCCGTACGCCCGGCTGGTTTGGGGCAGGTGTGGCATACCAAATTTTTCCAGATCGTTTCTGCCGTCTGGCACTCGTGGACTCTGCGGGTCTGGTTGGCCGGCGCTGGGTCCACGAGGACTGGGATGACACGCCGGAGTGGCGGCCGGATCCGGATGGGGAGATCCGCAACCGGGACTTCTTTGGTGGCACTCTGGCGGGGATCACGTCGAAACTGGACGATTTGAAGGCCCTTGGTGTCACCACGCTGTACCTCTGCCCCATTTTCGAGTCCGCCTCCAACCACCGTTATAACACAGCGGACTATACCCGCATCGACCCCATGCTGGGCACGGAGGCCGATTTCCGCGCTCTCTGCGCCCAGGCCCGACAGCGGGGGATGCGGGTGATTTTGGACGGCGTGTTCAACCACACCGGATCCCAGAGCATGTACTTCAATGCCGATGGCTATTACCCCACTTTGGGCGCAGCCCAGAGCCAGGATTCTCCCTGGTACAGCTGGTACCGGTTCCACCACTGGCCGGATTCCTACGACTCTTGGTGGGGCATCCGCACTCTGCCAGCGGTGGAGGAGTCCTCTCCCTCTTATGTGGATTTCATCATTGACGGCAAGGACTCCATTATCCGCCGGTGGCTGCGTGCCGGAGCTTCCGGCTGGCGACTGGATGTGGCGGATGAGCTGCCGGACTGGTTTCTGGAGAAGATCCGCGCCGCCATGGAGGAGACGGCCCCTGACAGCGTCCTGATCGGCGAGGTGTGGGAGGACGGCTCCAATAAGATCGCCTACTCCCAGCGGCGGCGGTATCTGCTGGGCAGTGAGACCCACGGGCTGATGAACTACCCCTTCCGCACGGCGCTGCTGGCCTATGTCTCCGGCGGGGATGCCGATGACTTTCGGGAGGCCATGGAGACCCTGCGGGAGAACTATCCTCCGGCGGCCTTTTACTCCGCCATGAACTTTTTGGGCACCCACGATACCCCCCGCATCCTGACGCTGCTGGGTGCGGACCGAACGCCGGACACCAAGGCGGAGCGGGCCTCCTACCGGCTTTTGCCCCGGGAGCGGGCAGCGGGCATCGCCAAGCTGCGGCTGGCGGCGCTGGTGCTGTTCACCTTCCCCGGCTCTCCCATGATCTATTACGGGGATGAGGCCGGGATGGAGGGCTTTGAGGACCCTCTGAATCGGGGAACCTACCCCTGGGGCCGGGAAGACCGGGACCTGCTGGCGTGGTTCACCCGGCTGGGTGCCCTGCGGAATGCGTATCCAGCCCTGCAGTCCGGCACCATCTCCTGGCTCTACACCGCAGGTCCTTTGTTGATTTTTGCCCGGCAGAACGGTGACCAGCGGCTGACCACAGCCGTCAACGCCTCACCGGACTCCCACACTGTCACACTGCTGTGGGAAGGCGCTGGCCCCACTGATCTCCTCACCGGAGATACTCTTCCCTGTTCCGGCGGTGTTCTGCACTTGCAGCTGCCGCCCTGGGGCTGCCGTCTTTTGCTGTGACCGGCTGCGGATGTTTCACGTGAAACATCCGCGGCTCTTTTTCTGCCGTTTGTTTCACGTGAAACATTTTCTCTTCCTTTTCTCTGCTTTTCCGCTTTTCTCCTTGCAACGGCCGTCCACGCTTGCTATAATAAATGGGCATAAGCATTTCTACCTTATTGGGTATTTTCAGAAAGTAGGTGCCCACGTGGCAAAAACCATTGCGATTGTGAATCAAAAAGGCGGCGTGGGGAAAACAACCACCTGTGTGAATCTCGCCGCGGCCTTGACGGAGGCCGGGCAGCGCATCCTCCTGTGTGATTTTGATCCTCAGGCCAATTCCACTTCTGGAATGGGCGTGGACAAGACGGTCTCCAAGGGAATCTACGATGCCCTGATCGGCGAAGTGCCGGTGGAGGACGCCCTGGTGCACACCAAATACGGCGATGTTCTCCCCTCCAACAAGGCGCTGGCCGGCGCCGGGATCGAACTGATCGGCATGGAGCGCCGGGAATTCCTTCTGCGGGACGCGCTGGACAAGGTAAAAGATCGCTACGACTTCCTGTTCATCGACTGCCCCCCCTCTCTGGAACTGCTGACGCTGAACGCCCTCTGCGCCGCGGACGCCATCCTGGTGCCGGTGCAGGGCGAATACTACGCTCTGGAGGGCCTCAGTGACCTGATGAACACGGTGCGGATCGTCCGCAGGTCCCTGAATCCCCGGCTGGAACTGGACGGCGTGCTGCTGACCATGTTTGACGGGCGGACCAATTTGGCCTTGCAGGTGGCGGAGGAAGTGAAGCACTACTTCCCCGGCAAGGTCTATGCCACTGTGATCCCCCGGAACGTGCGCCTCAGCGAGGCGCCCAGCCACGGCAAGCCCATCACCGCCTATGATCGGACCTCCCGGGGCGCGGAGGCCTACACCGCCTTTGCGGCGGAGTTTCTGAAAAAGCAAAGCGCCTGATTCTCTGGAAAGGAGCGTTCCCATGGCATCCAAGAAACCCTCCGGCCTCGGCCGGGGTCTCGGCGCCCTGCTGGGCGACGACGTATTGAAGGCGGAGAGCACCGGCAGCCTGTACCTGCCCATTTCCCAGGTGGAAAGCTGTTCCTCCCAGCCCCGCAAGCACTTTGACGAGGCATCCCTGGCAGAACTGGCCGACTCCATCCGAGAGCACGGTATCATCCAGCCTCTTACCGTCCGGAAGCTGGCCTCCGGCTACTATCAGATCATCGCCGGAGAACGGCGCTGGCGGGCTGCGCGGCTGGCGGGCCTTCAGGAAGTGCCCGTCATTGTCATGGAGGCCGATGACCGCAAGGCCGCCGAGCTGGCCATGATCGAAAACCTCCAGCGGGAGGATCTGAACCCCATAGAGGAAGCCGCTGGCTTCCAGTCCCTGATGGAAACGTATCACATGACCCAGGAGGAGGCCGCGTCCCGAGTGGGCAAATCCCGCAGCGCCGTGGCCAACGCGCTGCGGCTGCGGTCCCCGCCGCCGCCCGTGCGGCCGGTCCCTGACGCCGCCGGGGGCCAAGCTGGTGGAGGAGGGAAAGCTCTCCGCCGGTCACGCTCGGGCGCTGCTGCCCCTCTCCCCCGCCCTGCAGGAAAACGCCGCTGGCGCCGTGATCTCCGGCGGCCTCTCTGTCCGCCAGACGGAGGCCCTGGCCAAGCGGCTGAGTCTGGAAAAGCCGGAAAAAGCCCCCGCGCCGAAGGGAATCGACTATGCCGCGGAGGCGCAGAAGGAGTTGAGCTCCAAGCTGGGCCGGGGGGTGCGGATCGTCACCGGCCGCAAAAAGGGCCGGATTGAGCTGGAATACTACGGCATTGACGACCTCAACGACCTGCTGGAGGCCCTGGCGATGCTCCGGGCAAAGCAAACGAAAACCCCCTGATTGGGAAAGGATGATCTGCCATGAAATTTGAAAAACGCAGCGGAGACGAAGCGGAGACACCCTCCTCTGCTCCGGAGGAAACGCCCTCCACCGGGAAAAAGCCCGTTGTCATCTATATCATGATCCTGTTCATCGTGGCCTTTCTGCTGATGGCGCTGTCCTTTCTAATGCACCAGCGGAGCAACTCCGAGGTGATTGGGGAGCTTCAGGACTCCGTCACTGCCATGCAGGAGGTACAGGCCACGCAGGACGCCCTGCTGGACCTGCAAAACCAGCTGGATGAAGCCCAGACCACCATCGACGCGCTGGAGTCCTCCGCAGAGGAAACTGACGCCGCCTTGGCGGAGGCCCAGCGGGAGAACCAGGCACTGCTGGCTCTGTACACCATTCAGCAGCAGTATTCTGCGGGAGATCTGGCGGGCTGTCAAGCCAGCATCGACGCCTTCGAGGCGTCTGAATACCGGGACGCACTGCCTGAGACTGCTGAGGAGGGTGTCACCCCTCCCTCCCAGCGGTATGCGCAGCTGAAGGAAGCAGCAGAGGCCCGTTGAGCAGTCAACGGCTGGCCATTGTTTCACGTGAAACATGCAACATCAATAAATTGAGGAGAGAATCATCATGCTGGATATCAAATTTATCCGGGAGAATCCGGATGCCGTCCGTGAAAATATCAAAAAGAAGTTTCAGGATGCCAAGCTTCCCCTGGTAGACGAAGTCCTGGACCTGGACTCCAAGCGCCGGGCCGCCATTGCGGAGGCGGATCAGCTCCGCTCCAACCGAAACACACTCAGCAAGCAGATCGGCATGCTGATGGGCCAGGCCAAAAAGGACCCCGCCAAGCTGGCGGAGGCCGAGGCTGTCAAGCAGCAGGTGAAGGAACAGGCGGACCGCTTGGCAGAGCTGGAGAAACAGGAGACGGAGCTGGAGGAAAAGCTCCATCACAATATGCTGCTGATCCCCCAGATGATCGATTCCTCCGTGCCCATCGGCAAGGATGACAGCGAAAATGTAGAGGTCCAGCGGTTCGGAGCATGTGAAGTCCCCGACTTCCCCATTCCCTACCACGTGGATATCATGGAGTCCTTCAACGGCATCGACCTGGATGCCGCCGGGCGGGTCTCCGGCAGCGGCTTTTACTACCTGCTGGGCGACATTGCCCGGCTCCATGAGGCGGTGCTGGCCTACGGCCGGGACTTCATGATCGACAAGGGCTTCACCTACTGCATCCCCCCCTTCATGATCCACGGCAACGTGGTGGAGGGCGTTATGAGCCAGACAGACATGGACGGCATGATGTACAAGATCGAAGGGGAGGACCTGTACCTGATCGGCACCAGCGAGCACTCCATGATCGGCCGGTTCATTGACCAGATCCTGCCGGCTGAGAGCCTGCCCCAGACCCTTACCTCCTACTCCCCCTGTTTCCGCAAGGAGAAAGGTGCCCACGGCATCGAGGAGCGTGGCATCTACCGCATCCACCAGTTTGAAAAGCAGGAGATGATCGTAGTCTGTAAGCCCGAGGAGTCCAAGGACTGGTATGAGAAGCTGTGGCGGATGTCCGTGGAGCTGTTCCGCTCTCTGGATATTCCGGTGCGGCAGCTGGAGTGCTGCTCCGGCGACCTGGCAGATCTAAAGGTCAAGTCCTGCGATATCGAGGCCTGGTCTCCCCGCCAGCAGAAGTTCTTTGAGGTGTGCTCCTGCTCCAATCTGGGGGACGCCCAGGCCCGCCGTCTGCGCATCCGCTATAAGGATGAAAATGGCAAAATGCAGCTGTGCCACACCCTGAATAACACCTGCGTGGCCCCGCCCCGGATGCTGATCGCCTTCCTGGAGAACAACCTCCAGGCCGACGGCACTGTCCGCATCCCCCAGGTCCTGCGGCCCTATATGGGCGGCAAGGAATTGCTGGTCCCCGCGGAAAAATCCAATTTGTAATTTTTTGTTTTATTTATACAAATCGTTGAACCCGTTTCCAGCCGTTGGAGCGGCGCGCAGCCCTGCTCCGGATCATTCGGTGCCCCTCCAGCGGCTCCATTCGGGTCAAATCTCTGAAAGCCTTGGGCTCCAATGGTTACAGCATACGTACACAGGCGCCCATTCATTTCACACAGGAGAGTCCCATGACTGAACTTACCAAAAAGACCACCGGCTTCCTGGCGGAGTTTCGCCAATTCATTGCCAGAGGAAATGTGCTGGATATGGCGGTGGGCGTCATCATCGGCGGCGCCTTCGGCAAAATTTCCACCTCCCTGGTCAACGATATCCTGATGCCCCTGCTCTCCCTGCTCACCGGCGGCGCGGACTTCTCCCAATGGCAATGGGTCCTGCGGGAGGCGGTGTATGACGCCGGCGGCAGCGAAGTGCGCGCCGCTGTTGCCATCAATTACGGCTCTTTTCTCTCCACTATTCTGGACTTCCTCATCATCGCCTTTGCGGTCTTCTGCCTCATCAAAGCTATCAACCGCTTCCACCGAAAGAAGGAGGCCGCTCCTCCTCCCCCGCCCCAGCCCTCGCAGGAGGAAGTGCTGCTGGCGGAGATCCGAGACCTGCTGAAGGAGAGGACATGATGGAACAGCGCCTGCAATCGGGTCTTGCCGCCCTGAACCTCCCTGTGGAGGGAATCCCTGCTCTGGTCCGGTATGGGGATCTGCTGATCGAGACCAACAAGGTGATGAACCTCACCGCCATTACGGACCCGGAGGATGTGGCCACTCTCCACTTTTTGGACAGCGCCGCCCTGCTGACCCTGGAGTCCTTTTCCGGAAAGTCCGTGGTGGACGTCGGCACCGGTGCCGGTTTTCCCGGTCTGCCCCTGCGGGTGCTGGAGCCCTCCATCCGCCTGACGCTGCTGGACTCCCTGAACAAGCGCATCCAGTTCCTGGAGACGGTGTGCCGGGAGCTGGACCTCCCCGATGTGGCCTGCGTCCACGCCCGGGCGGAGGAATTTGCCGCGGAGCACCGGGAAACCTTTGATTTAGCGGTCTCCCGGGCAGTGGGGCCCGTGCGGGTGCTGTGTGAGCTGTGCCTGCCGCTGGTAAAGCCCGGCGGGAAGTTCCTGGCCATGAAATCCGTGGAGTCAGACGCGGAGCTGGCCGCCGCACAGCACGCCATTGCGATCCTGGGCGGCGCCGTGGAGGCGGTCCGGGACTATGCCATCCCCGGTACAGATGTGCGCCACCGGCTGATCGTGGTGGAAAAAGTGAAAAAAACTCCGGAAAAATATCCGAGAATGTTTGCAAAAATCAAGAAGAATCCCTTATAATACATTTGTGAGCAGTTGAAAGGAAGTGCCGCCTGATGACGTCTCCAGGACAGTGCATTGCCGTCGCATCCGGAAAGGGCGGCACCGGAAAGACCTCCTTTACGGCGGGTGTAGGCGCGGCTCTCGCCCTATCCGGCCGGCGGGTGCTGTGCCTGGACTGCGACATCGGTCTGCGGAATCTGGATCTGGCCCTGGGCCTGTCGGACCGGACGCTGATGGACTTCTCAGACGTGGCGCAGAACCGCTGTTCCCTGGAACTGGCCGCTGTGGAACACCCCAAGATCCCCGGCCTTTTCCTGCTGACCGCGCCGGCGCGTCCCCATGGTCGCCCGGTGACGGAGATCCAGATGGCAGATCTGCTGCGGGAGGTACGCAGGCGGTTTGACTTCTGTCTGCTGGACGCACCTGCGGGCCTGGGGCGGGGCTTTCAGCTGGCCACCTGCGCCGCGGACCGCTGCGTGGTGGTGACCACTGCGGACGCCTCCTCCCTGCGGGACGCCCAGCACACCGTCATGGAGCTGGATCGCTTCCCATCAGGCGCCCTGCACCTGGTGGTGAATCGGGTGCGCAAAAAGCTGCTGCGCCAGCTCCACGCCACCATTGACGATGCCATCGACAAGGCCGGCCTGCCGCTGCTGGGAGTGGTCCCCGAGGATGACGCCCTGCCGCTGTGTATGAACCGGGGTGTGCCCATCCTGCTGGCGGACGGCCAGAGCGCCGCGACTGCCTACCGCAACATTGCGAAACGCCTCCAGGGGGAACGGGTCCCCCTGCTGCGGATCAGATAGAGAAAGGAGTCTTTCATGAACATCGCCCTCATGTCCCACGACAACAAGAAGGAGCTGATGGTGCAGTTCTGCACCGCCTACGCCGGCATCCTGTCCCACCACAACATTTACGCCACCAACACCACTGGCCACATGGTGGCCGACGCCACGGGCCTGAATGTCCACTGCTTCCTGTCCTACGCCCACGGCGGCAGCCAGCAGATCGGCGCCCGGATCGCATACAACGAATTCGACCTGGTACTCTTCTTCAACGACCCCAACAACGAGGCTATGGTGGGAGATGTTTCCTATATCTCCCGGCTGTGCGACCAGAACAACATCCCCTTTGCCAGCAATCTGGCCACGGCGGAGGCGCTGGTACTGGGTCTGGCCCGGGGCGATTTGGACTGGCGCTGCATCGTCAATCCCTCCAACCGTCCCATCGCTTGACATTTTTCCCCAAAGCGCATACAATCACCCTGTTGATTCATTTGCACCGCGCGGATGCCGCAGCAGTACTCCAATCGCCGGCCCCACAGAGAGGGGCGCACCGCTGAGAGCGGCCCGGCCGGCCTGGACGAAGGACAGCGGCGGAGCGGGGGCGGAGACGCCCACGGCACCCTCCCCGTAGCACAGGAGGCAAAAAGGAGGCTCTATAGGCCTTGAATTTGGGTGGCACCACGAAGCGGAATCGCTCTCGTCCCAAAGCCGCGGGACGGGAGCGTTTTATCATTTTGCGCCCGCGGTGCATCCCGGGCAGCGACCCGCATCCCACGAAAAAGGAGTTTTGACGATGGCTAAAATGACCCCACGGACACTGTCCGGCTTTATGGAACTGCTGCCCGGACCACAGCAGCAGATGGAGCGGATCATGGAGATCCTCCGCCGTACCTATTCCCTCTATGGCTTTACCCCCCTGGACACCCCGGTGATCGAGTCCAGCGAGGTACTGCTGGCCAAGGGCGGCGGCGAGACGGAGAAGCAGATCTACCGCCTCCAGAAGGGCGACGCGGATCTGGCACTCCGGTTCGACCTGACGGTCCCCCTCGCAAAGTATGTGGCCCTCCACTACAACGACCTGACCTTCCCTTTCCGCCGGTATCAGATCGGCAAGGTGTACCGGGGTGAGCGGGCCCAACGGGGCCGCTTCCGGGAGTTCTATCAGGCGGACATCGACATCATCGGAGATGGCAGGCTCTCCATCATCAATGAGGCAGAGATCCCCGCCATCATCTACAAGACCTTCTCCACCCTGGGACTGAAGCGGTTCCAGATCCGGGTGAACAACCGGAAGATCCTCAACGGCTTCTACGCCATGCTGGGCCTGACGGAGAAATCCGGCGACATCATGCGCACCGTAGACAAGCTGGACAAAATCGGGCCGGAAAAGGTGAAGGCCATCCTCACCGGCGACCTCACCGTGGCTCCGTCCGACGCCGACGAGATCCTGAAGTTTATCGCCATCTCCGGCGGAAACGACGCCGTTCTCTCCGCTTTGGAGGGCTACCGGGGCCGGAACGAAATCTTCGACCAGGGTCTTGAGGAGCTGAACACGGTGGTCCGGTATCTGGCGGACTTCGGCGTCCCGGCGGAGAATTTCGCCGTGGACCTGACCATCGCCCGGGGCCTGGACTACTACACCGGCACCGTCTACGAGACCACCCTGCTGGATCACCCCGAGATCGGCTCCGTCTGTTCCGGCGGCCGGTACGACAATCTGGCGGAGTATTACACGGACCGCCAGCTTCCCGGCGCGGGCATCTCTATCGGCCTGACCCGGCTGTTCTATGTGCTGGGAGAACAGGGTATGCTGAATCCGGACCTGCCCACCGCTCCGGCGGATGTGCTGATCCTGCCCATGACGGAGGACCTGTCCGCTGCCATCTCCCTGGCCACCCTGCTGCGGGAAAACGGCATCCGCGCCCAGCTCCACTGCGAGGAAAAGAAATTCAAGCAGAAAATCGCCTATGCCGACAAGCTGGGCATCCCCTATGTGATCTTTCTGGGGGAGGACGAGATCAGCTCCGGCGTGGTGGCCTGCAAGGACATGGCCACCGGCGAGCAGACAAAGCTGGAACCCGCCGCCACCGTCTACCGCATTAAGGCGGGTCTCGCGGAACGGGAAAAGGGCACCGTCATCCAGGAGTAATTCCCTGCCCCACAGAGATACTTTAACGCCGAATTTCACCTGTGGAGACAACCAAATCGCATCTCAAGCAGTCCAAGCAGAAATATTTTCTATAAAAAATACAAGCAGTATTTACTAGAGGTGTTTCTATGAAGAACCGGAAGCGTGTCTGGGTGCCTTTGTTGGTCCTGCTGCTGGTCGCCGCGATCCGGTACAGCCGCCCGGTAACATTGCCGGACCTGCTGAAGGACCAGGAACTCCAAGAGATCAACGTCCTGATCCGCTCCCTGGGGGACTGGGCCCAGGAGCCAGAGACCGCCACGGTGTCGGTGCCCCTCACTTCCCCAGAGGGGGCGGCCCTGCTGGAACAGCTCCAAGACCTCTCCTTCTGCCGTTCTCTGACAGACCCTCTAATCAAGCCCCTTGCTCAGGCGGTGAATGCCAGCCATGGGTCCGTCTCTTATGAGTCGGGAGACTGGATGTTCTCCCTCTCCCTCGCCGGTACAGATGGCGATTTTGCTGTGCTGAACTTTACCGTCCGGGAGTGGTCCTATGCTGCTCCGGGACAGGCGGACTTCTACGGCTGCACCGTCCCGGACGGAGAGGCCGTTGGCAGGGGCCTTGGGGAACAGCTCTGGGCTCTGGCAGCGAAATATGATCTCAATTCGTAATATTTTTTATATAAATTTCTATTTGTAATCACATTTCCACACAGAAAGGAATCCACAATCATGACACAGAATCGCACCCATACCTGCGGAGAGCTGCGGCTCTCCGACGCCGGCAAGGCCATAAAGATCTGCGGCTGGCTGGAAAACCTCCGGGAGGTAGGCAGTGAGCTGGCCTTCGCCGTGGTCCGGGACTTCTATGGCACCACTCAGGTGGTGGCGGAGACCGCCGACATGGTGGCCCTGCTGAAGTCCATCAACAAGGAGTCCACCATCTCCGTGGAGGGCACCGTCCGGGAGCGGGACAGCAAGAACGCCAAGCTGCCCACCGGCGAGATCGAGGTGGTGCCCGGCAAAATTGAGGTGCTGGGCCGCTGCCAGCACAACGAGCTGCCTTTCCCCATCAACCGCAGCCGGGAGGCCGACGAGGCCACCCGCCTGAAGTACCGCTATCTGGACCTGCGGAACCCGGCGGTGAAGAACAACATCATCCTCCGGTGCCAGGTAGTGGCCGCCCTGCGGCAGGCCATGACAGAGCATGGCTTCCTGGAGATCACCACCCCCATCCTGACCGCCTCCTCCCCGGAGGGTGCCCGGGACTATCTGGTGCCCGCCCGGAACCACCCCGGAAAGTTCTATGCCCTGCCTCAGGCACCCCAGCAGTTCAAGCAGCTGCTGATGACCTCCGGCTTTGACCGGTACTTCCAGATCGCCCCCTGCTTTCGGGACGAGGACGCCCGGGCGGACCGCTCCCCCGGTGAGTTTTACCAGCTGGACATGGAGATGGCCTTTGCCTCTCAGGATGACGTATTTGCCGTACTGGAGGACGTGCTGCCCCCCATCTTTGCCAAGTACGGCAAATACGACCGGGCCAGCTCCGCGCCCTTCATGCGTATCCCTTACACCGAGGCCATGGAGAAGTATGGCTCCGACAAGCCGGACCTGCGCATCGACCTGACGGTGCAGGACGTCACCGGCCTGCTGGGCGCCTGCGGCTTCGGCCCCTTCGAGGGCAACGTGGTGAAGGCCGTGGTGGTCAGCGATTTCCACGAGACCCGGAAGTTCATCGACAAGACCCTGGCGGATGTGGAGGTGGTCTCCGGCGGCAAGCCCTACTGGTTCCGCCTGGACGAGAACGGTGAGATTGTGGGCGGCATCGCCAAGTTTGTCCAGCCCATCAAGGAGTCTGTGGTCTCTGCCCTGGGTCTGAAGCCCAACGACTTCGTGGCCCTGTCCGCCGGCAAGCTGGGCGCTGCCCAAAAGACCGCCGGCACGCTGGTAAAGACTCTGGGCGCCGCCGTCCCCGGTCACATGGACAAGGAGCAGTACGCCTTCTGCTGGATTGTGGACTTCCCCATGTACGAGATCGGCGAGGAATCCGGCGAGCTGGAGTTCTGCCACAACCCCTTCTCCATGCCCTCCGGCGGGCTGGAGGTCCTGCTGAAGGCGGAGCGGGGCGAGATCGATCCCCTCAGCATCACCGCCGACCAGTATGACCTGGTGTGCAACGGCGTGGAGCTCAGCTCTGGAGCGGTCCGGAATCATGACCCGGAGATCATGATTAAGGCCTTTGAGATGGTCCGGCTGGGCGAGGAGGACGTAAAGGCCAAGTTCCCCGCCATGTACAACGCCTTCACCTACGGCGCGCCGCCCCATGCGGGCATTGCCCCCGGCGTGGATCGCATGGTGATGCTGCTGGCCGGGGAGGACTCCATTCGGGAGATCATCCCCTTCCCCATGAACAAAAATGCCCAGGACGTGATGATGAGCGCCCCCAGCGAGGTCACGCAGAAACAATTGGACGAGCTGCACATCGCCATCGTCAAGCCCCAGGACTGACCTGTAAATCCGGAATAAAAAAGAGACGGACCGCATTTCTGCGTTCCGCCTCTTTTTTTTCCACTTTCCGGCATCATCCCACGCATACCACCTTCATGACTCCGGAGGTCAAAGCCTGTCAAACCGCTGGCCCTGGGTATTGCACCAGAAATGGTCCTCCGCCAGACCGGAGACGTAATAGGTCAGCGGCCCGGAGAAATCGCCGGATTCGTGGATATCTATCTCCAACGACGGACACCAGCCCATGCCGCCGCGGTCCCGCAGCCGGGCAGAAAAGGCCGTTTCCCCATAGTAGTCCAGGTAGGGGATTACCACCCGACAGGTGCCGCTCTGGAAGATCAGCAGCTCCTGCAAGGTGCTGTCACACCAGATGCCGTCAAACGCAGCCAAATCCGCAGGCCAGGCAGAGGGCTCCTCCTGCCAGAGCGTGGTCTCCGTCCCCAGAAGCCTGGTGAAAAAGGGGGACAGGGACCGGACCGCCGCCCGGTAGGTCTCTTCTCCCAGCTCCGGCGCCTCACCTGCTTTCCGCAGGCTGTCCGCCCTGTCCAGAACCGCTGCAAATGCCACTGCGGAGGCTGCCGGTTCCGCCTCCATCTCCTCCAAAAGGGCCAGGACCACGTCCTCCTCCGGGATCGTCTGTCCAGAGCCCGCCCAGTCCAGCAGGGTCCGTGCCGCCGTCTCCGGTGTCTCCTCCAGCACTTGTACAGCCACCATCTCCCAGGTGGTCTCCGAGACCGTCCCCTCCCCCTGGGGACTCCCCAGCAGGGCGATCATTGCCATCAGTAGAGCCGCCATCCGCATGTTGTCACACGCTCCCTTCTATTTTTGCCAGCATACCACGGGGTCCGTTTGGATTCCACCACAAATCAGTAACAGTCTTTTCTTTCGGGCCTGGATGTGATACACTTCATATCATCACTCCACAGCAGAAAGGAGCTCTTATGAAACGACTTTTTACAATTCTGCTGGCTGTCCTCTCCCTGTTGAGCCTGACTGCCTGCGGCGGCTCCCCCACAGAGGAGACTTCCCAGGAACCCTTAGTGGACATTCAGCCCCAGGAGCCGGAGGCGCCCCCGGAACCCACGCCGGAGGAACTGGCCGCCCAGGAGGTGGAGGACCTGCTTGCCTCCCTGACCCTGGAGGAAAAGGTCGGCCAGCTGTTCTTTGTCCGGGTACCCGACACAGACGCGGTCTCCGACGTGAGCACCTATCATCTGGGCGGCTACATCCTCTTCGGCCGGGATACGGCGGACAAAACTGCCGATGCTTTGATCCAGACCATTCAGAGCTATCAGGACGCCGCGGCTGTGGACACCGGAATCCCGCTGCTGATCGGCGTGGACGAGGAGGGCGGCACGGTGGTGCGGGTCAGCTCCAATCCCCATCTGCGGGCCTCCAAGTTCCCCTCTCCTCAGAAAGCTTATGCCTCCGGCGGCATGGAGGCCGTGCTGGCAGATACCCGAGAGAAGGACCTCCTTCTCTCCGCCCTGGGCTTCAACGTGAACCTGTCCCCGGTGGCAGATGTGTCCACCAACCCCGCCGACTTTATGTATGACCGCACCTTCGGCCAGGATGCGGCCGCCACAGCGGACTATGTGGCCCAGGTGGTCTCGCAGATGGCGGAGGACGGTATGGGCAGCGTCCTCAAGCACTTCCCCGGCTATGGGAACAATGTGGATACCCACACCGGTATCGCCGTGGACCAGCGGCCGCTGGAGTCCTTCACGTCCTCCGACTTCCTCCCCTTCCAGGCGGGTATGGAGAGCGGCGGCGGAAAGACCGCTGTGCTGGTCTCCCACAATATCATGACTGCTGTGGATGGAGATCTCCCCGCCTCCCTGTCCCCGAAGGTCCACGGCCTGCTGCGGACGGACCTGGGCTTTGACGGCGTGGTGATGACCGATGATCTGGCCATGGAGGCAGTTGCAGCGTACAGCGCCGACGGGGCCGTGGCGGTGATGGCCCTGGAGGCGGGAAACGATCTCGTCATCACCACCGACTACCGCACCCAGATCCCCAAGGTCCTGGAGGCGCTGGAAAGCGGCGCCCTGTCCGAGGAGACCATCGACACCGCCTGCCGCCGGGTGCTGACCTGGAAGCAGAATCTGGGGCTGCTGTAACATACCTCCCGGTCCCATCCCCTGACGAAAGGAAGTTTTCCACATGGAAACGGAAAAACTCTATTACCAAGATCCCTACCTCACCGCCTTCACCGCCCGGGTGCTCTCCTGTGAAAAATCCAAATCTGGCTGGGCCGTAGTGCTGGACCGCACCGCCTTCTACCCGGAGGGGGGCGGACAGCCGGCGGACCACGGCACTCTGGGCGCAGTCCAGGTCACGGATGTCCATGAAACAAAGGGCGTGATTTTCCACACCTGTGACGGCCCTGTGGAGATCGGCACCCAAGTGGCGGGGGCCGTTGACTGGCCCCGCCGGTTCGACCACATGCAGCAGCACTCCGGGGAGCACATTCTCTCCGGCCTGCTGTGCTCGCTGTACCACTGTGACAACGTGGGTTTCCACCTGGGGGCCGACACGGTGACCATCGACTACAATGCCGAGCTGACCTGGGAACAGGTCATGGCCGCGGAAAAGGCCGCCAATGAGGTGATCTGGCAGGACACTCCGGTGGACATCACCTTCCCCGCGCCGGATGCGCTGGCCCGTCTGAACTACCGCAGCAAGAAAGCGCTTACCGGCCGGGTGCGGATCGTGGCCTTCCCCGGGGCGGACTGCTGCGCCTGCTGCGGCACCCACGTGCGCCGGGCCGGTGAGGTGGGGATTATCAAGGTCCTCTCCTGCCAAAAGTTTCGGGAGGGGGTGCGGCTGGAGATTCTCTGCGGATCGCGGGCCTACCGGTATCTCTCCCAGGTATACGACCAGGACCGCGCCGTGGCCCAGCTGCTGTCTGTAAAACCCCAGGACACCCTGGCCGCCGCAGAACGGCAGGCGGAGGAG
>OCAK01001264.1_pt1 | contig 15124 bp, 18 predicted proteins | sample 1538301 | NCBI WGS metagenome assembly OCAK01 (sample SAMEA2580285, study PRJEB22360) | human gut metagenome | biome: human gut; feature: human-associated habitat; material: faeces | place: Denmark | collected 2008/2010 | reverse complement strand
CAATATCTTTGAAGGTGTTGTTTAACTGCGTTTCCCGGGCAATCTTTTCCTCTCGCTTCACTTCCATCAGATCGATTCCCCCAGAGATACCTCTTTTAGCTTCTTCAAGTTTTGCAGGAGCATCAGCTAAGGTGACCTCAGGATACACACCTAGTGCTAACAGCTTCTCTTTACCAGCTACACGATACTTGAGACGCCAATATTCTCCTCCACCAGGTTTTACCAGGAGGTACAGACCACCACCATCAGCCAACTTGTAAGCCTTCTCTTTTGGCTTGGCAGTGTCTATTTGACGGGCATTGAGTTTCACTTGGGGGTATCTCCACTAAACTGAACAGCAAATCCCCTCAATTGCTTGTAGAGTTTGGGGTACTTAAATAGACGTCAAAAGACTAAAAGGGGCATTAATATACTGATTATAAGAGGTTTTTAAATACTTGAGTAGACTTGGGGAGACGTTAGAATGGTGCGATAATAGGAACAAAACAAACAATAAAAATACATTGATATATAAAGACATTTCCCCATTACATCTTTGGAGATACCCCCAAAAGTACCCCCAAACAATTTTCTCTCACCACCATTTGCACATAAAGCAGCCATGTACAACTGGTAGTTGAACAGGCGGGTAGACCGTTCGTTCAGTAAATACCTGATATTTCCGCCAACGAGAAATTGCGTTGGCTGGCAGAGTGCAAATTTGCACGATGACCTAACCCATTGATTCTTTCGAAAACCTGCAATGCAGGAAATGGGGGGAGGTAAGCCTAACCCATTGATTATTTCGACCCCCCCATTGGGGGATGTCGGGAAAGTAAGCCTAAACCATGAGTAGACCTACGAAATTTTCGTAACCCCCTACGAAATTTTCGCAGTTTAATTACTCGCCAGATTAATCGCTAACCCGCTGATATTTTCGGAAACCTCAATTTGAGGAATGTACCTAAAACCATTTTTATAGCTCCGCTCCCTTCAAAGTGAAGGGTAATTTGCCAAAACAGAGAGAGCATTACTGTCTCTGGCAATCTTTATCGCGATAACGCCTGAAGTACCCTCTCGCTTCCTCATCCATACCAAGAGCCGAATGAGTTCGCTTAACTGCCTGTCTTAAATCTCCGAATCTGTCTGTAGTTGCTGGTGGGCGTGCCGCCTTACGGATACATTCAGAGCGCCTGTTTGCTGCATGTTCACGTTCTTTATCGCCATTTGCCAGCATCATGACTTCTGCCCATCGTGCGGCAGCTCTCCGGTATAGCCCTTTTGACTCCAGCTCTTCAGCTTTCCTGTCCCTTATCATTTCTGCCTCTCAGATTATATAGATAAGCAAAAAGGTGTTGGTTCAGTTGGTTCAGTTGGTTCAATTTGTAAAGAGCGTTGTTTTTATTGTGTTTTTTCTAAAATATTGAACCAACATCAACTCATTTTGAACCAACAAAAAGTGTCCGTGAACTAACACTCTGTCAAATAGTCACTACATATATGAACGGTGAAGACTAAATCCGCCAGCAAATAGCTTATATAGCACCGCTTTATGCCGCAGTTATGCTGGAACAGTAATCATTTCACAGAACCGCCTAACTACTATATGGCACCTGCTAAAAAGCACATCAGCCTAGTCAGTTGATCGGTGCATGGATATCCTAACAATTCAACTATATAACGTGATCTCCCATGTCGATCTACTGTCATGCAATGATTAACAAACACATAGACACATCTGCTTGGCGCATTGATTAATCACTGATCATCCATCAGGATATGCGAACCACCGTCACCAGGTTAGGATGATTCTCAAAAGCCACCTGTATTCAATGCCTTTGATGGGTTTCATCCATAGTTATTTTCTCGTGACTGACATGGAGATTTTGATTTCAAGGTGTGCAAAAACTATCGCAGAGTACAATGGAGCTCAAATGACTGTGGCACCAAAAGATCAAAGTTTGAAATCTGTAAGGGTGGGCTTTTACACAAGCTCTGAGAATATTCGCACTAGTAACAAGGGGTTAACCGCAGAGGCCTTTAAAAATCTGTATGATCGGTGTTCTAAAGACTTCAAGATGACCCACTATGCAGACTTTGGTGAAAGAGAACTTAAAATTCATTTTCTAGACATCTCACCCGAGGATGGCTCCTACTTCGGATTCATGTCTCGAAGAAGAAAAAGCGCAACACTGGCATATATTACAGATAAAGAGTGGGTGGAAGAGAAAATCCCTCTAGCCGGGGCAAAGACTCTTTCAGAACGTACATACTTTATTTATTATCCTCAGACAGACATTCTAGTATTGTCTTTAAATCATTTAGGTCCACGCCATAGTGACTTAGCCTTCCTTCTTTTCAACTCCAGTGATCGCGGAGTCCCTGTTTCTTTTGAAGCCATTTGGAAAGAAGAAAGCATCAAAGAACTACTCGAAACTGGATCCAATCTAAGAAGCTGCGAGATTTCTGTGGCCATCCCAAGAAACTTCAATGCCGCACAGTATCAACTCGATGGAATGTTCGCGAATCAGATGATTGAGATGATCAGAGGCACCAGTTCAAGCCACCTGACTATTTCGTTACGCGGACATTCTCCATTAAAAAGAAAAGCAAAGGGATGGCTTGAGGATGACGTTAAAAAAAGCCTTAAGGAGATGCTAGAAAAGTTCCCTGGTGGTGATGGTCGTTTAACTTTTGAGAAAGCAAATGTTGTTGCTCAGGGCGATAAAAAGAAGAAAAGTCTTGTAGACGAAGTTCTTACGGTAAAGAAGATGGTGCCTATCCAAGCAGATGGGTATCCGACCGATACTGACGTTAAAAATGCTATGCTACAAGCAAAGAATGACAACCTTAGGTATCTAACCCAGTACTATTTGGTTAGTCAAACGTAACAGGAATACATTATGAGTTCTCGGAAATTGTTTGCTGCCAAGTCATTGTTTGCTCTAGCTATGGCTATTGCTGGTGCCCATTTTTTACACGACCTAGATCACAATGCTGTCATTTCGGCTGCTGGTGCTCTTTCAACTATTTCTGGAGTTCTCTTTGGTTTTGTTTTGGCATCAGTCACCATGCTAAGTAGCTTTGATAGTTCAAAGGGAATTGTAGGCGCTCTAAAAAGTAACGGAGTACTAAAAGGCATTATTGAGGGGCTTTTTGATACAGGAACTACGCTGATCACAGCCTGCCTATTAGCAATGATCTCGATGTTTGCCCCTGTTGTCAGCAATCTGCCTCTGGATTATTATGCCCTGCTACTCGCAGGGGCATATTTGATTATATCAATGATAACTTTTTTCTTTAACTGGAAATCTTTATCTAAAATAATAAGTTACATATGATAAATATTTCAAAATGAGTCCCCCTGCTACGGATAGTCCTTGGCTTAAAAAATACCGTCACCGCTGAATACCCACACAGTGCCCCCACCCATTTAGTTGGCATAATGTATTCAACTGATTGAGGAATGGCTCCTCTTTTACTACCAAACGGCCATCGCTGGCGCATTCATCCGCTGGTAGTGGAACTTTTTAGCCATCAGCGCCTCCCTAAATCAATTCCTTACATCGCTCAAATTCAACAACCATTGTTGTAATCTTGCTGCTATCAAGTAACGCCTTTGTATTACGCCGACTTTATCTTGCCAGCAACATACGCCATCCGATAATTTCGATGTTACGCGCGCGTACTTGTCGCAAAATATCAGACAAAAGCCAGATTCAGAACGTCGTGATAACCACCAGCACAACATGAAAGGTCATGTAACGCGATTTATCACACCAGATACATGTGATTGGTGTACCCGCATAAAACATTGTCATAGCGCGTCCTGTGCGCATATAGGCCGATAATCAACACATCACCACCACTCTGTCTCATGTAGAGAACAGTTTTATGGTATCCCCCGCCATCGTGTGTGTATTGGTCGGACGTAGTTGCAAAATTTTTTGCAACTGATACCCCTCGCGCGCGTACTTGTCTCGAAATTGGTGTTTTGCTGTGGCAGTGATATCAGAAAAATCTTCCTGTTTCACATAAAGCGGATATGCGCGTACTGTAACGACCCCATCAACGGGGGCGGATTTGAAATCCCGACCCAAGCTATGTACCAAATGCCATGTCTTGGATATATGATGATTGCCAATCTAAACAACGCTAAAGGGAGGGTTGGTGTGAATGCTCAGGCTGTCATCATGGTTTTCCTTGGTCTGATTGTCGCAAAACTATATCCAGACTGGTGGAAAGGGGCATTAGCAACTGTCGCCATCTATTTGCTTTTATCCGTCGTTAAGCGATCGTTCGCTAAGACCATAAATCAAGCAAAACGTTTCTCATTTAAGAATTTAATAAACTATATTACTGGTCTTATTTTTTGCCTTTCAATTTTGATCGCTTCAGCTTTTTTGCCCGTATCAATAGCTAATTTTTTTGGCGCATCATATGAGGTAGGTTATCTATTCTCTGTTTTTTGTCTTGTTCTTGCCCTTCTTTACCTGTGGATGAGAGCAAAGAACAAAAATTAGCCATCCGTGGCTAACCAGTTATTGAGCTTCTTTTTGTGATGCCTGTGCGACTCTGGTGAGCGATTGTGTGACCGTACTGATCGCTCTGTCATATGCTGTGCTACCTTTTGGCGTATTTGCCAGACGTAACAAGGCATTTCGTATAACAGGGCTTTCGTATGCCTTCGCTGCTCCGCCTACGGCACCAGCAGCAGGAACAACAAACGCAGCCGTTTTTAGCATCCCCGCTAATACTGCTGCGTTTATGATGCCACCACCAACTAACAATCCATAAAGCTGCTGACCATTTAAGTTTTGAACGTTCGCTTTTGCCGCGTGTCTTGTATCGTTGAGGTATTTAATAACGCCGTCCAGTTCCTTTCCATGTACGCCTTTAAAGAAAGTTGCTGATTGCTTCCTGTTCCGGTGTAACGCATTAATAAACTTCTCAACACTGATATTTCCAGACGGATCAGTCGCCTTATCTACAGCATTCTGAACTATGGCCGCTCGTGCGTTTTGCCTAACGCAGCAGCTATGGCTGCTGGTGCTTTTTCCCTACCATTGTCACCCAGAAGCCTGTAAAGCTGAGAACGTTCTGATGGGCTTTGGCTAAAAACGAGTTTTGTTACATCCTCAGGCGTGGCCTTGCCGCTGGCTATTGCCTTTTGAACGCGCGTTCTTCCCATCATGTCATTGAATTTAGACCATGAGCGATCAACCCTTGCCATATTAATGGCTTCGTCTGCTCCAAGATTTTTGGCTACGGCTTTTTTCATATCCGCCGTATATGCCTTGTAGATAATATCGCTGGCTTTCTGGAGCGTATCTTTATCAACAGTGTCAGATGACGCCATAAATCGCTTTCGAAGATCGGTTCTGTTTTCCCTCGCCAGACGCAGGTCATTTGGTCCGCTGGTGATATCGTCTTTAAATTGCTGCAAGACTTTTACCGCGGCTCTATCCTGAGATTTGCCCGGGCGGCTTAACACGGCAATCTGATTGTCGATAGCTTTTACCGTGTTTGAGAGATCGACAGGGGTATCCCCCATAGCGTCAATTATGCGGTTATATCGCTTTCCTGCTGCCTCAATGAATTTTTGTTGCCCTTTAGTCGCAGATTCATAAAGCTGTTTATCAGAAATGCCACCCAGACCATCGCTAAATGTTCTGACTAAATTTTCTCGTGCTTGTTGTTGATTCAGCCGATTCTTACCGGTTCCAAAAAAAGGAACTCTTTCGCCTAATGTCTGAGCCTGACTCTGCATAAAGGTTTTATCTTTCAGCATGTCACTGGTCATTAACGGCAGATTTCTTTCCGATGCAAAGTCGACAGCAGCCTTTGCTTCAGGCGACATATCACCACGAACAGCCCTCGAAACCGCACTCGCTGTATTTTCCAGCCCCTTACCAATACCACCAATGCCAGCAGAAATTACCGTTTGTAACGGATCAATATCTTCTCCACCAGCAAGGCTGGTGGCTCCCTGTAGTGCTAAATCTGTAGCTGCTGATTTTCCTATGGCACCAAGCACCGTTCCAGCCCTGCCCGCTGGTGTAAACGCCAACGCATTAGCAAGAAACGAAGTCAGGTCTTGCGGTGATAAACCCGGCTTGTTCAGGGCATAATCACCTGATGGCAGAGAAACGATAGTATTCCCCTTCTCATCCTGCCTTAATGTCGCCCCCATTCCCTGAAGAATCTTTTCCTGAGACGCGTCAGAGCCGAAAAGTTGAGACCATCCAGCCTTTAGGGCATCCATGCTTAGTGAGTTCAATTCTGGGGCAGAGGCGACATTTTGCAGTCTCTCCATCTCTGGAGTCATTCGGCTTTCGCCTGTTATAGCATCGCGCATCGCAGCCCCAAGACTGGCTCCCTGTTCTGCTGAACGCTCAAGCCCCTCTCTTTGCTGAGTAGCTAACTTTGCATACCCTGACGCAAGAGAATTATCAGATGATGTATGTTGAATATTTTGAGTTGCTGATTGGGATCGGTCTATTTCATTCGTTGATGGTAGTGGATAGGCAGCATAAAAAGCCTGCTTAGCCTGCTCTACACTTTCTCCGGCTTGCGGGGCCACGACTTCATTGAAGTATTGCTCTTGAGCCTGCGCTTTTTGTTCTGGTGCTAACGCCTGATACTGTGGAGAAGCGATAACATCTTTCCATGCTTTAGCCATTAATCACCCCATAGTGAAGAAAAATTACTGCTGGCTGCTGGCTGTGATACCTGCTCAGATTGCGGCAATGTCTGCGACGAAGAAGAAGTTCCTCTGTCAACTGCTGAAATAACCCGCAAAGCATCATAAGCTCGACCAGAAGCAGCTTTCAGCGAATTGAACTGGTTTTCCATCTTCCGGCGCTTGGTATCAATGGTTTTTGTGGAATCACCAGGCTGAGGGAAATACATTTGATAATATTTGGACATTTCAGCTGGTAGGATAGATGCCCCTGTTTCCTGACGGAGTATTGCCATTATTGCGTCATTAGCATTAACAACGTATTGCTGCTCTATTGGGCTGAGCGTTAAGTTAGCCAGCGTCCCATTACCCAAAGCATTATTAATGATCGCCACTCGCTGTGGGCTAAGCTGGTCTTTCAGTGTATCTATTGAATCAAGAGCATCCCTAACCCTGTATGCAAATCCAGCAGCTTTTTTAGCCCCTTCTGGCGACTTTTCCATGATCTTTTGGGCTGTTGGCAAAGCTATTGGACGAAACCCATCTCCAGATATTGGCTGGTTTAGTTTTCCCTGCTCTTCACTTCCGTCTGTGTAGTATTTTGTGACAGTGCCATCATCGTTTTCTCTAACACTCATTAATTTTTTGGCGTTTGTATTAATTCCAGCCGCTGCCGCAAATGCCGCCGCCCCCTCTGGATCCGCCTTTAACATTTGAGCGTACTGATTGTAATTCTGCATTGCTGCTGTTGGTGCATATGCTGACGTTAACGCATTTGCTCGGCTAATATCCTGCCCTCTCGCCTGAAGTGCTTCGCCAGCCTGATTGCTGCGGATTGTTTCTGCCAACTTGCCACGCTCAATATCCCGACCTTCCATTTGATCTTTGATATCGAAATACTTCTCATGACCGAGAGAAAACAGTGCCATACTACCAGCAAGCCGCTGGAATCCCTGTGGATCATTAACATGCATTTCGGCAACAGACTCAGGAGAAATTCCCAAGCGACGCATTTCATCTTCGTTATCTGCTATGAATTTTCCAAATGCCCCAGTTCCGAGCGAAGATGCGATTTGAGCACTAGTCGCAAGATGACCAATAGAATTTCTCTGGTCGTCATCAATAAAGCCCATCCCTTTCTGAACGCTTTCAAATTCTTCTGGATACTCAGAAATAAGACTGCGCATTTTGTTTCTGTCTCCAGACTCAAAAGCCCCGGCATATGCTTTCTGAAACTCTGCTTTACGCTGTTGTTGACGTGCCTGCTGATTAATCTCAGCAACGCCTCTTAGCCCCTGTAGCGCCATTAAACCTACGTTTGGCTGCTGCTGATACTGCACAGGCTGAGGAACGGAAGAACGAGGAGCATTATCATTTTGCGGTGCCATGCTAGGCAGCCCGCCAAGTTGCCATGTCGCCATTAGAATCCAAGCCCCCCAACAAGACCAATAAGCCCACCACCAATAGCCCCGGCGACATTACCTATACCCGGAACAACGGAACCAAGTTGCGCACCCGCTAAAGCGCCTGATGCCGCCCCACCAATACCACGCGCAAGACTGGATGGCTGCTGCGCCTGACCTGCACGAATAGCGCCAAGCCCCTGCAAGAGTTGCCCTGCTGTTGCCTGCCCTGATGCCGCATTCATCCCGACATTTAGCAGGTTTCCATAATTTTGCATTTGCCCACTAAGCCAATTGTTATAAAGCATGGGCGCAATGGAAGATAACTGGTTACTGGTAGCTGTTGAGCCAAGCCCCCCGGTAGCTTCTGCTGAGACAAGGTTCTGATAACGGGCCTGATCTGCCTGTGTTTTATATAAACCAGAACCAAAGAAATCATTCGCGGCTTTATTCTGCCCTTCCAGAGTCATCAGTCCTTGTAGTTGTTGTAAAGCAGGCAATCCGACTTCTGCATACGGCTTGAGATTATTCATCACCGTATTCCACTGCTCGCGCTGCAAATCAATTGCCTGCTGCTGGGCCTTCGCCTGAGCTTTAGAGGCACCACCATCACCGCCTTTTTCGTATACGGCACGATTGAGATGTTTATGAGCTATGTGGGTAATTAACATTCGCTGAATTCCTTATATTGTTGCCGAGTTAACTGATAAAGCGTTACGCCGACGGGTTTACCACATCTGATATAAGCATCATCAAGGTGACCAACACGGGTAGCGCCAAGCAAACGGATAATTGCCCGTCCGTATTTGGTGGTGTCAGGAACCATGGTAATGCTGTTAAGGAATGGTGAGTTTTCGAGAAGCCATTTGCAGAATAATCGATGCCCTTGCAGTGCATATTCACCACGGAATCCGGGGTCGTACACCGCATGGCATTCAACAACGCTATGCCAGAAGTTACGCACTTCATGAACGCCAGCCAGCACTAATCCTTCGTAGATGCCGAGATATACCGCATCAGGCTTGATGTAGTACGTGTGCCCCGGCTCAACAATATTTTCGGTATTGCCTGGCTCGTTAAGAAAGGCCTGTAATCGCACAGGGTTATCAATAAATTTTAGTTCCATGCGATGCCATCCATTTTCACATACAGCCTGCCAGCGCCTTATCTATTAACCCTCGTGCAATTTCATGCAGAGTTGGCGCTACTCCAATTCCTGATTTTTTACGCTGCTCTTCCTGAATTTTCTTTATCGCTTCCATTTGCTTCTCACTTATCAATACCTGCTTTACTGAAATAGCCATAACGCCCCCTTAGAACTGTATAAAACAACAGTTATTATAGTTTCACAAATCGCAATATTCATCATCGTAATTGCAAAATATGAAACAAATAGCACAAAAAAATGCCACCGCTCAGTAGCTGGTGGCATCGTTCTGTGTGTCAGGTTTTGACAGGTTTTTTATGGACTCTAAAAACTATATTTATGGTGTCGCATTACTCTTCACGGCAGGCGCTTTTCAGTTCTGCCCTTGCTTCTGGCTCCATTGGTAATTTGATTCGCGATCAGCTATGCGGATGGTTTGCTGAACAGGCATAACAACTTCTCAGAGGCTGTTTTTTGAACTACGAAAATTTCGTAGTGCTCACTTTCAAAAACGTCACGCCCTTGTACACAGGATTTTACGAAAGTCTCGTAAAACACTCTCTGATGCCAGCCAGGTGTTGTGCGCATCAATTCAGTCACATTGTGTTGGTTCAAAATACCGTGTTGTTGGTTCAGTGTTGGTTCAATAAAAAGAATAAAATCCTTATAAAACAATACTCTTTACAAATTGAACCAACTGAACCAACTGAACCAACACCTTTTCTACGCACATGAAGAAGCTCATTCTTCAGATGAGTTATAATCTCCTGGCTGGTAATTGAGTACATAAACGTTTATTTGTCGTCCCTGAATACGTGGTGATTTTCTTTGGTATCCACGACCGCTGTTTGGTGGGGTTAGCATCCCGGCTTTTTTCAACACTTCAGCAAACTGTTTTGCGTTGAAACCACATGCGATCTCCTTTTCAAATGTGGCCGGGAATGTGTAGAAAATCATTGGGCTTTCGTCATGTTCTCCACGCTGACGGTATCCGGCTAAATCTTTGATGGGCAAATCTGCCGGGCTGTATGGAAATGGTGCAAAACGGCTAAGCCCATAGGCATTAAGAAATGCCTCCGTTTGTTCAATAATCTGCTGATGCTCTTTGTTACCTGTGCCGAACTCGCGCAACCATGCGTTATAGCTGTGCTGTATCGCATCACGGCATGTCTGAGCATCCCAGCCTGTTACAACCTCGCCTAACAACAATGCGGCCTCCAGAATGGCAAATCGCGCGGCTACACGGTGAACCTGCTCACCATAATCGGATGGGATCAGGCTTCTCCATCTGCTTTCGCAATCACGAACGGTTTTAATAGCCTGTTGCTGGTGGTCTGCCAGCCATTTAATCCACTCACGCCCGGACGCGCCGTGGTGATGCTGGTAAGCGTCTTTCAGTGCGTCTGCGTGCTGTTTTCCGTTCTGGTAATCGTGAAAGCGTACTGCTTTACTCAACGGAATATTCAGCAGTCGCACCAGTTGCCCGGCTTTGGTTTTTCGCCCGGAAGTAGCGATAAATGTTTCTAAATCCATTTCTCCGGTGCTGATTGCCACTGTACGCCAACGTTTTAGATCCCGGTTTCCACCATCTTTAGCGCCTTGCAGTTTCCCTACACCGTTAAATAACGCATAGGCAGACTGTGAAACGCTGACAGGATCAGCGCCCTGACCAACTTCATCAAGCGGCATTAGTCCGTCATTGTGGGCGGCGGCCTCATTTGCCAGCCCCAGCGCGGTTCCGTACCACGTCAGCCGCAGTAAATCAGGGTTGCCGTATAAGCTGCTCGCCACGTTTGCCGTGGTGGTCTTCCCTGCGCTCGACTGCTCATAGAAATGAATGCCGAACCCGTCAGCGCCCACCAGCCCAATCAATGGCGCTGCCAGTGCTGCGCCGATCCCGGTCATCATTGAATAGTTACCAAAGGCCAGACGCGCCACGTTATCACGCCAGCTTTTCGCGCTCCCTAAGACGGTATATCCGGCTGCGGCTGAGCTTCTCCCGCTGAACAGCACAGGATTTTCAGGTGTTCCGATGATTTCCCCATCAGGCATGATGTACGCTCCGCATTGCCAGCCAGTGGCATGAGCAACACGCCACAATTCACGAGAGCCACTGCGTTGTAGCCAGTCTGCCAGTATTGCTCTGAGGCTGCTTTTGGTCGTGACATTTACCCCACCAGCTTTAAGTGTGCGCCATCCTTCACGTTCACCAATATCAGCCAGTGGAATGGCAGCGGTTGTCGGCGTTTCAGAACCAAACGACAGCCAGCGAAGAATGAGATACTGGTCTTTATCGTCTCTGCCAGTACCGATAACGCTTAACGGAGAACATAACCAGCTTTCGTTATTGATGATTTCTCCACTCTGGCTGTCAGCTCTCGGAGATACCCAATAAATACCATCCTCGCGGCTTTCTATTCTTGGTTTCAGTGGGTCGGTATCCATAACCTTAAAATCGCTTCCCTCAATGGTCTGTGGCTCCTGTTTCACGCCATTACCCTGTGGTTGGTACATTGACTTATTGAACGCTTCTGTGGCGCATTTAATGCCGTGTTTTTGGTGGTAATCATTCCAGTCTGCTTTGTGATCTGTCGGGGGTAATGCCACCCATCCAGAAACAGATAAAGCTGCTTTTTCTGCTGCTATTCTCCCCGTGTTTTGTCTTCCTTCGCTGTGGTCGTTATCCGCAGCAATGATGATTTGTGCTGAAGGAAATTTATCCCGCAGTACCTGGGCGACATATAACAGGTTCCCGGCATCAATCGCCGCCACTGTCAGCGCCTCTGGACGAATTAAATGGGCAGATAATGCCGTTGCCAGCCCTTCTGCGATTAAGATGCTCTGTGTTGTTTCTGGTGCGTTTATGGCGTGATATGCCCCCCGCTTTGCTGAACCTGTCAGGAGTCTTTTTTCACCATGTGAGGTAATAGTCTGTGCTGCTGTTACTGCGCCGGATTTATCCACCAGCGCCAGCAACAGAGATCCATCGGGCAACACGGGGAATGTAAAATCACCTACCCCTTTCGCAACCAGATAATCAGATTTGCCGTTTACAGCCTTTCTGCGCATGTCATCAAACTGACGGGAAAACGTATCCCGTCTTTGTTGTTCGTCCTTCTCTGCCCTTTTCAGGCGCTCCTGTTCGCGTCGCTGGCGCTCGGTTTCCAGTTGTTCCCGTTTCTGGCTGGTGGCTTCTGGTGTTTCCGTTGTCCGGTAATCAATACCCAGAACATCAGCGGCAAGAAGCGCCGCCTCTGTTGTGTCGCAGTTATTTACGCGTTTAATTAAATCCAGCCCATCACCAGCGCCGCACTGATTACAGATGAAGCTACCGCGCCCGTTGTCATCGAACCGGAATCGATCTTTGCCCCCACATGCAGGGCAGGGAGCATGACGGCGCGGAGAGTCAGGGACATTTATGTTCAGGCAGCCCAGCACATGAGGCCAGTTGTTTTCAGACGCACTGATAACCTGACGGATAAGATCAATGTTTCGCATCACCGTACCCCACGTGGTCTATAGCGTTTGCGATATGGCTAACCAGCATCTGCCACTTGGTTATTCCGTAATCAGTCAGCATGCCATCATTGTTTAGCCACATATCAAATTCAGCGGTTGTCGCAAGTTTCCACTTATCGCCGTGGGCAGTCCTCATTGCTGGGTACATGAATGCGCAAATCAGATCACAAACATCTGACGGCTTCAGAGATGTAGTAATGGTGCGTCCCTCTGGCGTCTGAATTGCCATTTTCTCTTCACCAGTAGAATGAAGGTTATGAATCCACACAGCACCAGCAATCTTTGCCACCTGCTCTCCGATTGCGGAGCTAAGCGCCATTTCTGCATTTTCACGCATGAGAACCTCCCGCTACAGTTGCGCCCATGTCATTAACCATGCTTTGCCATATCTCACGCCCGACGTCAGTCAATCCGTCCTTAGTGACGCAACGATCAAGAAGCTCGATCCCCACGGTTTCCCACTGCGGGTAGAACACTTTCATGGCTGCCAGTGTGTAGCTATCGATCAGGCTGCGAACGCCTTTTACTCCATTGACGATTTCCACACGGACGGCCTCGCCGTCCGCATCAACCATGAAATAGTCCCCGCCGCTGGTGGAGGTAATGTGGTTATACAGTGCCGACGCATACTTATTTGCCAGCGCATTCAGTCGGAAATTTTTAGTAATCATGGTTCCATCCTCAGTGCGTCACTGGTTCCGCTGGCATGCCGTTTTCATTCAGTTCAGCTATAAAGCTGTTGTGAAGTTCAGCAAGCGTTTCACGACCAAATGGAGTCAGTGCTCCTTGTTCCACATCCATCATGGCTCTGTAGAAAATGATGGCGCGTTCTGTGCCAGACTCGATGCCAAAACGTTCTATCATCGCGCCCTCAATGTTGTTTGCCATAGCGAGGCGCTCTGCTACTGGATACAGCGGCATGGCGACGATGCCGTTGGAATAAACAGCCACTTCGGAAGGATTGCCAGTATCATCAATGATGCTGACAGTGCCGTTTTCCTCTCTCATTTCCAGCATGAATACTGTTGCGATCAGCCATCTCCACATAATGACGTTATGCTGTGATGTGTAATCGAAATATCCCTGGTTGCCGCCATCGGCTATAGCGAGATGTATTGACATACCTTCATCTGGTTTATCGTCATAATCCCCGGCATCCAGACGATTTACGGCATCAATATATGAGACGGCCTCAACGCGTTCTGTCATGCCATCGTTGCTGCGGTACATGATGTTTACGCCGTCAGGCGTTGCTTCTGCATGGAAAGTTAAGAAATTATTCATGTTTCGCCTCGCCTGAATGATTCTGTAACTCATATTTGCCCAACAATTCGTCTGCTTCCTGAATAGCTTCTGGTACGCCATTGAGCAGTGACATAACCGCGCCAATCATTAACTTGTCTCTGTTGCTGGGGCTGGCCCCTTCAAGCCAGAACCCTAAAACAGTCTGAACCTGTTCGATGCGACATTGTGCTTCAATGAGCTGGATGTTGGTCATTTCGCACTCTCCGCATCGATTAAACTGATATCTATCAGAGAGGTAACTTTTTGTAGCCAGCTAGTGATTACTGTCGCCTGTTCCCCTCCCACCGATGGAAGAATCTCATTCATCACATGAACCAGACCTGTGCGCGCTCTGGTAAGCCGTTCAGTCGTGCGATCTGCAAGAGTGAATGTGTCTGGATATGGCTCTTCACGGCTCAGCAATGATTCAATTTCCAGCTCACACGGATGACGATAAATTAAGTTGATATTCATTTTTCACCACCAAGAATTACCAGCTCTGCACGAGCATCGTTAACCAAAGATGAGCACGCTTTAATCGCATCCACGACATCAGCAGCGTCCATTTCTTCAGCCGAAAGACTGACAGCAACCAGGACAGCCGCTGCTTGCTCGATTAATTGAAGTGCGGACGTAAGTCGAGGGGCATTAATTGAGTTATTCATTGGTTGCCCCCGTTTTTCCTGGCATTTCGCCACCTTCCAGCAGGAAATGAACGTCACGAACGGCGAGATCCAATATCGCGAGTAACGCCTTCAGTCTTTCGTCTCGTGAGGGAGAGTTGCTCACCAGAATGTCGTTAATCACTTCTGTCAGTGTGATGATCTGGCTTGTGCGTTCGAGGGGATCCATATGCACATCGTAGGTTTTAATCATGTGCCACCTCCATGCGGATACGACCAGCAAAAAAGCAGACGTGATCGCGCACCAGAGAACGGCGAGCATCGCGTTCAGACTCGGCAGCAATATGATGAATTTTGGCGGTAATTGTCGGGCAATCGCGGCGAACTGCGGCGATAATCCAGATAAATTGCGGTTTTTGGGTAGGGGTAGTAGCCAGCATGTGGCAGCCTCCTTCAGATAGCAGGTTACGCTACCACCGGAAACGCC
>OCAK01001257.1_pt1 | contig 15179 bp, 18 predicted proteins | sample 1538301 | NCBI WGS metagenome assembly OCAK01 (sample SAMEA2580285, study PRJEB22360) | human gut metagenome | biome: human gut; feature: human-associated habitat; material: faeces | place: Denmark | collected 2008/2010 | reverse complement strand
GGCATCTGCGGCGATTGCCGCAAGAAGGAACAGAAAAACGACGAGATCTGATGAAATCGGATCGTTGACACTGTTCTCCAAAGGGCTTTCGAGCGGTATAGCCAAACTCCCGGCGGCTAGCTCGGAACAAGGTTGACCCGAGTCAACTATAAAGTCAGTTATTTTACTAACCCCGTAATCTTCAAGAAATTTGAAGTTGCGGGGTTTAATTTTAAGCTATACTAGCTCCTATATAATTTAATTGATGAGCTAGTCATGTCCCGCAAAGCTGCAGTCGAACCTAAATGGAACTTCTATCTGGATACAAACAAATCCACAGGGATCCAATATGTCCAGACTTCCTACAACATTTGGGTTCCGAAAAGAAGCAGCCTCGACTTGGAGGCAAGGTCTACGTCGGTCGGCTCTTCCCTGACGGTTCCGTCCGCCCTTCGAAGACTTTCCTGGATGTCAACGGTCAGGTAAGTTGACCCCCTAGTGGACAAATCTTGACCCCTACAGTTATGCCACTCAGGTTTTAATTCCTTTGCGGCTTGTAGGTTATCGGTTAAGCAATTTTTTAGCTTGTGTTCTTTCAGCCTGTAGCAGTCGCCATTGATTGCAATGGCAGTGCAGTGCTGCATCAAACGATCGATGATTGCAGTTGCGGCCATCGGATCGCCTAAAACCAGCCCCCATTCTGCAATCGGTCGGTTGGTAGTGATGATCGTGCTTTTTGTCTCGTATCTCCAACTCATCATTTGAAATAACAGATGCGTTGCCTCCGGAGAGAACGGCACGTACCCTAGCTCATCAATGATCAGTAATTTAGGCTTGGATAAGATCGCCAGCTTGTCTGCCGCCGTTTGATCTTGAACCGCCTTCCCTCTATGTCAAAATAGATGCCAGTTAATTTATAGAGCATCCAATGACAATACGTTATCCACGAGAGTTGCGTGAAGCCGCTTTACGCGACATCCTCTCAAAGACTTTAACTCTCAAAGAAGTCGGCGAGAAATATACCGTTTGAGAATTCTTAAAACACGTGAACAGCAATTCTCATGTACGTGAACAGTTTTCTCAATTACGTGAACAGGTGCTCCGACTAGCCGATTCTTAATTACGTGAACAAAATTCCTAAACACGTGAACAGTTTCTGCATAGCAATTGATAATCGAAAGGTTCCTATCAATATACGGAGCCTTTATGACACGGAAAATTGCTATGACCATCATACGAACGGTATTGGCCATGCTGAACTGCGGGTTCAGCTACTCCAAAATCCGTCACTATACGGGAGCCTCCAACGGCTTCATCAACAAACTGGCATCGGCTGCCAGGTCTGATCTCGAGGCGTTTCTCAAACTCTCGGACGGGGAAATCTACGAGCGGGTGTATCCCAAAACCCCAAACTCCCACTGCGAGCCGAACTGGGAGGTCGTCAACGATCTTCTCCAGAAGAAGCACATGACGCTTCAGCTCGTTTACGACGAATATTGTCGTATGAATGCCGGGCAGAAGACCTACTCCTACTCGTCGTTCTGTCGGCGCTACGCGGACAAGAAACCTAACTGGGAACCTCAAGACCTATTCACCAATTTGCACTATGTCACAGGCGACGTCATGGAAATCGACTTCGCAGGTGATTGTCAAGAGAACGATAAATTGACCTATCTAAACGAACGACAAATTGACCTACCTGTTGATGTTCGTTTTTTCGGCTCACAGCGAAGAGTCCAACGGGCGGATGGCCGTGAGCTGTCCTGATTGTGTCCTTTAAACTAATCCTTTGTTGTAACTGCTCCCTTCTTTGGTTGTTTCTCCGCCCATTCAATCTGGGTTTCCTGCAAGACTGATTCTTTCTGTGCCTGCAGCATGCGGTAGCTTTCCCCTTGCATCAGAATCACCTTGCTGTGATGCAGCAGTCGATCCAAGATCGCTGTGGTCATGGCGGTGTCGCCTAAAACCTGCGCCCATTCACTGGCCGATTTATTACTGGTGATTAGGATGTTGCGGTGTTCGTAGCGCATGTTGATCAGCTTGAAAAGCCAGGGGGCCACTTGTTTACTCAGGGGTGTATATCCAAACTCGTCGATGATTAAAAGTTTGGGCTTGCTCAGCTGCTGCAGACGCTGGGCCATCGTGCCTTCTTTCACGGCTTGCCCAGCTTCTCGACGAGATGATCCGTGCTGTAGAAAGCGACTTTATAGCCGGCTGTAATGGCGGCTTGTCCGAGGCCAATGGCCAAATGAGTTTTCCCGGTTCCCGGGGGACCAAAAAAGATGACGTTCTGGGCTTGCTCGAGCCACTCCAATTGCGCTAATTCCCTTAAAACTCGGGGATCAATGGCACTTTGCTCCGCTTGAGAAAAATCCTCCAACGTTCGGACCATGGGAAAGTGGGCGCCCATGATTCCTTGGCGGATACGATTTTCTTCCCGCCGCAGGATTTCCTGCGTAAAGAAATATTCCAGCGTCTCTCGAGGCGTTAATTTCTTTTCCGTTGCCATGCAGAGAAACTCCGTCATACGGTCGCGGATCAGTGTCAGACGGAGCCGGTTGGCCAGCGATGCTAACTGCACATTGGTGGCGGCCTTAGCGATGGGCATGACTCACCTCCAACATGTATTTCTCATAAACCTTCAAAGACCGTTGCCAGGGCTGTACCACCGGCAAAGGCGGCCGCCATGGTGCAGGTCGCTGTTCATGCCGGAATGTGTTAGCTTTGTACTCGTCAGTGGCCTTGTTCGTAAGCGTCCCATCGCTTCCGGCAGGCGGTAAAACAAAGGGCGGTTTTCATAAAACCGCCCCTATGAGCTTCTAGGCTTACTCGTTCTGGTAACGCTCAGCACAATTCCGCGGGAGCCATGCCGTAAAGTCAAAGTCTTCGATGAGGTGATGCATGTTGTAGGCCAGTCTGGTTCTAGCCATGTCGTCGTCAGGATCTGCCTGCGCAGCAGCCTTGACTTCAGCGAGCGGCGAGACGTTGTAGTCCATGATTTTTCTTGTCGGATCTTTGCCTTCCTGCAAGGCGTAACGCCATGCTTTGCGGACACAATGCATATAAGCGGCGGCGACAAAGTCGCTCAGCCAGGTGCGCACGTCCATCCCGTTGAGTTTGCCAGTCTGCACCAGAGAATACGCAGCCATCATGGCTTCGGCTCCGCGGAGCGTCTGCATAAAATAGATGTTCTTGCGCAGCACTGTTACAGGGCGTATTCGCCCTTCGACGATATCCGTTGACGGCGGAATTCGCGGATCGGACAAAAACGTACGGAATTTCTGCCGGCCGTTCATGTAGTAGATACAGGCGGCAGCGTATGGATCGGACTTCCGGATACTCCTCCAGCTCTTTGCGTTGGCGGTCGGTTCTATTCGCCCGGAGCTCAGTTTGAGCATGATGCGGTCCAGGTCATCCATCAATACCGTCGACTTTTCTTTGCGGGCCTTGGCCAGACGGACAAGCCAGTCTGCCTCAGTTTCGTGAGGTTCCCGGGCACAGTGCTGCTCCACAGCATAGACGGCCCCCAGAATGACGACTGCAGCCATCAGTTCCCTATCCGGATCTCCGGCTTTTAAACTTTCCAGATTGATGGACGCCAGTTCTTCATCTGCGAATGCTTCGGCCTGCTGTTTGAGAGCTTCTGCACCAATAGCCTGACACAGGCGACGCCTCAGGTGCGTCAGGCAGCTTTGGCGAACGGCTTTGCCGTTCAAGCCAAAGCCTTGGGCGATCAGGCTGTCATAGGAGGCATATCCGTCCGCAGCCAGCGCCTCACAGCGGAACGTATCACCGAGCATCTCACGGAGCCGTTTAAGGCTTCTTGAGCCCATGTATTCATAGCAGGCAACGGGATAGTCCGTCTGTGCAGGAGTCGTCAGGGCGAGAAAATAGTTCCCGCTGATCGGTTCTGTCGCTTCGTGTGTCTTGGCGCTTTGATGTCCTCGTCCTTGAAGCTCGAGGACATCCAGCGTTGACTCATCGGCCACTACTGTCGGACGAGTTTTGAGCTCCTCCTTGAGAGCCAGCATCAGCGGCTTTAAATAGATCTGGCCAAAATCATTGAAGTTGCGCTGAATGGTGTCGGATCCCAGACTGCAGGCATCCTGAAATTCGGCTGAGGCCCGGGAAATGGGGGTGCCGCTGCAGACCCCGAGAGCACATTCCACCAACAGTTTGTGGCCGATCTCTCGGTTGGGCACGATCGGAACTTCCTGATTGTCTGCGGTCGGAATAAAAACCTCGCCGCACGCTTCACAGTAGTAGATCTGGTTGTGCGTTTCCAGAAATTCAATCTGGTCGGCCATCCGGGTATGCTTGGTTTTCAGCTTTGCCACGATTTCGCTGATAGGCTTGAGTTCCCCGCGGCAGACTTTGCCGGTTTTAGGGTCTCGTCCCGTACAAGGAAGTGCATCGACTTGTACAGTTTCCTGGCGTTTAGGCGGTTTCTTGGGCGGATTGGGTCTTCATCCAAGGTTTTTCCGCTCCGTGTTTGGTTTATGCACTGCCCTTAGACTGGCTGCATGTTCGAGGCCGATACGCACCGGATCTGCGTCATCAAGTCTGCCGGCGGCTCGGGTCAGTGCCTGAAACTGCCGCGCCATGCTCTGCATGGTGTTGCGGGTGCCTTTGAAGACGCTGCGGACATCGTCTGGCGTAACCTCCCTGACAGCACCTTTAGTGCCCGGCATGTCCGGGCCATGCCCGTAGTGCTCGTGCCGGTACATGGCTGCATCCCGGGCAAGCCGAATCAGCTCACTGCAAAGAAAACTGACCTGCTCGTAAATGGACATGCTCAGCAAGTCCCCGTAAGGACCAACTTCACGGGAAAACTCCCGCATTGCTGCTTTAAGAGCAGGCAGATTTTCTTTAACGGCTTCACGCTGTGCCCATAAATCACACTCGGCTTTGCAGCGCTTTTCGTGTTCAGTTTTCACCTTCCTTTCGAGCGAGGCAACGTCCTTTTGCAGCGATGCGACGAGTTCCCGCAGCTGTTCGGGCGTCAAAGCGCTGATGTCGGAGGCGGTGCGAAGCATACTCAGAACCCCAAAAAACTTTGATTATATGGTTCTGATTTTACCATAAATATCACATTTAACAAGCTGATATTTATGGAAAATACGCCGTTTTACACCGTCCTATAAACGCCTCTGCAGCAAGCCAGTGCAAGGCAGTAACAAACGCACTTTTTTGCTCGTTTAACTATCCCTGCCAAAGTGATTCACGCTTCACGAACAGCGGCTTGCCGTTGATGAAGTCAGCCAGCATCTGAGGGGTAACGGTCATTGCTGCCGGCCCCTGTGCCTGCATCAGCAGACGTTCGAACCGGCCTTTATGCAGTTTGCGGGTGATGAGCGTTGTGCCGCACTCATCGGTACAGATGATTTTGCAGATGCCGCGGGATCGGGAAACAAAGACGACATAGTCTTCTTGTTTATAGATATCAATGTGCAGCAGTTTGAAAGCGAGATCAGAGAGTGCATAAAAGCCATACCGTCCGTCAACAGGACAGACCACCATTGTCACCCGTTTGTCGGAAAAATCTATTGCCATGATTCCTCCGAAAAGCGGAGAAGATCCAAGGCGCTCTGAACTGCGCGGTGCGGCTTAACGCAAACAGGCAGAACGGATTGCGCAGATAGCCGTTTGGGAGGATTTTCAGCCAGCGGCTCCGCCGCTGGGCATTCGGCAAAAATGATGATCCGAGCGGTATTGGAATCTGGCGCTGCCGATGATTCCCAAATTTGCCTGAAGTGCCGAGCTGGTTTCGAATGCGGTCTGGGCTGGTCAGAATCGTGGTACAGCATGAAGCCGGCAATGACTTCGGCTTTGCTGATCGGAGGGTAGGCTTGCTCGAAGACTTGTTCGTAGAACGCGAGAAAGCTCAGGCCGGAATTACGCCACCCGTAGTAGTAATAGGCCCAGTTGATGGGGCGGGACAGAGTGATCATCTTGGAGACTCCTCGGTTGTGAGAGTCTCCACAGTTTCTTCACTGCGGCCGCGCCCGTCCATGAAACGATGGGACGCTTACAATGGTTCAAGCAGGCGATCGAAAAAATTTACATCCCGCAATTTGTGAAAGGCGGGGATGATTCCGGCGACGGAGGAAACGGTGTTCTGACAATTAACTTTGACGGGACGGTTGAAACCGTCGCGAATATGAGTCGAATTTATTCGAAGCGAGGCTTTTGGCAGGTTGTTGTTAGACGATAGCAATTCTATCAGATGGCACGCTTTTTTCGTTATAAATCAATATTATAACGAAAAATACCCGGTCCTTTCAGGGCCGAGCATGAAAAATCCAGGATAACTCTGCGCGCGTTTAATGGCGTTGGTGACGCACGACACGTCGGAAATATTGCCGGGTTGCATCTCAAAGGAGACCGGGAGACGGGAAGCGATTGAGTAGAACGTCACGAGCTTGTACGCAGCCAAGCTGTCACCCGCTTTGTTGAAGCCATCACGGATATGCGGGTCAAGATTTCTCGAATGGCTCGACGTCGTTGTGCTGTCAAGTGCAAACACCGGAGAGCCGTCTTCGACATCGTTGGCAAGTGCCTGGAACAGCCTCTGCATGCCCGTCTCGTCGAGACCCAGGTCATCACCCAATAGCGGGCAGCCGAAAGGATCTTCTGAGCCAGAAAAAGCAGCGCGAACTTTAGCGTCCAAACCCGATGTACGACCGGCCCACTCCAACAAATCGGTGCCGCCGGTGTTCGTGCGAGTGGCAGTCGCCTCGGGCGCAATGTCAGCGCTCAGATTGTTCACCGGTTCCGCCTTTCGCTTGGGACGGCAGGGGATGATTTCCCCCGTTTCCGGGCAAATCTTGCCGATTCTTTCGGATTTCACGGGCACGTTGAACTTTCGTTTCGGGTCATATTGGAATTGACGGCGCTCGACGTACGTCGTGCCATTTTAGTGCTTCACGCGGACAATGCGCGTTTTGATCGGTGTTTCGGACTGGGACATGGGTTTCTCTGCGGCGGTGATTGAGTACGTATATTGCACAATATACACTCATGATTTTCCAGTAAAAAAGCCCGAATTTTCAGGCTTTTTTACTCTCGGCAGGACAAGGATTTGTGAGCTTGAGTCCGTATCCGCCGATTTTTCGGATCTCGATCTCAAGATCGGTAAAAGATAGCTGTTCCATTGGAAAACTCTTAAAAATCAAATGATTGAATGACTTGTTTTTATCATTTTTATGATTTTTAAGGGATTTTTGTTTCAGCAGAAATATCCCATCTGCGTTTGCAGACGCCTGATACGACAAAAGTGTTTCTCAGCGCTTTTGTCCAGGCCCACCATAGCTTATCGCATATATTGCAATCATTACAAAGACGTGCGTCTATTCTGGGTACAAGAAATCCATCCGCTCCATACTGCATACTGATTGCATTACGAGGACATTCCCTTCACACAAATAACAGTCAAAACAACTATCCTGCGCTTCAACATGCATCACAGTTTCCTAAACATTAACAATCTGATTACAGCAAGAAAAGTGGGTTTCATCCATTTTGGAACAGCATTGAAGTTTTTCAGAAAATTAAACGCCCTGTAATAAAATATGAAATACGTTACATCCAATGATTGTTTCTCTATAAGAGCCCAACCTAATATTCTTTGACACATAGATGCATATTCCGCTTCATCATACTTATTCAACCGTATGAGCTCTGATTTCAGATTTTCCAAAACAACAAATATACCATGCAAAAAGAGGTCTTTAGTTGCATTATTTCTAGATAGCGATATATCGGAAACGCATATATTTAAACCGGGTTCGTTCAAATAATAGAACTTCCCAGCTAGTTTATATATCATCAAATAAAATGGGACCTCCTCGCCAGATCTATTGTTGACTACATTTTCCAACAGATTATTTACTATCAACTCCTTTTTTATGCATTTATTACCATTTCCTGTCGCAAGTAATATATCTTCTTTGTCTGTATATCGTATCCCGTTTTCGCCTCTGTTTAACCAGTTTGCCCCCTCTGAGACATTGTTTTTTACAATGTTTATTCTATATTCTATTAATTCGATACTTGGGTGACTATAAATAACATTAGCTAGCTTCCCCAAAATTCCCATCTCAAGCCAATCATCTGCATCAAGGTAAATCACAAATCTACCTGACGCCAACTTAGTTCCCGTATTTCGCAAATACCCCGGCCCACGATTCTTATCGCTTTGAAAAATCTTAATACTTTTATTTTTATTGGCAATTCGTTTTACTACGTTAACGCTATCATCTTCACTGCAATCATCACAGTAAATAATTTCCAAATCTAAATAATTTTGATCAACAATTGAACTTATTGCATTGTAAATTGTCTCGGAGCAATTAAAGCCAGGGATAATTATTGAAAATAACATGGTGGTTTTGAAATGAAAGCGATTAATTAATATTTAGCAACAGAATGGATGACATGCTTCATGATTTCTTTGAATTTTTTAATGCTGTGATTACTTCTTGTGTATTCAATTGCCTGCGTGGCTTTTAACACATAAAGTTCATCGTTATTCATATACTCATCAATCGCAATTTTAAATCTGTTCACAGAATCAAATCCATCTCCAGGAACTTCCCCGACATACTCTCCAAACCGAGAGACTAGGTCATCTCTTTCAAATGCCGAAATAATTACAGTTCCGTAAGATAAACATTCTAACCACGAAATGGGTATGCCTTCCCAAATAGATGTGTTAATCAATATGCGAGCCGATTTTAGCAACTCTTTCTTTTCTTCTCCATCAACATGCCCCTTAAATATTAAATTTTTTGGGTTATTAGGCGGGAGATATTCCCGCATAATTTTTTTATTATCGTCAATATGCCGAAAGAAATTCCCTAGAACAATAAAATTGTACTGAGGCATTTGCCTTGCTATTTCGCAGAAAATCCAGCACCGTTTTTGTGCCTCTAAACGGCCTAAGAATATTATCGTTTTCTTCTGCTTTAAGTTAAACCTGTATTCAAAATCAATTTCTATTGGATTTGGTACATATGAAATTGGAACGGTATTTTCTAAATTGTATAATTCCAACGCCAGCGGGTTGAGTGAATTACCTTGTGTTATAAATTTAATCCTCTTTTCTTCGTTCATATCATGAACTAACTGATAAATTTCTTGCCTATAAAAACAAGGATCTTTTATGGATTTCATCGTCCCAATAATTGTTTTCCAAACACGTTTGGGCCGTGGATCTTGTATCCATAAAATTAGTTTCTTTTTGTCGTTTTTCTCACATTTCAATACGTAATCATCTGTTAATTAAATTGATAAATACAAGTCATAATGTTTTGCTGCGAGCCACAGTGATGAGAAAAATTTCCTCCTCGGCAACCAATGGAGATCAACATTATCGCAGTGTTCCTTTAATGCGAAAATGGATGGTAATCCGCCTTTTTTTTCTCTTTTACCCAGTAGTACATCAATTTCTATGTCTTCATCTGGTATATACTTTGCAATGAACTTTCTAGCTAGGAACCCATATCCGCCATATGCAGTTCCAGCCCCACCAAAGAATTCGTCAATCAAAAGTGCTACACGAATTTTCTTTGATTTAGAGAAATGTCTGCTGACATTTTCAATCATTTTAAAAAATGGCATAAATTAAAATATCTCCACTTCAACTCGTTTACTGTAAACGCATTTCCCGAATATTTCTATGCGATATCTCGCATCTCTGCGATAAATACTAACAATCTCCCTCCCCTTCTTTCCAATTGAAACGAATTCCTTATCTTTATAGCGCTTGATTAAAGATTTTATCCTGCTCAACTTATCTTCAAATTGAGGTTCGCATGAGAATATCTTTTTATACGCGTCCAACCAATCTATAAGGTGCCGATAGGATGGATTTTTTGTATTCCAAGGCTTCTCCCTGCCTGCGAAATGCACTATCCCTGGAGTCGTTTGACAATCCGATCTATTAATAGTTTTATGAGTGTAATCTTTGTACAAATTCCATCGAGGAGGGATCAATTTAACTTTATTGCCCAACACAGCATTAAGAACATCCTGATCTTGAAAATCTAATGGGGATCTATCAATAGCAAAATTCCACAACTTCGGCTCGATATTATCTCGTCTAATCTTTTTAAGATTTAATAGCAACACTCCAGCGTTAAAATATTGCGTATGCTTGACATTCAATACTGTAGCCAAATAGTCGCGAAAACTTATTTTAGGTCGAGTTTCTGATTTTTTGTTTTGTCCTACAATAGACGTTACATATGTATCTTTAACTGCACCAACATACACCTGATCAACGTCGATCTTATATAAATTTTGTAAGTCATCAAAAACCAAAATATCTGCATCAAGGTAAATTACCTTGTCGTATTCTGGTAACAAACTCGGGATATAAAATCTATAGAACGTTTCCACCGAAATATAGCAATAATCATCTCGCCGAGACATCAAAGACTCAATATTTATATTCTTAACTTTCGACAAATCTATAAATCTTGCCGAACTGCGATCGCCGTATAAGCTTATAGTCTTTCCAATTGCATCTTTGCAAAATTCCGGAAGCCCCTTAGATAAAACGATAAACTCAAAATTTGATTGAGAATTTTCTAATATAGATACTATGACAGTTTCCAGTTGCTTATAGTAACTCTCGTTTATAGCAAAAACAATTGGTGTTTTCATCAAAAATAAACTTCTCTAAACACATAATACAGAGTGATCATTCCCTTGAAGACATTTGCCTGCTAAGCTTTATTTTTAAGCATAGGGCCAGATAGCTCACTTGAATGTTAAGATTTTTTATGAAATCCTGGATTCCGCTACAAGTTGCTAACCGATAAATCTTCTTTTTCTCTCTCAGCAAGGACAAATCTAAAAAATCTTTATCTATATCTGGGAATTTTATATTTAGTATTGAAGCAATATAGTTTAGGGTCTTGATGGAATCAAGAGCCTGCTCATTTGATAATCTGAAATCTTTTTCTTGAGAATGGTTCCAATAATAAGGTACTTCAGTATTAAGGTATTTTGCTATCTTTTCAAGCAATTCAAATGTAGACTTTGTTTGAATTCTTCTATAAGTTGGTCGGGACTCCCCACGCCTGTACTTCATTAAAGTGTTGGGTAGTATTTCCATCTTATAGTCAGTTTTAAATAAAATTTTGATCCAAAGTGCATAATCCTCCGCATAAAGGGAGTTGGGATACCCTCCAATTTTTAAAATATCTTCTCTGCGAAGAATCACACTTGGATGAACAAAGCAGTCGTAAAAAGGCAAGTACGCTTCTATTTGCGTATGAGATAATGGTTGTATTTTTCTTGTTGGTCTTCCCGTTTCTAGATAAATAGCATCTGTTCCCAATACCGTTATTCCAGAATGTTTATTCAAATATTCCATTTGTTTAGATAAACGATCAGGGAAAGCCCAATCATCAGCATCCATCCGTGCTATCCAAGGTGTTGTCGCAAACGCTAGCCCTCGATTTAACGTATAAACTAACCCCTGATTAGCCTCGTTATGCAAGACTGTAATTCTTTTATCCTTCGTTGCTAAAGTATCTAGGTAGTCAGCAGTCTCCTTTATGGAACCATCATCGATAATTAGGAATGAAAAATTTTTATATGTCTGATCAAGAATAGATTTAACAGCTTCATCTAGCCACTCTTTTCTCGTGTTGTACACTGGCATTAAAACTGTTAATTGTTTTTCACTAGTCATCCCTACATACCTTTCTATTTCGAACGATCATAATGTCATGCCGACTGTATCGTCATTGACTAAATCCTTTACCCAATTCAATCAACTCTCTCACATGCTCATCAATCGTCAAATCTAACGGCACATGAACGTAGCGTTGGTAAGAAGGTATGATCTTTAAAGGTGCTTTGCGGACGTCGTCCATCACCTTCTTAAAGGACTCAAGACTCCACGCATCAAAGCTCCGAAGCGCTTCAGGATCCACACATTCACAACTGCCGAGTGTTTCTGCAATCAGTGAAGGCGTCCCATTCCATACACTCTCCATCCCCACGGTTTCCAAAGGATCATAGAAACTTGCCAAGACTGAATAGTCACAGGCCTGGTACATCTCCTGCATCTCATTGACAAAACCCACGTATTGAATGTTTTTGTACTCGCCATCAATAGGCCTTCCGGCCACAATTAAGCATTCATCGTAGGGCGTGGTCGTGAAGTATTCCTTCAACAGAGCAAAACCCTTGCGCTTATGACTCATTGAAGGAAAGAGAAAGAGTGTCTTATTCAAGGGAAGATTGTACCTTAAGGGAACTGCCAAGTATTATCTGCCCAGAAGTAAAGCTGCCTGAAACTGCTTGCGTATGAGCTCACAAAAACACAGCTAGCCTCCATGTCCGAGTGACATCGAGGCTGTTTGGGTAAGACGGTTGCTGGGAGGGTGATTTGAAGCGATCTCGGACGCCTCAGCCGTGTCATTTTCATTCCAGTTTTCGGCAGTACATCTCCTGGCGGCACAGGTTGTAGCCCAGCATGGTCACCCAGTTGTGCGCCTCAGCCCGCTTGAAGCGATGCTGCGCACGAACGAGCCCGTGAAGACCGTCTGAATGTAGCCGAAGATGTGCTCCACACGGCAGCGGATTTTGGATTTTTTGCGATTGTGTGCCTTCTGCTTGGCTGTCAAAGGATGGTTGACCCGGCCCTTTTCGCAGAAACAGGGAGTTACGTTGAAGTAGCGGACGATTTCTTCGAGTTCCTTGCCGGCATAGGCAGAGTCGGCGTACAAGACTCGGCCTTCATCTTCTTCCTCGTTCAGGACCCAGTTCAGAGCCTTTGAATCGTGAACGTTTGCCGGCGTGGCGACGTTGTGGATCAGGAACTTGCTGGAGGCGTCGGCAAGAGCGTGAATCTTGTAGCCGTAGTGAACCTCGTTGTTTTTCTTCGTCCACCTGGCGTCAACATCCTTCTGGCGCTTCTTGGCAGGCTGATCATTCCACAGCTCGCCGCCCCGGCCTTGCTTGATGAGTTGATTTTCCTCACGCGTATTGCGCTGCTTGGGGGCCTCAACGAACGAGCCGTCGAGGATCATGGCGCCCGTGTTGCCGAGCAAGCCCTGCTCGCGAAGCTCCTCGAGGTGCGCGTACGTGATTGACTCGCAAAGGCCGGACTTGACGAATATTTCGCGGTAGCTCCAGGCATGTCGACGCAACGAAACGGCAGCGAACCGTTTGCCCAACAATTCTTTGACGAAGGCCTTCATGCAGCTGCGTTATCTGAAAGCCAATAAACCAACTGATCGCAACGCTTGGAAAACAAAAGAGATCCCGAAGAAAATCCGAGATCTCTTTACCCTCTTAGGTTTGCCCTTGCCCCCGCGGGTGTTCCGGGACTAGGTGCATCCCCGGGAGTTTGGGGTACTGGCTGAATTCAAAAAAATCGTACATGCAGGCCCTTGCGGCCTGCACCCTCTATCATGAAAGCAGGTGGGCTGCAGGGACTCGGCCAGACTGCGTACTACTTTTTGGTCCCATTGCGAGGCCGGTAAAAAATTGCAGGATCTGGTTTTCGCACACCATATTCCTCTCTTTTGAAGGCGCATGAAAAAGTGATCACGGAACCGGTCGAATTGACGTTCGGACGCCCGTAGTTCAAGTTTCTTTTCCCAGGGACGAGAATTCCTGCAGCCCGTGTCAACCACCCTTGCTCAGAGGAGGCTGATCATGGCCAATTCTAAGACAAGAGCGGACCGCATCATCTCTCGGCAGCTATCCCACTGCACAGTTGAAGCGGCTCACCTCAGCGCCGTCGGCATTGATGTCCACCACGACCAGCTCATCTGCTGCTTCCAGAAGTTGGACCCGATCGCGGGCGAGCTTACGTCCGAACACCGCAGCTTCGGTACAACCATCCCTCAGCTTCTGGAATTCGCCGCCTGGTGCCGTGTGCGTGAATCTTCAGTGATTCTGATGGAATCCACCGGCGTGCTCTGGTTCAGCCCATACCGCAGTCTCGAAGACGTCGGTTTCGACAACGACACGCTTGCGCTTGTCAACGCACGGGACGTCAAGGCGGCTGTCGGCCGCAAAACGGACGCCCAGGATGCCAAACGCCTCGCTGAGTACGCCAGGTTGGGGAAGTTCCACAAATCCTTCGTTCCAAGCCGCCCGTTCCGCGACATGAGGATGGTTTCCCGCGACATCATCAGGCTGAGCGACGACATCAGCCGTCAAAAGAACCGCTACAACAAGAATCTCAACTCCGTCGGCTGTCGAGCCACCTCCGTTTTCAGCGACGTGCACGGCAAAGCCGCCGGGAAGATTCTTGACGCCTATATCCGGGGCGATCGGGACTTTGAGGAGATCGTCCGCTCCGCGCGCAAACAGCTCCGCGCCACGCAGCAGGAAATCCTTGAGGCCATCAACTTCGCCATGTCTGATGCACTGCGTGAGCTCCTGAGAAGCTCCTATGAGCACCTGCAATATCTGATTGCGCGACGCGATTCTCAGATCGCGCTGTTGGAGCGCATGCAGGCGCCCTATCAGGAGTACATCGACCGCCTGATGACCATTCCCGGCGTCAAAGAGCTCCCCGCACGGCTCCTGTTCTGCGAGTTCACCAATGAGCAGCAGAGCTTCCCCGATGCAGCACACTTCGCCTCCTGGCTCGGTCTGTGCCCCGGCAACAACAAGTCCGCCGGCAAGAGCAGTAGTGGCAAGACCCCGAAGGGTAACCGCTGGGCACGCAAAACCCTGACGGAAGTCGCTCACGGCATCGGTCTCATGAAGCGTGGTGCTCTTAAGGCGCTGTTTCAGGCCTTCAAGGAACGCCGAGGTGCGAGGCGCGCAGTCGTTGCCATAGCGCACAAGGTGGCCATGATCATGTTTGCGATGATCTGGGACGGTTCAGAGTACGTCGAGACAACCTGCTCCGCGCTTCGGGATACGCGCGTAAAACGGTTGCTCCAGACATCGAAGAACCTGCGGGAACAGCGCACTGTGATCACTCTGAGTGGGCAGATCGTCGACAAAGACACTGGGGAACTGATCGGCCAGCTCAGCGTTGACGCAGCAACCTGACGGAACGCTTTCGAGCCGCCTCAATGAAGAGGCTGCGATGTCCACTTCAGGGACAGGGGCTTCGTCCCCAAACTCCCGGGGACTAGCTCTTAATCCTTTCTAGTCCCCCTTATTGGAGTCATCCCAAACAGCGCGAAGCACTCGCGCTGTTTTCGTGTCAGCAT
>OCAK01001235.1_pt1 | contig 15420 bp, 9 predicted proteins | sample 1538301 | NCBI WGS metagenome assembly OCAK01 (sample SAMEA2580285, study PRJEB22360) | human gut metagenome | biome: human gut; feature: human-associated habitat; material: faeces | place: Denmark | collected 2008/2010 | reverse complement strand
TTTTCTTAGAAAGCACCGGATGGATTGCAGCCTGCGCCGGTGTTCCTTCCGGAAGTTTCTCCAGATACTTGTGCATGATCGGGGAAGCTTTTTCATAAGAGCCTTCTTCTCCGGTAAAGCTGATGAGCATTCTCTTTCTGACAAATACTTTTTCTATCAGCTGCTGCAGTTTTTCGGCTACCGCCTGCGGATTCTCTTTCATCTGTTCATCCAGTCTGCGAATCATCTGATTGTATGCAATACCAATTGTCGCATCATTATAAAATGCATAAACAGATTCGTAAGAAAGTGCACGCATTGCAGCTACCGTGTGCCCGCTGCTGCTTAAGTTCACCTGCAGTCTGGATTTCACCTGTGCAATCAGTTCAGCCAGTCGTTTGGTATCGTGCAGATCCGAACTGTTTAAGATTTCCTCTGCCAGTTTCATGGCATGCTCCAGATTGCTCTCAAGCACTTTCATGCGGATCTCAAATTTAACTGCCATCGCATCGTGATTTTTCAGATCCGGATACATGCTGACCCCACTGGTAATTCCGCCGGTATAAATATTGATGGCATTTGCAAGATCGGCATAACTGTAGGATCTGGTATTGACATATCCGAGTACCGCGCGCAGAAGTCCAAGGTACGGAACCTCCTCCTCTGCAATGTCATTGCACTCAAACATCAGAGTAATATAATCGATGCCATTTGCCGGTGCCTCATGCCGGACAACCGGAATTTCTCCCATGTTCTCCTCCTTATTGGAAAACGGCATGGCTTCTTTTTTCATATCCTCTCTGCCAAGCATCGGAATTTTCAACAGATCTTCTTCCTTTGACGGCTCTTCCTGATACTCCCGCAGATGTCTGGTCTGGGCAATCAATGCCTGCACCTCTGCGTCGCTTAATCCGGCCTTGTATGCTGCAAGTTTTTCTGCCAGTGCCTGTTCCCTGACACGGTTAAGTCCCTTCTCCGGCGCAACCACAACCACAGCACCGTGCGCGTTGTCCAGCAGATACTTCTGAATCAGATCTTCAAAATATCCGGTTTTGATCTGCTCGCGTAAAAACTGTAACGTATCCAGACATTCCAGATGAATAAACGGCTTGGTATCATCAAACAGCCAGCTTTCCATACACTGCAGTCCATACAAAAGTCCCTTCGGAAACTGTCCGTAATCTGCTTCCCGGAACCGGAATTCCGCACTGTTAATTCCCGCAAGAAGGGAATCCTGATTCAGCCCTTCCTTTACCAGCTTCTGTAAGGTTTCCTCGATAATCTGCACAAAACGGGTCTGATCAGACTCATCGGCATTCTTAGCGACAATGGAGAACATCGGCTGAAGCATGCCATCCTCAAAAGATCCGTAGACATCTTCCCCGATTCCCGCATCAATCAGTGCCTGGCGTACCGGTGCTCCCGGCGCACTGACAAGGACATAATCCAGTACCGAAAATGCCTGATACAATTCACGGTCAAGAACGGTTCCCACCACTTTATTGTAAGAAAGATACGTGTGCTTCTCCTCCGGTTCATCCTCTGTGATCGGATACGTTCTGCGCTCGGATACTACCGCGTCAAATGGCTTTTGCAGCTGGATTTGTGAATGTACTTCCACTTCATTTGCATCATAATGGCTTAAATATTCCTCATCCAGCCAGGTGAGCCGTTCTTCTATATCCATATCTCCATACAGATAAATATAGGAGTTGCATGGGTGATAATATTTGTGATAAAACGCAAGATAATTTTCATACGTCAGTTCCGGTATTTTTTCCGGGTTTCCTCCGGAATTTTTGCTGTAGGTATTGTCCGGAAACAGTGCTTCCATAATTGCCGTCTCAAGCACTTCATCCGGGGAGGAATACGCCCCCTTCATTTCATTGTATACAACGCCGTTGATGGTCAGCGGTGCATCTTCTGACTCCAGCTCATAGTGCCAGCCTTCCTGCATAAAAATCTCTTTATACTTTGTAATATTTGGATGGAATACCGCATCCAGATATACCTCCATCAGATTTTTAAAATCCCGCTCATTATAACTTGCTACCGGATACAGTGTTTTTTCCGGATATGTCATTGCATTCAAAAACGTATTGAGTGACCCTTTGGCAAGCTCAATAAAAGGGTCTTTGACCGGAAATTTATCCGATCCGCAAAGCGTGGTATGCTCGATAATATGCGGAACTCCTGTCTCATCTTCCGGGGGTGTCCGAAATCCGATCGAAAACACTTTATTGTCATCTTCATTGGAAATGACACACACGCGTGCTCCGCTTTTTTTGTGTCGCAGAATATATCCCATGGATTCAATATCTGCAATCTTTCTTACTTCTATTATTTCATATGCTGACAATTTCAATTTATCCATATTTCTCATCCTTCCATTTTTATTTCAACGGAATAGTTTTATTCTTTCCGAATCGATACATCCATCTGTGGGAATGGAATTGAAATTCCATTTTCATCCAGTGCATTTTTCATCTGTTCCAGCAAACGCCACCGCACTGGCCAGTAATCTTCTGTTTTTACCCATACGCGAATGCCCATATCTACGGCACTATCCCCCAGATCCGATACAAAAATATCGACCGGTTCATCCTTTATCACTGCGGTTTCTGTCTTTACCACACCCTCAAGCACTGCTTTAACCTTTGACAAATCCGATGCATAGCCAACCCCGACGGTCAGATCAATCCGTCGCATATCCATATGGCTGTAATTGGTAATACTGCTGTTGGACAGACTTCCATTCGGAATCAGGATCAGTTTGTTATCAATGGTAAGCAGCTTGGTGTAAAAAATGGTAATCTCCTTTACAGTTCCTTCTTCTGATGAAGCATTATCCAATATATAATCGCCTACCACAAATGGTTTCAGTAACAAAATTAGAACACCACCGGCAAAATTAGAAAGGCTTCCCTGCAGTGCCAGTCCCATGGTAAGTCCTGCGGACCCCAGCACGGCAATCACAGAGCTTGTCGTCACGCCAAACTGCCCCAGAATAATCATTGCCAGCACAAAATAGAGCGCATATTTCACAAAAGAACTCAGAAATGAAACCACACCGGCTTCTACTTTTCCGCGCTCTAAGAAACGGCGCACCATTTTCACCAGCATTTTGATCATCCGGCTGCCTACCAGAAGAATAATCACTGCAATCATCAGCTGAACGAGAAACCCCAGCAGAGATGGTGTCAGATCCTGTAAATATTTCCGGATAATTCCCGGATTTTTCGCCACTTCATTTAACACTTCACTCTCGGTGCTAAGCTGTGTCAGTTGGTCTGTTATTAAAATTCCCAATGTATTTCTCCATTTATGTCCTATAATGCCATTCTTTAAATCTCATGTATGAATAATCCACTGCGGAGTTTCGGCTCAAACCAGGTAGATTTCGGCGGCATGAGACGTCCCGCATCTGCCACAGCAAATAACTCCTGAATGGATGTCGGATACATGGCAAATGCAACCTGGCAGTCCTCATGGCATCTTCTTTCTAACTCTTTCATGCCGCGTATTCCGCCGACAAAATCAATTCTTTTATCTGTCTTTGGATCACCGATTCCAAGTACCGGTGCCAAAAGTACATTCTGCAATACCGATACGTCCAGTCCTTCTACCGGATCATCCGGAACCGACTCCGGGTGCATGGTACAACGATACCATTTATCAGAAAGGAACATGGAAAATTGTCCCTTTTTCACCGGTCGTACATCGTTTCCATTTTCGATTTTCTGCACATCAAAGAGTTCCTGCATTTTTGATAAAAATGCCTCTTCGGTCATACCGCCCAGATCCCGTACCACACGGTTGTAATCCATGATCATCAGTTCCTCATCCGGGAATAAAACGGAAAGGAAATAATTAAATTCTTCTTTTCCGGTATATCCCGGATGTTCTTCTCTCCTCTTAAATCCGACTTTTACCGCAGAAGCAGCTCTGTGATGTCCGTCTGCAATATAGATTTCCCCAATCTGTGCAAATGCATTCCGGATCGTTTTGATATCTTCCGGATCGGATATTACAAAAACACGGTGGCGAATACCATCTTCCGCAACAAAATCATATAAGGCATCCTGTTTCTTTGTCTTTGCCACAACCTCATTGATCACGGCATTGGCACGGTATGCCAGAAAGATCGGTCCGGTCTGTGCACTGCACGTATCTACGTGACAGATACGATCCTGTTCCTTATCCGCACGGGTATTCTCATGTTTTTTGATGACCTGATTCGCATAATCATCAATGGATGCACATGCCGCAATGCCGGTCTGTGTTCTTCCATCCATCGTCAGTTCATATATGTAATAACATTCTCTGTTATCCCGGATAAATGTGCCGTCTGCGATCCAGTCTTTTAACATCTGTGCCGCTTTGGCATATACTCTGTCATCATAGGTATCGACATCATCCGGAAACTGTGTCTCCGCACGGTCAATTGCCAGAAATGACTTTGGATTTTTTGCCACAACTTCTTTTGCTTCTTCTCTGTTATATACATCATATGGTAATGCAGCCACTGCAGATACTACATCTTCTGCCGGTCTGACACATACAAATGGTTTTATGTCTGCCATATTATCCTCCATAAATTGTGCTGGTTTCTATACCTTTCTAGTATAATGGAAAAAATACGTTTATACAAGAAAAAATATGGCGGTTCTTTCGACCCGCCATACAGCAAAATGCTTATCTTTTCTGTTATTTTACAAGGCGTACACGCAATACATCGTCAATTGCCTGCAGTTTTTTCAGCACATCATCGGTAATCTGGGAATCCACATCGATCAGTGCATATGCATAGTCACCCTTTGCCTTATTTGTCATATCTGACACATTGATATCTGCCTCTCCAAGAACGGTCGTATACTGGCCGATCATACCCTTGACATTCTTGTGCAGAATTGCAACACGTCCGGCTGTGGTACATGCTCCCATGTTGCAGTCCGGATAATTGACAGAATGGGTAATATTACCATTCTCCATGTAGTCACGAATCTCACGGACAGCCATAATTGCGCAGTTGTCTTCAGACTCTGCTGTAGATGCTCCAAGATGTGGAGTGACAATACATCCCTTTGCTCCAACGGTTGTAGTATTCGGGAAATCAGAAACATATTTCTTAATCTTTCCTGCAGCCAGCGCATCAACCATTGCCTCTTCGTCTACCAGCAGATCTCTTGCAAAGTTTAATACAATTGCGGTAGGCTTCATCATTGCGATCGCATTGGCATCAATCATCTTTCTGGTAGAATCCAAAAGAGGTACATGGATCGTAATGTAATCGCACTCTTTGTAAATATCTTCTACATTGCTGATATGCTTTACGCTTCTGGATAAGTTCCATGCAGCATTGACAGAAATATATGGATCATATCCATATACTTCCATACCCATATGGGTTGCGGCATTTGCTACGAGCACACCGATGGCTCCAAGTCCGATGACACCTAATTTCTTTCCGGAAATCTCTGTTCCTGCAAAGTTCTTCTTCTGTTTCTCTGCAGTTTTTGCAATGTTATCATCGTTCTGGTTTGCCAGACACCAGTCAATACCACCGACAATATCGCGGGATGCATATAACATTCCTGCAAAAACAAGTTCTTTTACACCATTGGCATTTGCACCCGGTGTATTAAATACAACGATACCTTTGTCAGCACATTTGTCAAGCGGAATATTGTTGACACCTGCACCGGCACGGGCAACTGCAAGCAGTGAATCCGGAAGATCCAGATCGTGCATTGCCGCACTGCGGACAAGTGCTGCATCAGCGCCTGCCAGATCGTCTACTTTTTTGTAATCATCAGAAAATAAATCCAGACCTACCCCAGCGATAGGATTTAAGCATGTATAATTAAACATTTTATGCATTCTCCTTCTCAAATTTCTTCATGAACGCAACAAGCTTTTCTACGCCCTCTTTTGGCATTGCGTTGTAAATGGATGCACGCATACCGCCAACGGTACGATGTCCTTTCAGGTTTACGAAGCCAGCCTCAGTTGCCTCTTTTACGAATTTCGCATCCATATCTTTGTCTCCGGTTACGAACGGTACATTCATCAGTGAACGGTCTTCTTTTCTGACAGTTCCCTTGAACAGTTTGCTCTCATCCAGGAAATCATAAAGGATCTTTGCTTTTTCAATGTTGCGTCTCTGCATTTCCTCTAAGCCGCCCATCTTTTTCAGCCACTTAAAGACTTTACCGCAGATATAAATGCCGTAGCATGGCGGTGTGTTGTACAGGCTGTCTTTGTCTGCCTGTGTCTTCCACTTGAGCATGGTTGGTGTGCCAGGAAGTACATCATCTGTAATCAGGTCTTCCCGTGCAATTACGATTACAACACCTGCCGGTCCGATATTCTTCTGTACGCCACCATAGATGACGCCATACTTTGTCACATCTACAGGCTCAGATAAGAAGCAGGAAGATACATCTGCTACCAGTGTCTTTCCCTTTGTGTTTGGAAGCTTCTTGTATTTGGTTCCGTAAATGGTGTTGTTCTCACAGATATAAACGTAATCCAGATCATCCGGAATATCCAGATCGGAACAATCCGGAATATAAGAGAATGTCTGATCTGCAGAGGATGCAAGCTCAATTGCCTCTCCGTACATCTGTGCTTCCTGATACGCCTTCTTTGCCCACTGTCCTGTGACAATGTATCCGGCTTTCTTATTCTTCATCAGGTTCATAGGAACTGCTGCAAACTGCTGGGATGCTCCACCCTGTAAGAACAATACCTTATAATTATCCGGAATGTTCATCAGCTCTCTTAAATCTTTTTCTGCATCCTTGATGATGTCATCGAACACTTTAGATCTGTGGCTCATTTCCATAACGGACATGCCGCATCCTCTGTAATCCAACATTTCATCTGCTGCTTCCTGCAGTACCTCCTCCGGCAATACTGCCGGTCCTGCTGAGAAATTGTATACTCTGCTCATTTCAAACTTCCTCCTATATTTTACTATGCTGTTGCTTATTTATTCTTGCTCTCGAAATCTTTTCCATCGAAACATTCATTGATCGGAGCCCCCGGTGCAACCATCGGCCATACCTTGTCATCCGAATCCACAATTGCGTCAATTACAAACGGCGTCTTACTTTCCAATGCTTCCTGAAAAGCTGCGTTAAACTCTTCCTGTGTTGTCACACGCCGGGCAGCTGCGCCCATCGCCTCTGCAATCTTTACGTAGTCCACACCGTCATCTAAAACCGTTGCGGAATAATGCTGTTTATAGAAAAGTGTCTGCCACTGGCGGACCATTCCGAGTACATGGTTATTGACAATCACTTCAATCAACGGAAGCTTTTGTCTGGATGCTGTTGCAAGTTCATTCATATTCATGCGGAAACATCCGTCTCCCGCAATATTGATCACCTGCTTATCCGGATTTGCAGTCTGTGCACCAATTGCAGCGCCAAGACCATACCCCATCGTACCAAGACCTCCGGATGTCAGCAGGGTTCTTGGTTTACTGTATTTAAAATACTGTGCAGCCCACATCTGATGCTGACCGACTTCCGTGACCATAATGGCATCTTTTGCCATCTCATAGATCTTTGCGATCATAAACGGACCACTTAACCCTTCCTTTGGAATGGTCATAGGATACATCTTCTGATAATCCGCAATATGGGAAAGCCACTCGGTATGTTTCTGCTGCTCAAGTTTTTCATTCAGCTTTCCGAGGACGATTGCCACATCCCCGATAATGCTGTGATTTACGATAATATTTTTATTGATTTCTACCGGATCAATATCAATCTGCAGAATCTTTGCCTGTTTTGCAAATTTCTTTGGATTTCCAAGTACACGGTCAGAAAAACGAACACCAATTGCGATCAGAAGATCACATTCACTGACACCGAGATTGGACGTCTTTGTTCCGTGCATTCCAAGCATTCCGGTATAGTTTTCTGATGTTCCATCATATGCACCTTTTCCCATCAGTGTGTCGCAGACCGGTGCATCTGTTTTTTCTACAAATGTCTTTAATACTTCACTGGCTCCGGAAAGGATTGCTCCTCCTCCGACAAATATGTACGGCTTCTTTGCCTTTTCAATCATCTGGATGGCTTTCCTTAAATCATCCTCATTGAATGCCGAACAATCCGGCTGCGGCATTTTTGGCTCTTTCTTTATATACTCTGTTTTGTTGGCAGTCACATCCTTGGTGATATCTACCAGAACCGGGCCCGGACGTCCTTTCCGCGCAATGGAAAAAGCTCTGCGAATCGTATCGGCAAGTTTTGTTACATCTTTTACAATAAAACTGTATTTTGTAATCGGTGTTGTGATGCCAGCAATATCAATTTCCTGAAAACTGTCTTTTCCGAGGAGTGATACCCCAACATTGCAGGTGATTGCCACGATCGGAATGGAATCCATATACGCAGTTGCGATACCGGTCACCAGATTGGTGGCTCCCGGTCCGCTTGTTGCCATACAGACTCCGACTTTTCCTGTACTTCTGGCATATCCGTCTGCTGCATGGGAAGCCCCCTGCTCATGCGAGGTAAGTACATGCCGGATTTCCGGATGTTTGTATAATTCATCATAAACGTTCAGGATTGCACCGCCCGGATATCCGAAAACGGTATCTACACCCTGTTCTTTCAGGCATTCTATAATCACCTGTGATCCTGTCAACTGCATTTTCTAACCCTCTATCCTTTATTTCTCTTCTGGCACTTCCAAGACAGCTCCACGGTTTCCGGAAGTAACCAGTGCAGAATATCTCTTAAGATATCCGGTGGTAACCTTCGGCTCTCTCGGCTGCCATTTTGCACGTCGTGCGGCCATCTCTTCATCCGAAACATCTACGTTCAATGTCATCTCCGGGATATTGATCTTTATGATATCGCCCTCTTCTACCAAAGCAATCGGTCCCCCAACTGCTGCTTCCGGAGAAACATGTCCGATGGATGCGCCTCTGGATGCACCGGAAAAACGTCCGTCGGTAATCAGGGCAACGGAACTGCCAAGCCCCATACCGGCAATCGCAGAAGTCGGATTTAACATTTCTCTCATACCAGGTCCGCCCTTCGGTCCCTCATAGCGGATGACAACGACATCACCCTCTACAATCTTACCGCCCTTGATCGCCGCGATAGCATCTTCCTCACACTCAAAGACTCTTGCCGGTCCTTCATGAACCATCATCTCATCGACAACAGCAGAACGCTTAACCACCGAACCATCCGGTGCCAGATTTCCTTTCAGAACAGCCAGACCACCGGTCTTGGAATATGGATGATCAACCGGACGGATGACTTCCGGATTGCGGTTCACTGCGTTTGCAATGTTCTCTCCGATCGTCTTTCCGGTTACGGTCATACAATCGGTATGTAACAGACCGATATCTGCCAGTTCTTTCATCACTGCATATACACCGCCGGCTTCATTAAGATCCTCCATATAAGTAGGACCAGCCGGTGCCAGATGGCAGAGGTTTGGTGTCTTTTCGCTGATCGGGTTTGCAAAGCTGATATCAAAATCAAAACCGATCTCATGCGCGATCGCCGGCAGATGCAGCATGGAGTTTGTGGAACATCCCAGTGCCATATCTACTGTCAGTGCATTTAAGATGGACTCTTTTGTAATAATATCACGCGCGCAGATATTCTTGCGGAACATATCCATAACTGCCATACCTGCATGTTTTGCAAGTTTGATACGTTCCGAGTAAACAGCCGGAATCGTTCCGTTTCCGCGAAGTCCCATACCAAGAGCTTCGGTTAGACAGTTCATAGAGTTTGCTGTATACATGCCGGAGCAGGACCCACAGGTCGGGCAGACTTTATTCTCATATTCAAGCACATCATCCTCTGTCATGGTTCCTGCTGCGTAAGATCCGACTGCCTCAAACATGGAAGAAAGACTTCTCTTCTTTCCCTGCACATGTCCGGCAAGCATCGGTCCGCCGGATACAAATACGGTCGGAAGATTCAGACGGGCAGCTGCCATCAGAAGCCCCGGTACATTCTTATCACAGTTTGGCACCATAACCAGTGCATCAAACTGATGGGCGATAGCCATACACTCCGTGGAATCTGCAATCAGGTCTCTGGTAACCAGAGAATATTTCATGCCGACATGTCCCATGGCAATACCATCACATACCGCGATTGCCGGAAATACAACCGGTACGCCACCTGCTTCCGCAACGCCGAGTTTTACGGCGTTTACAATTTTATCAATATTCATATGGCCCGGAACAATTTCATTGTAGGAACTTACAATTCCGACCATCGGTTTTTTTAATTCTTCTGCGGTAAATCCGAGCGCATTGAAAAGACTGCGCGCCGGAGCCTGCTGCATACCGCTCCTTGCGTTATCACTTATCATATTATGTTCTCCTTAAACTCTCTCTGCGATCAGGTCACCCATCTTTGCTGTACCAACCTGTTTAATCCCTTCTGTGCTCTCTCCTGCCTGCGGCATGATATCAATGGTACGATATCCTTCTTTTAATACCTGTTTCACGGCATTTTCAATCGCATCAGCCTCTTTATCCAGATCAAACGTATAGCGAAGCATCATGGCTGCACTTAAAATGGTTGCAATCGGGTTGGCAATGCCTTTTCCGGCAATATCCGGTGCAGACCCGCCACTCGGCTCATATAAACCGAATTTGGTATCATTCAAACTTGCGGATGATAACATACCGATGGAACCGGTCACCATGGAAGCCTCATCGGATAAAATATCTCCAAACATATTCTCCGTCAGAATCACGTCAAACTGTTTTGGATCTTTCACAAGCTGCATCGCACAGTTATCGACAAGCATATGCTCATACGTTACTTCCGGATAGTCTTTTGCGACTTCTTCTACAATTTTTCTCCAGAGCCGGGAAGAATCCAGAACATTTGCCTTATCCACGGAAGTTACCTTTTTGCGGCGCTTCATCGCAATGTCAAAACCTCGCTTTGCAATTCTGCGGATCTCATTTTCATTGTAGGTAAGTGTATCGGTTGCTGTTGTCACGCCATCTACTTCCTCTGTCTTTCGCGCTCCGAAATACAAACCGCCTGTCAGCTCACGCATAATCATCATATCAAATCCTGTTCCGATGATATCATCACGCAGTGGACATGCAGCCTTTAATTCTTCATATAAATATGCCGGGCGAAGGTTTGCAAACAGATTGAGCGATTTACGCAGCTTTAAAAGTCCTGCCTCCGGACGAAGCTCCGGTGCTAATTGATACCACGGGGATGTGGAAGTATTTCCTCCGATAGATCCCATCAGTACCGCATCACTTGCTTTTGCTGCCGCAATCGCATCATCGGTCAAAGGAACTCCGGTTACATCAATCGAGCATCCCCCCATCAGGATATCCGTATAGTGAAATAAATGACCATATTTTTTTCCAATCTGGTCTAATACTTTTTTTGCCTCTGTAACGATCTCCGGTCCAATACCGTCTCCCGAGATCACACCAATTTGACATTCCATTGCTTTTCCTCTTTTCTACTCTGCTGTTTCAAAGTCTATTACCTATTAATATATAGCAACAGGGCCTTCTTTTCAACTAAAAATCCATTTTACTTTTTCATAAATAATATAATCTGAGATTATAATAGATCTTTTTTATTATTCTGAATTGAGAAAGAAATGCAAAAAGGTGCCGCAAATGCGACACCCTCTCTCATGTTCTTTATGATGCAGATTCTGCTTTTTCTACGTCTGCAATTGCAGCTTTCTGCATTGGAATACGACAATTTTTGTTGTTTCCGAACTCTACGATAACGGTATCATCTACAATATCAATAATTGTTCCATAGAAACCGGATGTAGTAAGAACGGTGTCTCCCACAGCTACTTCGGAAAGCATCAGATCTTTTTTCTTCTGCTCCTTCTTCTGTGGACGAATCATCAGAAAATACATAAATCCGAAGATTACTACCAGCCAGATAATCATACCAAACATGCCCATTCCGCCGGAAGCGGAAGCGCTGCTATTTGCTAAAATTGCGCTCATCAATGTTTCCTCCTATATTCAAATACTAAAACCCATTCTACACAACTTCCGTTCTTTGGGCAAGCCTTTTTGGCTTTTTTAGACATTTTTTATACTTGACTGTCCCATCCGGTACAGTTTTTCTTCTTTGTAGGAAGCAAAATTTCCGGCATCGAGAGCATCCCGGATCTCTTCCATCATGGTATTGTAAAAATACAGGTTATGAAGAACACACAGGCGCATGCCAAGCATTTCCTTCGCTTTTAAAAGATGCCGGATATAGGCTCTGCTGTAGTGCCGGCATGCCGGACACTGGCAGCCCTCCTCAATCGGACGCATGTCTTTTTCGTATTTCTGGTTAAACAGGTTTAACTTTCCTTCGTTGGTATATACATGTCCGTGGCGTCCGTTTCTGCTCGGATATACACAGTCAAAGAAATCAATTCCGCGCGCTACGCCCTCAAGAATATTGGCCGGGGTTCCCACACCCATCAGATATGTCGGCTTGTTTTTCGGAAGATACGGAACAGTCTCCTCTATGATCTGATACATCTGTTCATGGGTTTCTCCCACTGCAAGTCCACCAATTGCATACCCATCCAGATCCAGTTCCGAAATTCTCTTTGCATGGTCCGTCCGGATATCCGAAAAAATTGCTCCCTGGTTAATTCCAAACAACAGCTGCTCTTTATTAATCGTATCTTCCAGACTGTTCAGACGCTGCATTTCTTTTTTGCACCGCTCCAGCCAGCGGGTCGTACGCGCAACAGAATCTTCGACATATCTGCGCTCTGCCACACTCGATGGACACTCGTCAAATGCCATGGCAATCGTTGATCCGAGGTTTGACTGGATCTGCATGCTCTCTTCCGGTCCCATAAAAATCTTTGCGCCATCTACATGGGAATGGAAATATACGCCCTCCTCCTTAATTTTTCGGAGTCCTGCCAGGGAAAACACCTGAAATCCGCCGGAATCTGTCAGAATCGGACGATCCCAGACCATAAACTTATGCAGTCCGCCCATTTCTTTGATCAGCTTGTCTCCTGGACGCACATGCAGATGATAGGTATTGGACAGTTCCACCTGACATTTGATCTCTTTGAGATCCATTGTTGAAACAGCACCCTTGATTGCGGCCACCGTTCCCACGTTCATAAACACCGGCGTCTGGATATCTCCGTGCACCGTATGAAACACCGCACGTTTCGCACTGCCTTCCTGTTTTAACAACTCATATGTAGCCATTTTTTTGTTATTCCTCTTTCTTTTTATTTACTTTCGAATTCTGCGGATCAAAATACCGTTGGACAAAAGTGTGGAATCTATGTAATGTCGTTCAAGCAGAATTTCTCCCTGCGGCACTACCTCGACATCTTCCTCACAGCAGTTAATCAGCACTTCCACATAACAATCCGGAAAATCCACTTTCTGAAACTGGATCACACGCCTGTACGCTGCATAATCATTCGGAAAATGAAAATTACGGCTTTTTAAGAGCGGTTCCTGCCGGCGCAGATGAATCAGTGTAGATATGATCCTGCTGCGCTCTGCATACTTTCCGGCCTCAATATCCGACCACGGCATACATCTGCGGCAGTCCGGATCATAGCTTCCTTCCATGGCAATTTCTGTTCCGTAGTAAATGCACGGACTTCCCGGCATTGCAAAAAGCACAGCAATCTGTGCAAAATATTCATCCAGATTCTTCACATCCGAGCGAAGCCGCTTGGTATCATGCGAATCGAGCAGATTAAACAGCACATCATTGGTCTGCTGCATATAGCTTGTATAGCAGCGGTTGATTGTATACTCAAAGTCTTCATTCGTCAGGCTCTTATCAATCCAGAAATCCTTGATACTTTGTCCAAGCGGATAATTCATTACCGCATCAAACTCATCTCCGCGCAGCCACGGAAGCGCGTTGTGCCAGATTTCTCCGAGAATATAGATATCCGGGTTGATCTCCTTGACCCGCGCATGCAGTTCTTTGCAGAACCTGTGGGAAACTTCATTTGCCACATCCAGACGGATTCCATCGATTCCGTAATTTTCCACCCAGTTGGCACAAATATCTACAAAATATTTGCGTACTTTCGGATTGTTTGTATTGATCTTTGGCATGGAATCAAAAAAGGCAAATGTATAATACTGTTTCTTCTTTGCCGCCTGCCCGTTTTTATCAAACGGCCATTCATTGATCATAAACCAGTCATAATATTCCGACTCCGGTCCCTTTGCAAGCACATCCTGCCACGGTGCGAAATAATATCCGGAATGATTGAACACACCGTCAAGCATTACGCGGATACCCCGCTTATGCGCTTCCTTCACAAGGTGTTTAAAGGTTTCCTCATCGCCAAAACGCGGATCAATCTTCGTATAATCCGTGGTATCGTATTTGTGATTTGACGGAGCTTCGTTGATCGGTGTCAGATACAGACCGTTGATTCCCAGATCCTGCAGATAATCCAGCTTGTCTGTAATCCCCGCCAGATCTCCTCCGAAACATTCCTCATTGGTCACGCTTCCATGCTCTCTCCACAAAACCACATTCTCAGGATCATTGGAAGGATCTCCGTTGCAGAAACGATCCGGGAAAATCTGATACCATACGGTATCGTTGACCCATGCCGGGGTACGCGGTACATCACAGGGATTCATCCACGGGAAAACAAAGCACTGACGGCTTCTGCCCTCCAGATGCATCTGTTCGCTGCTGACAAACCCGTCTTCAAAATAAAACCAGCTTTCCTCCTCTGTCTGAAGTTCAAAATAATACTTCAGACGCTTGTACTCCGGACGCACGGTTGTGGTCCACCAGATCTGATTTTTTAACCGCTTTTTATATATGATCGGCTCCTTTTTTCCATCCCAGTGCTCCCCACCGCCTAATATTCCCGCGGCAAACGGATCTCCGAGTATAATGGATACCGATTTTACATCGTAGCCCGTTTTTATATTGATAATCAGCTCATCCTCATTCAGCGGATAACAGTAATTGTCACTCGCCTGATGATATACTGCGTTAAATTCCATATGTTCCCTCTCTCTTTTTTATGTTTATTTCCTTTAAATATTACCATATCTCTCTTGACTATTCAATGCGATGTTTTTTATAATATCCCTTAGAATATTAACGTTTTTAAGGAGGCATTTATGGCAGGCTCATCATTTGGCAATTTATTTCGTATCACCACATGGGGGGAATCCCACGGTAAAGGCATCGGTGTTGTTGTGGATGGCTGTCCTGCCGGACTCAGCCTCTGTGAAGAAGATATCCAGAAATTTTTAGACCGGCGTAAACCCGGACAGTCCAAATTTACCACACAGCGCAGGGAAAGTGACACGGTAGAAATCTTATCCGGTGTTTTTGAGGGAAAAACAACCGGTACCCCGATTTCCATGGTGGTCTGGAACAAAGACCAGCACTCTGCGGATTACAGTGAAATTGCCTCCTA
>OCAK01001221.1_pt1 | contig 15621 bp, 10 predicted proteins | sample 1538301 | NCBI WGS metagenome assembly OCAK01 (sample SAMEA2580285, study PRJEB22360) | human gut metagenome | biome: human gut; feature: human-associated habitat; material: faeces | place: Denmark | collected 2008/2010 | reverse complement strand
TGATCAAGCAAAAGACAGGGGCAAATTTTCAGGATTTACTGCAACAGAGGCGATTTCAGGCTGCGGTCAAACTTCTTGAGGAAACGGATCTGTCAATCGAAGATATTTCACTTGATGTAGGATATGAGAATCAGAGTTATTTTTTCAGGCAATTTAAAAAAAGATTTGGTATGACACCGAGATCTTATCGCATAACACATCAAAAATAAAAATATCAAATAAGGACAGTTTTTTGGTCTAATCAGAGGCTAAAAAGCTGTCCTTATTTTTGTTATGGTGAAGCAAATGAAAAAGGAGGCGTGTTTTATGGATACGATACGTGCTATTATTTTTGACCTGGATGGGGTCATTTGTTTCACAGATAACTATCACTATCAGGCGTGGAAAGAATTGGCAGATGCAGAAGGAATCTATTTTGATGAGAAAATTAATGGACGATTAAGGGGTGTAAGCCGTATGGAAAGCCTTGATATCATTTTGGAGCGAGCATCAAGATGCTATACACAGGAAGAAAAAGAACAGCTTGCTACAAGAAAGAATGAAAGTTACGTTCGTCTATTGGAAAAGATGTCTCCAAGGGATCTTTCGGATGAAGTAAAAAATACGTTGGACACCTTGCGACAGCGCGGTTACAAGCTTGCAATCGGATCAAGCAGTAAGAATACAAAGAAGATTTTAAAGCAAATTGGATTAGATGGATATTTTGACGCGGTCAGCGATGGAACAAACATTACAAAGTCAAAACCGGATCCGGAGGTTTTTATAAAAGCGGCGGAAATGGTTGAGGAAAAGCCGGAAAATTGTCTTGTTGTAGAAGATGCACTTGCAGGAATTGATGCGGCTTATGCCGGTGGATTCATAAGTGCAGGGATTGGAGATGCCGCGAGTCATAAATATGTGACATATCCAATCCATACATTTTCGGATCTGCTTTCCATTGATAAGTTGTGAAAAAGTCAGTGGAGAGGTGTAATTTGAATTAATCGTACCTCTAACAATTCTAATGTGACATCCAGTTCGAGGATTTCATCGGAGTTGACAGACACAATTTTCTGATGAAATCCAGGAACGGATGATTTTTTTAACCAATCAATTTCCTGAGGTGTAGTAAGTTCCAATGCACCCATAGAAACCCATTGATCGAAAGCACTTCCATGCGTTCGATTTACATAGGTTTCAGAAATCTTATAGTTTCCCTGTGGAATATCAGATAAACACAGGGAGATCATTACCGGTTCCGAATCAGCAAAAACGGTATAGCGGTCTGTTTCTGTCATATCAAAACGTTCTCCATTCGCATATAAGTAATTAAAATGCCTGTAATTGTAAAGCATGACTTGAAAACTATCATTTTCACGGGTGATAAAATATTCGTCTCCACGCCCAAGAAACTGATCACCCAATTGTTGAAGAAGTGTGTAGGCATAATAACTGGCTTTTGGAATTCCATTTACGGTAAAAAGACCAAGTCCACCGAAAAATAACATATTTGGTAAAGAACTGTCTGCCATAAGATCTGTGAGCGCCTGATAAGTAAAACTTTCCAGACGGTCATAGTTTTCAAGGATGTTCTTGACAATATAACAGGATTTGAAGCAGGTATCATTCAGTAGATCCTGTTGGCTTGGTGTATTATTCCATTCGGATAAGTAGATTGGCAATTTACCAAGATTTAGCCGGCGTCGTTCTCTGAGAACCTGCATGACAAAATCTTTGAGTCCGTCTGGTGATTCCGATAAACTCATGGCATATATGAAACCGAAAGATTCTTTTGAATGATTTTTATTGGAAATCAGTTTGGTGTCATAATAAGTGAAACTTAAACTGTCAGGGATGCAGTCGTTTTGTTTACACCATTCCAGAAAGTTCAGATACCAGTTTTCGTAGCCTTCGGATACGATGTAGTAAGTCGGCGGAAGACTAAATTCAATATCCGGACAGAAATTTTTTACGCAAAGGAAAGTTTCCTTATAAAACTGAAAGAAGTCTTTTTCGTTTGAAAATCCGAAAAGATCCATGTTTGTGTTGGGCTGGTTCCAAAGACCGAATTTCCATGAGCGAATTACCTCAAGTCCATAGCGGTTGCTGATATGTTGCAGAAACTCTGAAACAAGCCGGCACCATGCGGCAATGGAATGGGGTTGGCTGACATTAGAACCAAACAAGCGTTTATTTGGATATTTGGCGAGCTTTTCCGGCATGTAAGAAAGTTGAATCCATGGATTAAGATGAAGTTTGGTTACAAAATCAAGAATTTTATCAATATATGTAAAACTGTACACAGGTGTACCGTTTGCTTTCTCATTGTACACATGCAGATCATCTGAAAATATACCGCATAATTTAATATATTCAAATCCAATCCTATTTTGAAATCTGGTCAACATTTCCTGAATATCACAGATTAACACATCACTGGCACGACCGACTGTCATCATTTTTTTCCATGTATGTAGCAATACGTAAGAACTTCCATTTACAGAGAAATCAATTTGTTTTTTTGATATAGGGGATACGACGTGGGTATGTGTATTGTCGTTTAAATATTTCTTTAATCCTGCAATATAATTATGTTGTTCTAATTGTTGAGAGGTCTGTTGCTTTTCTTTTTTTTGCTCGCGCCGATATTCTTTTGGCAGCATTCCATATTCTTTTTTTAAAAGAGTTACAAAGGCATGACTATTAGGAAATCCGCTGTCAATCGCTACTTCATCAATATTTTTATCTGTTATGGAAAGTTCCTGCATCGCATGCATAAGGCGGTATTGATTCAGGTAGCTTAGAAAATTCATCCCAAAATAGTCAACGAAGAATTTTGAAAGATAGGGAACGGACAAATGAACTTCATCGGCAAGTTCTTTTAAGGTTATGTTTTCTGTATAGCGCTGTTGGATTAATTGTGATATTTCTGCTATCCGGATAGCGTATTTGTGGTTTTTCTTTTCATTTGCAGTCGATAATTTTACACGGAAATGAAGGTACATAATATCCATAACATTATAGATATATGACCAGTTGCGAAGTTCGTAGCCATCTTTTTTGTCCACATTTGTTTTGATGATGTGAGCAATCAGAGAGCGTAATTGTGCAATTGCTTCCTGATTATCCGACATGGGACTAATACAGAAGAAGCGGGGATGTGATGGAACCGGCAGAATCTGTTCAAATAATGTTTGATTAAACAGAACGGTTATGATGACACAATTGACACCATGTAGTTCATGAAGTGTAAGTGGATTGATGCAAAAAATATCATCTTCCCTGAGACTGTACATATGATCATCAAATTGTAATGTACAGCTTCCGGAAACAATCATGGACAATTCAAAATAATCATGCATCTGTTGGCGGATATGATCAAATCGCTGCATCGTACACCGGATCGGCATGTGTACATCGTTATCGGAAATAAGATAGTAGTTCTCTGACATAAAATTCCTCCATTTCATATAAAAAGGTAACTATATTGATTAAAACATATATGCAATACAAAAATCAATAAAAACATAGGATTTTTAATCTATTTTTTAGAGGCGAGACTAAATTTAAGGTAAACGTATAGAAAAAAGAAAAACACATTAAAAAAATGAGTGAAACAGATAAAAAACAAAATCACATAAAAATTAACAAAAATCTATAATAAGCATAAAGACGAGGTGATAAAAATGAGTGAACCAATTTTAACAGTTGCAAATATGAATAAGAAATTTGGAAGTACAGTGGCTTTGAATGATGTATCACTGACTGTATATCCGGGAGAAATAAGAGGACTCATTGGAGAAAACGGATCGGGAAAGTCAACGGTTACTTCTATTGTAGCAGGAATGCAGGAATGTGACAGCGGTGCGATGACATTTCAGGGACAGAGCTGGAAGCCGCTTAGCATGATCGATGCACTTCACAAGGGAATTGGAATGATTGTTCAGGAGAGCGGAACAATACCGGGGATTACGGTAGCTGAGAATATTTTCCTTGCGGAGTCTGAAAAGTATAAGAATAAGTTCGGCCTGATTAATCGTAAGAAAATGAATGCGGATGCGACCAGGGTGATGAAAAATATCGGTGTCAATGATGTAACAGGCGAAATGCTTATGCAGAAGCTTGATTTTCAAACCAGAAAGCTTGTAGAGATTGCTAAAGTTGTGATGAAAGAACCTCAGATTCTGGTAATCGATGAGACGAGTACAGCATTATCACATGACGGAAGAGAAATTTTATATGACATTATGAATCGCTTCCGTAAAGAAAATAAATCAGTGATTTTTATTTCGCATGATCTGGATGAAATTATGGAAGTCTGTGATACGTTGACCGTTCTTCGAGATGGCAAGATTATCCGGACATTTGAAAAAGCAGAATTTGAGGCCGGAGCAATCCGCGCGAGCATGATCGGAAGAGAGCTGCAAGGTGATTATTATCGAAGTGACTTTCAGGCAAGTTCACAGCCGGAAGTGGCATTGGATGTAAGAAATCTGGTATATGAAGACCGGTTAAAAGGGATTTCATTTCAGGTGCATAAAGGAGAAATCGTTGGAATCGGTGGATTGGCACATTGCGGAATGCATTCTCTTGGAAAGGTTTGTTTTGGAGCATTAAAGCCGGAAGAGGGAAGCGTTACGGTGGAAGACGGAACGATCATTGACAGTCCGGCAATTGCAATGAAGAAACGTGTGGGTTATGTATCGAAGGACAGAGATGTTGAGTCGTTATGTCTTAATGCAAGTATTGAAGATAATATTTCAATTGCAGGAATGAGTGAATTTGCGATCAATAATTTTCTGATTCTGAAAAATCGAGAAAAAAAATATGTGAATCATCAGATTGAAGAATTGTCCATCAAATGTGCGGGAAGAGATCAGTCAGTATCACAGCTTTCCGGAGGAAATAAGCAGAAGGTTGTATTTGGAAAATGGATTGGATGTGGAAGTGAAATCCTTATTCTGGACTGTCCGACACGAGGCGTGGATATCGGTGTAAAACAGGCAATGTACCAGCTTATGGTGAGATTGAAAAATGAGGGAAAATCAATCCTTATGATCAGTGAGGAATTACCGGAACTGATTGGAATGAGTGATCGGATTCTAATTATGAAAAATGGTGAGGTCTCTGCGGAATTTGAGAGAAGCGAAACTCTTTCTGATGCACAGATTATTGAATATATGATTTAGGAGGCAAAAAAGAATGACGAAAAATAAAAAAATGATGATAAGTGCGTTGCCTTTTGTAGCACTTGTCGTATTGCTTGCAGTATTTTGTGGAATTGTAAGCAGTAAAGGATATCGTCTGGATATGTATATTAAGATTGTATTTAATGAAGGGATTGTATTATCAATTGTTGCAACAGGTGCAATTTTTATTTATACACTGGGTTCATTTGATATCAGCCTGGGAGCCGCAACGCTTTTTGCGGCCACGCTGGGAGTACTTACCTATAATGCAACTGAAAATTTTGCGTTGATGATTATCGTGATTTTATTAGCAGGAATTGTTTGCTCACTGGTCAATTCAGTGCTTGCGTCCATATTTCATATTCCGGTGTTTGTTACAACGGTAGCAATGATGTCCGTGTTATCCGCGATTGCATCGCAGATTATTACGACAAAAGGTGGTGCGGTTGGTGGAATCAGTATTCCAAGCGAGGTTGTAAAACATCTGGATAACTCGGCATTTAAGATTGGAGTTCTGGTAATCTGGGTTGCGATCTGTGTATTTGTTTTTGATTATACAAAGTTTGGAAGAAGAGAAAAATTTGTAGGTGGAAACCCAATCTGTGCGCAGCTTTCCGGTATTAAATATAACACATATGCAATATTGGGCTTCCTTTTGGCGGGAGTAGGAGTAGGAATCGGTGCATTTATGACATTGGTATATACACCATCTGTTACAACAACGACAGCCGGGGATATTGGAATGAATATTATGGTTGCAATTGTATTTGGAGGAATGCCGATTTCAGGTGGTGCCAGATCAAAGATTTACGCGGCAGTTGTTGGAGGATTCTCTTATATTGTATTAAATAATATTTTGGATCTGCTCATTGATTCTACATCGGGATATGGCATTACGCAGATTGTAAGTGCAGTGTTTTTTCTGATTATAGTATATGTTGCAAGCGTTAACTATCGTTCGCAGACTTTACCGCGATAAAACAAGAATTTAACACATTGTGTGTTAAAGATAAATTTTAAAAGAAAACAGGGAGGAAGAAATTTATGAAACGAACAATGAAAAAAATGTTAAGCTTTGGTCTTGTTGCAGCTATGTCTCTGACAATGCTGGCCGGATGTGGAAACAGTAAGGATGCAACAAATGATACAAATGTTTCAAATGGACAGGAGGAAAAAAAGCCGACAGGAGATGTCAAGATTGGTGTTCTGGTTCAGGATGTCAGTGGTGAGGAAGCATTAGGATTCCGTTCTTACTATGAGAATTATATTGCGGATCAGTATGGTGTAACATTTACTTACACAGACGAACTTAAGGATGCTGCAAGTGAGAAATCTGCAATTGAGAAGTTTGCTTCTCAGGGATATCAGGCAGTCATTTCTTTTTCAAGCAATGATCGTGCATTACAGATTGAAACATGTGAGGAAAACAAGATTTATTATGCAGTTGCAGCAGGAACACTTGATCAGGAACAGTTTGAAAAATATAAAACAGATGAATATTTTCTTGGACAGGTGGGTCCGAGTATGGATACAGAGTATGAAGCTGGTGTAGAAATGGGCAAGTTCTTTGCGGATAAAGGCATTAAGACTGCTGCAATCTATGGCGCATTTATTCCGAATCCAATGCACGTATATCGTACAGCCGGCGTACTTGCAGGACTTGGACTTTCTTATGGCGGAGCGACAACTGAAGAGGATGTAGTTGGTTTGATTTTTGCTGATCAGGGTATAGATTTGTCAAAGATTTCAGGAGATATCAAGATCGTATCTTATTTACAGGGATATGGTGATACAACAACAGACGAGATCAATGCAGCCATTCAGGCGGCTCCGGAAGCATTCATCTCTGTCGGAATGGCAACAACATTCTTTACACAGCAGTTGAATGCAGCAGGTATTGAGTTTTCTGATATTGATTCCTTTACCAAGAGTAATGGAGAGGCAATCACAAACGGAAAGCTTGTATATCTTGCTGGAAAATATTCATCATCGGTAGGACCTGCTTTTGCATTAGTGATGAATGCAATCAATGGGAATGTAATTCGTGATGCGCAGGGAAATGCTGTGTCACTCAGCCAAAATTATCAGGTAGCAACAGATAGTGAGACATTTGATAAATTTTACAAGAATGATAATGGTGATAACCCGATTTACAGTAGGGATACATTGGATCAAATTATTGGTGATACAGTTACTTTTGATACTATCAATGAGGTGGTTGCATCTAATCCTACCGATTTTTATTATTTGGTCGCGGCTTCTTAAAGAAGCCGCACCCTCTCCCAATAGATGAATTTATTACTTTCATCTATTGGGAGAGGGTATGAAAAATTATCCTGTAAAAAGAAAGGAGAAGATAACATGAAAAGTAAAAACAGACTTTGTATAAAAAATTTAGCAGGAGCACTTGCCATACCGGTACTGGTGGCTATTTTGTTACAGGGTATTTGTATGGCAAAAGGAAAAACAATGATCATGAATATGACAAGCTTTGACAATTTTGTTGTCTATATTGCAATTGTTATGATCACAACTATCGCTTTGTCCATCAATCTTAACAGTGGACGTTTTGATTTCTCTTTGGGATCAATGGCATTGCTTTCCTCTGTGATTGGTGCAAAGATTACATATTCGTTTTTAGGTGGAGGTCAGGGCAGTGCACCGATAATGCTGATGCTTACTATTTTATTTGGTATGCTGCTTGGACTGATTTCCGGTGTTTTGTATGTGGTTTTACATTTGCCACCAATTATTACGTCTCTTGGTGTAACACTGATTTATGAAGGAATTCTTTTTACAATTACAGAAGGTCGTTACGTTATGAAAGAGGTACAGAATTCATCCATGACTGCTTTTACAGGAAACTGGCTTTATGCAGCAATTATTATTGTGGCGGTACTGGTAATTATTATTGGACTCTTTGATTATACAAAATTCGGATACGATTATAACGCACTTAAGAATGGTCAGAAGGTTGCAGTTAATACCGGAATTAAAGAAATTCCAAATGCAATTGCCTGTTATGTGATCTGCGGTGGCCTGATGGGAATTGTTGGCTTTTTAAACGCTTCCAGAAATACAACCATCAATGGAGGTCAGCTTAACTTTGGATCTATCAGTATTATGTTTACTGCATTTCTTCCAATGTTTATTGGATCTTATATCAGCAGATTTACCAATGAAAAGATTGGATTTTTACTTGCAGCTTTATGTATGTCAATGTTGAATTCCACATTTGCGGTATTCTCAAATGAAGTAAATGCATCCATGCAGGCAATCATTAATGCTTTATTGCTTGTAGTGTTCCTAATTTATCTGAGTAACGAACATTTATTGATTCGTGTGTTTACCGGAAAACGCAAATAAATTGCGTCAAGTTTTTACAAAAAACCTGACATGTAGCGTCAGTCTTTGCTGAATGCAACCTTAAATAACTGATGCTTAACAAATGGAGGACAGAAATATGATCAATTTGACAAAGGCACCCTTCTTTCTTGTGAAAGAGGATATCGAGTGGGTTGAAAATACAAAAAAAGCAATGACGTTAGAAGAAAAAATCGGTCAGTTATTTGTACCGATCGGATATTCAGGAGATGCAGATTATCTGGAACATGTTATGCTTTCACACCATATCGGTGGAATCATGTATCGGTGCGGTGAGGCTAAGGAGATGCAGAGAACACATCGTTATCTTCAGGAACATAGTAAAATTCCACTTTTGGTCGGAGCTAATCTTGAGGATGGTGGATGTGGAATTGCAACGGATGGAACACAGTACGGAAAACAGATGCAGATAGCTGCAACCGGAGATACCGAGGACGCCTATCGTTTAGGAAAAGTAAGTTGCAGCGAGGGGGCAGCGGTGGGATGTAACTGGGCGTTTGCACCAGTGGTTGATATTGATAGAAACTGGAGAAATCCGATTACTAATGTGCGTACATATGGTGACGATCCGGATCGGGTCTTAGCATGTGGTGTTAATTATATAAAGGCTGCAAAAGAAGAAAATGTACTTGTTGCAATTAAACATTTTCCGGGAGATGGCTGCGATGAGGTGGATCAGCATATTCTTACCAGTGTGAACAGTCTCTCCTGTGAGGAGTGGGATGCAACCTACGGAAAGATTTACAGCGGACTGATTCAGGCGGGAGCGCAGACGGTGATGGTCGGTCATATTGCACAGCCGGCATACCAGAAAGCTTATAATCCGGATTTTCCGGACAAGTTAGTTCCTGCAACACTTTCTCCGGAACTGTTAAAAGGCTTGCTTCGTAAAAAGCTTGGATTTAACGGATTGATTGTTACCGATTCTACCTGCATGGTTGGTTTTAGCTGTGCAATGGAAAGAGAGAAGGCGGTGCCTTATGCAATTGAAGCCGGATGTGATATGTTCCTCTTTAATAAAGATCTGGACGAAGATTATCGGTATATGTTAAACGGATACAGGCAGGGAATTCTGTCGGAGCAGCGTTTGGACGAGGCAATCACAAGAATTCTTGCAACTAAGGCTGCGCTGGGTCTTTATAAGAAAGCAAAGAGTGAGATTGTGCCGACGGAAGAAGCACTTCGTGTGATGCGTTCGGACGAACATGTCACATGGGCGAAAGAAAGTGCCAATGCTGCGGTTACGCTGGTTAAGGATACACAGAAGATCTTGCCGCTGAGTCCGCGGAAAACGAAGAAAGTACTGCTTGAGATTATGGGAGATTTCCCTTCAAATGAGAGAGTGTTGGAGAGTTTTCGAAGCAAACTGGTAAAAGAAGGCTTTGATGTAACGATATATGAACCGGAGAATTTCGAGACTGCAAAATTTGATGTCGGGACGTTTAAGAAAAGTTATGATCTCGTTATCTATATAGGAAATGTTGAGAATGCTTCCAATAAAGTGACCAATCGTCTTTCCTGGTACACATTCTGGGGAAACGGAAACAATGTTCCGTGGTTTGTTGCGGAACGTCCGGTGATGTTCATCAGCCTCGCAAATCCGTATCATCTGATAGATGTGCCGATGATCAAAACCTATATCAACGGATATTCTAACAGTGAGTATGTGATAGAAAGCGTTGTGGAAAAAATCATGGGAAGAAGTGCATTTACTGGTAAGAATCCAGTAGACCCGTTCTGTGGAAAAGAGTACTTGAAGTGGTAAGAGTGAGAGAAAAAAGTTATGGTGAAAAATTTAAAATTGTTGGATAAAGCGTTGCAGCTGTTACCGGAAGTAAAAGAAACGGTGGTTGAACCTCTGGATATAGCAGCTTTTTTAAAGCCTCTTAAAAAGGGAGATTCAGTTGAAATTGATTTTGGTCGACATCTTGTGGGGCACATAAAATTAAAGTTGGGGTATGTTCGTTCACATCCGGATGCTCCGGTATGGCTTCGTTTCTCGTTTGCAGAAAATAAAAAGGAATTCGAGGAACGGGTGGAAGATTATCAGGGCTGGATCTGTTCGGCATGGGTGCAGCAGGAACAGGTGCATATTGATCTTGTCCCGGGAGAATATTTTCTGCCCAGAAGATATTCGTTTCGTTACGTGAAAATCGAAGTGCTTGATGTCAGCTCTAAATTTGACCTGATTATTGAAGAGGCAAAAGCGGTTGCGTTGTCTTCAGCAGATGATAGCCGTTTATCCGCATATCATAGCGAGAATAAGGAATTGGAACAGCTTGATCGCATTGCCTGTAATACGCTGCATGATTGTATGCAGAAGGTATTTGAGGATGGACCAAAACGTGACCAGAGACTCTGGATGGGAGATCTTCGTCTGCAGGCACTTGCCAATTACGAGACTTATCAGATGAATGATATGGTAAAAGGATGTCTGTATCTGTTTGGGGCCTTACCGATGGAAAACGGTCAGGTTGGAGCCTGTGTATTCTTAGATCCGGAGCCGGAAGTGGATGATACGAGTATGTTTGATTATTCACTTCTGTATGTTGTTGCTTTGTGGGATTATTATAAGCAGACAAAAGACAAGGAGGCGCTTCGTGACTTGTGGGAGACTGCAAGAACACAGATTTCGTTGGCGCAGAAACGAGTGGATAACGGCATTGTAAGAGACCGTGATGTGTTAGGATGGTGTTTTCTTGACTGGTCGCTAGAATTAAATAAGCAGGCGGGAGCACAGGGGGTTTTACTGTATGCGATGCAGAGTGCGATTGCAATTGCACAGGAATTAAGAGAAAATCGTGATGCAGAATGCTTAAAAGGAACTTATGAAGTCTATCGAAAGGCAGCAAAAGCATATTTTTACGATGAAAAGAAAGGACTTTTTGTCAGCGGAGAAAATAGACAGATTTCTTATGCAAGTCAGGTCTGGCTGATTCTTGGCGGTGTAGTCGATTCCGAAGAAGGTCTTCGGATTTTACATAATGTTGCAGCAGATAGGGAGGCTCTTGAGATGGTGACTCCGTATATGTATCACTACTATATTGAAGCATTGTTAAAATGCAACGCGGATGAGGAAGCACTTGCTGTTTTGACAGAGTATTGGGGTGGTATGGCGCGGCTTGGTGCAGATACATTCTGGGAGCTGTATAATCCGAAGAATCCGGATGAATCCCCGTACGGCGGAACTATTGTCAATAGTTATTGTCATGCATGGAGCTGTGCACCGGCCTATTTCTTGCGTAAATATTTTGGAGAAAATTAAATAGGAGGAACTATTTATGAAAAAAATTGGGAGCAAAGTGCTTTTAATGATGGTTCTGTTTGTTGTTATATTTGGACTAAATACGATAACTTCTGTAAGATCACAAAATCGTGTAAAACGGTCTGGATTAGAAATCACGGAGCAGTATATTCCAATTCAGACAGAAATATTTACGATTCAAAAAAGTATGGAACGAGGTCAGAAATACCTTAATATTATTAGTTTGTATGATAATGCAGAACTTCGTCAACAGCTTGAAGGTTCATTGGCAGAGGAAGTGTCAACTATTACTGAGAGCGAGAAGAAGATAGATGTGTATCTAAAAGATAATAACAATACAAAGTTAAAAGATGCAATTAAGAAATATGAAGAATTCCTTGATAAAGTGCTCTTGCAATTTTCAACAATACAGGAATATGTAGATACGGGGGATTTTGCGCAGGCAAGTATAGCACTTGGATCCGATTTCCAAAATCTTGTTAGAGATATGGGAGAGAAAACAGAAACGAATCTCACGGAAAATCTGGAAGGTGGAATTTCTGAACAGTCAAAGTTGTATAATCAGGCAGTTGATATGAATATTCAAGTGACGAAAATATTATTTGTTATATTTATAATGGTGTCGGTAGTGGTTCTTTTGATTATGAGGAGAACAGTAAGCAAACCGGCAAGTGCAGCCAGTTGTCAGTTAGATCATATTATTGATGATATTAACAAGAAAAAAGGAGATCTTACAAAACGCATTACAGTCCGTTCACATGATGAAATCGGTCAATTGTCAGAAGGTATTAATAATTTTATTATTCAATTACAGATGGTTATTCGTAAAGTTCACCACCAATCGGAGTCAATGCAGAATTCTCTTGGGGTGATGAATACAGAAGTGAACAGTTCCAGCGAAAATGTAAATTATATTGCTACGACGATGGAAGAAATTACGGCAAGTATGGAAGAAATAGCATCTTCAATTGAAGGGCTTATGAAGAATACACATGAGATATTGGAGTTTGTTAATAATGTAGGTGATCAGACGAAGGAAGGTGTTTCCATTTCTTCCGATATTAAAGCTTTGGCAATTGGCGTAAAAGAAGAAACTGAAAAGAAGAAAAATGAAATTTCAAATCTTATTAATGAAAAACAGAATGCTTTATTTTCTTCGATAGAGGCGAGCAGGCAGATTACAAATATAAATAATTTAACCAATGATATTCTTGATATTGCAAGTCAGACAAATCTTCTGGCTTTAAATGCATCTATTGAAGCTGCGCGTGCCGGAGAAGTAGGGAAAGGTTTTGCTGTTGTGGCTGAAGAAATTCGACAATTGGCTGAAAACAGTAAAAATACTGCAAATGATATTCAGAGTATTAGTGTAGAAGTGATATCGGCAGTAAATCAACTTATGGAGAATGCACAAAATCTTATGTACTTTGTACAAAATCGGATTATGAGTGATTACGTTGGATTTGAAGGTGCTACGGATACGTATTATGAGAAGGCAGAGCATATGGATTCTGTTATGGCTGTTTTTAACGATAATATTTCGGCATTACATAAGGTTATGGCTGAGATGAATAATGGAATCACCAACATATCAACGGTTGTGGAAGAAAATGCACAGGGAATTAGCAGTGCAACAGAAAATGTGTCTGATCTTGCAAATTCTATCACGAACATTCGACAACAAGCAACGGAAAACGTTGACTCTTCAAAACATCTTATGGAAGAAATGAATCGTTTTCAGAAAATTTAGGATCAGATTCAGGGAAAGATGGGAAACATGAGAAAAAAAATTGCGTTTCTTGCAGGTGCAATCAGTTTTGATAATCAGAATCGTGTGATCGACGGTGTATTAAGACGTGCTGCGGAATTCGATACGGATGTATTTATTTTTACATGCTTTGTGAACTATGATGAGTCGGAAGAAAACAAAGTCGGAGCATTTCAAATTATGGAACTTCCGGATCTTACTACCTACGATGGTGTGATCGTTATGAAAAATTCAATACAATATGAACCGGCTTCCAACTCGTTGATGAACCGGATAAAAGAGAGCAGGATTCCAGCGGTAAGTGTTGATGAATATATTGATGGAATGCATAATGTCGGAATATCGGATTACAATAGCCAGAAACGTATTGTAGAACATCTGATAAAGAAACATCATCTGACAAAAATCAATTATGTGTGCGGTATTCTGCAGGGCAAAGAAGGAATGGAACGTTATCGGGCATATAGGGATGCTATGGAAGAGCATGGCATTCCTGTTTGTGATTGTCAGGTTTACTGCGGAAATTATAATCGTGAAAGCGGAAGAAAAGCCATCGAATATTTTATGAAAAACCAGACGCCGCAGGCAATTGTATTTGCAAATGATGCGATGGCGATCGGCGGAATGGAGCGCTTGCAGCAGTATGGTTATGAAATCCCAAAAGATATCGTAGTAACCGGTTTTGACAATGATGAGCTGTCCGCATTTTATATTCCGTCTTTGACGACCGTTGATCGCAGACAGGAAATGCTCGGGGAAAAGGCGGTCGATCTGCTTTTTGATGCACAAAGTCATACATCTGTGAAATTGGAAACCCAGATTCTGTATCGGGAAAGCTGCGGATGTAACTGCCGGACACCAAAGTCGATCCGGGATCTTCGAGTGGAATATCAGAACCAATGCTTAAGCTATGAGGAGGCACTAGATGCGTTAAAAAGTATGGAACTCGATCTGACCGGGCTTGAGAGTGTGGAAGAATTGTGTTCGCGGTTAAAAAAATATGTTATCCGATCAGATATGAAAGAGTTTTATCTTTGCCTGTGTGATGAAAAAAAGTTGTTTGCGTATGATGACATAAAAACTAATATCAGAGAACAAGCGATTTGTGAGCACTATACCCAAAAGGTTCATATACCGCTTGCCTATCATGATAGAAAGTTTGACTCCTATGGAAAATTTCCGTCAAAGGAAATTTTGCCTTATGAAATGAGAAATAAATTACAGAAAACATTCTACATAGTGACACCAATTTATTATCAAAAAATATGTTATGGATATTGTGTCTCGGATGGAAGTGTCTTTGCGTTAAAAAGTGAGCTTGCATATTTATGGACGGTTAATATCAGTATGGCACTCGAAAATATTCGCAAATGGAAATGGATCAATCAGATGAATGAGAAGATCAACCGTATGTGGAAGTATGACATGCTGACACAGGTGTTCAATCGGAGTGGCTTTTTTTATTCCGCAAATGCGGTTGTTGAACGGATTAAAGGACAACATCGGCGGGCATTTATGATTTTTTTGGATATTGACGGTCTAAAGAGTGTCAATGATGGGTTAGGGCATGAGGTCGGCGATGCTTTCATACGCGAGATGGCAGATGTGATAAAGGCATCAGTTCCGAAGGATTGTCTGGTAATGCGTTATGGAGGTGATGAATTTGTGGTGTTTGGGAGTTGTACGAATGCCAAGCGGATGCAGATGATCGTAAGTAAGATAAAAAATACAATGGAAAAAGAAAATCAAAACGAGAAGAGAATCTACCAATTGTCTGCCAGTATCGGATGTTCCGTACATGCATCTGACGAGATTGATGATTTAAATCAGTTGATCGAATCGGCGGACAAGCGCATGTATGAAGAAAAGAAAGAAAAACATATGAGAAGATAATAAAGGCTATTCAGAAAATAAGGACAGTTTTTTAGTCTAATCAGAGGCTAAAAAGCTGTCCTTATTTTTGTTATCTTTTTGGTGTATCAGATAAGAGAAAAAGGGGGCAGACAATGGAAAACAGATATTATCTGGCGATTGAT
>OCAK01001219.1_pt1 | contig 15629 bp, 12 predicted proteins | sample 1538301 | NCBI WGS metagenome assembly OCAK01 (sample SAMEA2580285, study PRJEB22360) | human gut metagenome | biome: human gut; feature: human-associated habitat; material: faeces | place: Denmark | collected 2008/2010 | reverse complement strand
CCGTAACCAGACCCGCCATCGCATCAACAAAATCAGCAAAGTCGATTTTCGCCACGTTGCTCAGCATCAGCAGGCCAACGTACATCAGCGCCGGAGCCGTTGCGTACCCCGGAACGAGGTAAGAGAGCGGAGAGAGGAACAGAATCAGCAGGAACAGCACGCCAACGGTGATAGCCGTCAAACCGGTTTTACCGCCCGCCGCCGTACCCGCCGCAGACTCGATGTATACCGCTGCCGGAGCTGCACCCACCAGGCCAGAAAAAACGCTGCTCATGGAGTCGGTGGTCAGTGCTTTCCCGCCGTCGATGATCTGCCCATCTTTATCCAGCAGGTTCGCCTGACCGGCGACGGCACGGATAGTTCCGGTGGCATCAAATACTGCTGTCATCACCAGTGCCAGAACACTTGGCAGGACTACAGGATTCAGCGCGCCCATAATGTCCAGGCTGCCAATCAGTGAATTGCCGTTTTCATCGCTCAATGAAGGCATGGCAAAAACGCCGGAGAAATGGACGTTAGGATCGAAGATCAAACCGACAATTGAGATACCGATAATGGTCAGCAGAATGCCACCAGGGACTTTCAGTTTTTCCAGGCCGATAATCACTGCCAGACCCACCAACGACATCATCACCGGAAAGGTCGTGAAATCCCCCAGCGCGACGGGCAGACCATCAAGTGGGTTTTTAATCACCAGACCGACACCATTAGCAGCAATCAGCAGCAGGAACAGACCGATACCAATCCCCGTGCCGTGCGCCACACCGTGCGGCAAGTTGCGCAAAATCCAGCTACGGATACCCGTGGCAGAAATTACCGTAAACAACACACCCATCAGGAACACGGCACCCAGCGCGACAGGTACGCTAATATGTTGCCCCAGCACCAAACTGAATGCGGTAAACGCCGTCAGAGAGATGGCGCAACCAATCGCCAACGGCAGATTAGCCCACAGACCCATCACGATAGAACCGAGTCCGGCAACCAGACAGGTTGCAACGAAAACTGCCGCAGGCGGGAAGCCCGCTTTACCCAACATGCCTGGAACGACGATAACTGAGTAGACCATCGCCAGAAACGTTGTTAACCCGGCAACCACTTCCTGACGGACAGTGCTTCCACGTTGTGAAATTTTAAACCAGGCGTCGAGTGAACCGCCGGTACGCGCTGATGGCGTAGACATAAGAAAACATCCCCTGAGAGTTTAATTTTCGTCAAGATGCGTGGCGGACAATCCCCTGCCAGCGAAACGTTATCTTCCTGCTCCAGGTTTGCGACAATTTGCTGCGTCGCAAAAAAAAGCAAACGTTTAGCTCCGCGCATACAAAACGGGTGGTAAAAAAAGCAAACGATTATCCGGCGATCATAGCGGCTTTTTCAACCGAAGTTTGCTGCTTTTTTCTCTTTTATTGTCTTGACGATGAAAAACCAGGCAATTGATGCGCAAACGTTATCGTCGATGCGCAAGATTGCAGCGTTATCGAGCCGTATACCGTTCAGGATTGCGATAAAAAATCGTCTGAGATGACAAAAATATTGCGGCTAAAAAGTGTACTTTTACACTGGCGAAGAAACGCCGGTCACATACAATTAAAGCATCAACACCAACCGGAACCTCCACCACGTGCTCGAATGAGGTGTGTTGACGTCGGGGGAAACCCTCCTGTGTACCAGCGGGATAGAGAGAAAGACAAAGACCGGAAAACAAACTAAAGCGCCCTTGTGGCGCTTTAGTTTTGTTCATCTTCCAGTAAGCGTGCGCCGGTACCTTCTTCTCCTAATCGGTCGCCCGGGTTACGCAACGGGCAATCACTGCGCGAAAGGCCACAACCAATACATCCATCCAGTTCGTCACGCAGCGCCACTAAGGTATGAATGCGCCGATCCAACTCTTCTCGCCATTGGGACGAAAGCTGTTTCCACTCTTTCGCACTTAACGTATGCCCTTCTGGCAACACGCCAAACGCTTCACGAATGGTTGCGAGCGGAATGCCAATACGCTGAGCAATTTTGATAATTGCGACATATCGCAACACATCACGTTTATATCGCCGCTGATTGCCGCTATTACGGATAACGGTAATCAACCCTTTGCTTTCATAGAAATGCAGCGCCGATACCGCCACACCGCTGCGTTTCGCCACTTCGCCGGGGGTTAGCAGCGCTTTAATGCGGGGTAATTTCTTTTCCATAAATCGCTTTACCTCAAGTTAACTTGAGGAATTATACTCCCCAACAGATGAATTAACGAACTGAACACTGAAAAGAGGCAGATTTATGTCCCATCAGAAAATTATTCAGGATCTTATCGCATGGATTGACGAGCATATTGCCCAGCCGCTTAACATTGATGTCGTCGCAAAAAAATCTGGCTATTCAAAGTGGTACTTGCAACGGATGTTCCGCACGGTGACGCATCAGACGCTTGGCGATTACATTCGCCAGCGCCGTCTGTTACTGGCCGCCGTTGAGTTGCTCACCACCGAGCGTCCGATTTTTGATATCGCAATGGACCTGGGTTATGTCTCTCAGCAGACCTTCTCCCGCGTTTTCCGTCGGCAGTTTGATCGCACTCCCAGCGATTATCGCCACCGCCTGTAGTTTTATTGCCCGCGCGTTAACTCCCGCGCGGGTAATTACCCCATCCATTGCATAAACACCTGCGGCGGCATCGCCTTCGCAAAAAACCATCCCTGGCAATAGCGCACGCCGCGTTTGCGCAGCCAGTTAACCTGCGCCTCAGTTTCGACACCTTCAGCGATCGTTTTTAACCCCAGGCTGTGCGCCAGCTCGATGATGTGTTCCGCAATCAAATGACTGGTTTTGTGGGTGGTCAGCGTCTCAACAAACGATTTATCGATTTTCAAAATATCGACATTCAATGATTTAAGGTTATGCAAGTTAGAGTAGCCAATACCAAAATCATCAATTGCCACTTCGTAACCGGCCTTGCGGAAAGCCAGAATAATCGGCGTCATTTTGTCGACATCAAGAAATGCATGTTCAGTCACTTCAAATTTAATTTGCTGCGGGCGCACCGCATGTTGCTCTGTTTTCTGATTGGTTCGCGCTATCAACCGTGAGGTATGAAAATCGGAGGCTGACAGGTTAATAGAAACATAGCGATCGGTATGTGTTGCCAGATACGCGCCCAAATCACGGAAGACATTATCAATAACATAATCAGTTACCTGTTCGATCATCCCCTCCTTTTCTGCCAGCGGAATAAACTCTGCCGGATTCATTACTTGCCCCTGCTCACCAGGCCAACGTAACAACGCTTCAGCGCCGATACATTTTTCTGTTTTGATATCGATTATTGGCTGGTAATAAAGGCAAAGTTGATGTTTTTCGAGGGCGCGTTGCAATTTGCGTTTGGGAGACAAATAGTTTTGTCGAATACGTAGCCAGAGTAATAGCAGAACAAGACTCCCCAAAATACCGGCGGGCAACGCAAAAATAAGATGATTATAAAAATGAGTTATAAGACGTTGATATGAAGTCGCAACAATGGCTGCAATTGGGCGTTTTGTCGAATAAACTGTCGCATATAAATAGCCATTTCGTTGTACGGTTAAATCATTCAAATGAATCAGCGGAGAAAACGTTGCTGCCGAGGCCTCGTTGCTTAACGAGAAAAAGGTTTTCGTCACCGTATCATACACTCCCCATTGCAATGTCGGATCATCAGACATCACTTCACTCCAGAAGAGAGGGTTGATAACCGCCACATAATTTCCCCGCTGCATGTAGGTCATTTTATAGCCAGAGAAAAAAGGCGTATCACGGTAATAATAGATAGAAACGTTAGGTTCGCGCTTATAATCGGCCGGTGCAATCGTATAGCCATTTACAGACGCTATCAGCGATGAGCATAAAAAATGGTTATCACGAGCATAAATCAATTCATTAATATAAAGATAGCCACGAATAATATTCAACATTCGCTTTTGATGGGCTGGAGTGCAAACTTGCCCCTGATAGCGTTCAGCTGCATCGCTCACTAAATCTGCCTGACGAATGACCAGCTCAGATTTATCCAACGCCAGCTGAGCAAAAGTTCGGAGCTGATTATTCACTTCTGATTTTGCCCAAAAGAAGGCAATCCATAGCGACATAATGATGGGAAAGAGAACTAAAAAGATAATGCCCGGAAACGCCAGTAATTGGTGTCGTGCACGATGACTCATTGCTATCAATTCCCTGCCTGTTTATACCCGGTTATTGCAAGGTGAAACCCTGGCTACCGACGTCTTTAGATAAATCTTACGGTATAAATAGCACTTTTGCCTGATATAAAATTGAGACCTTTTTAATCGTCACCAGGATGACGATAATTCATTGATCTTAAAAATTAATCACCTTCAGGAATGCAGAGGCGGCGGGAAGATATACCCTTAATGCCGCTGAAAAAACACATAATCTGTACGGCAATAAAAGTCACGGCCTAATCTGGCTAACAAACAACCAATTGTGATATAGTTCACAAAATTCATGAAACAAACAGAGTGTTTCATTTTTGTGTTCTGCAAGCCCCGCGATAGCCAGAGTGTATCACGCCTCCCGTGAACAACGCCGCGCTGTCCATGGCATCAGCTCTTTTCCGAGGAATTGTTTGATGGCTACCCTCACCACTGGCGTGGTTCTTCTTCGCTGGCAACTTCTTAGTGCCGTAATGATGTTTCTGGCTAGCACGCTCAACATCCGTTTTCGTCGGGCTGATTATGTCGGGCTTGCAGTGATCAGCAGCGGTCTGGGCGTAGTTTCCGCCTGCTGGTTCGCAATGGGGTTGCTTGGCATCACAATGGCGGATATCACCGCCATCTGGCACAACATCGAGTCGGTGATGGTAGAAGAGATGAATCAGACACCGCCACAATGGCCAATGATTTTGACTTGATATGTAGAAGCCTCCATAACGGAGGCTTCTTTTTTATGGCTGGCAGATGCTTTAATCATCCACCTTAAAACAATATAACCTATTGTTTTAATGACAAATCAGAACGGAATATCGTCATCAAAGTCCATCGGCGGCTCCTTAGACGGCGCCGCCCGCGCGGTTCTCAGGTTGCCAGATGGGGCCTGCGGGGGGCGAGACGGCGCGCCGCCGCTGACCTGATTGCCACCCTGCGGCTGCTGAGGCTGACCCCAACCGCCCTGCGGCTGACCACCACCGATATTGCCACCTGCAGGAGCGCCACCACCCTGACGACCACCCAACATCTGCATGGTGCCGCCAACGTTCACCACGACTTCTGTGGTATAGCGATCCTGACCGGATTGATCGGTCCATTTGCGGGTACGCAGCTGGCCTTCGATATAAACCTGAGACCCTTTCCGCAGATATTCGCTGGCCACTTCTGCCAGTTTGCCGAACAGCACAACGCGGTGCCATTCAGTCTGCTCTTTCATCTCGCCGGTGGCTTTATCACGCCAGGATTCGGAAGTAGCCAGCGTAATGTTGGCAACTGCGCCACCATTTGGCATGTAGCGTACTTCCGGGTCCTGACCCAGATTACCAACGAGAATAACCTTGTTTACGCCTCTGCTGGCCATGTTCGTGTCTCCTGAAAAAAAATCGTTCTGAATAAGTGTAAACGCGCGATTGTACCATTACCAATAGCGCTTTTACTATGTTGTGACCTCGGTTCCGGGAAACAAACCTGGCCAGACATTGTTACACAACACTCCGGGTAATGCATTCCAATACTGTATATTCATTCAGGTCAATTTGTGTCATAATTAACCGTTTGTGATCGCCGGTAGCACCATGCCACCGGGCAAAAAAGCGTTTAATCCGGGAAAGGTGAATGGATAAGATCGAAGTTCGGGGCGCCCGCACCCATAATCTCAAAAACATCAACCTCGTTATCCCCCGCGACAAGCTCATTGTCGTGACCGGGCTTTCGGGTTCTGGCAAATCCTCGCTCGCTTTCGACACCTTATATGCCGAAGGGCAGCGCCGTTACGTTGAATCCCTTTCCGCCTACGCGCGGCAGTTTCTGTCACTGATGGAGAAGCCGGACGTCGACCATATTGAGGGGCTTTCTCCTGCCATCTCAATTGAGCAGAAATCGACGTCTCATAACCCGCGCTCTACGGTGGGGACAATCACCGAAATCCACGACTATTTGCGTCTGCTGTACGCTCGCGTTGGTGAGCCGCGCTGCCCGGACCACGATGTTCCGCTGGCGGCGCAAACCGTCAGCCAGATGGTGGATAACGTGCTTTCGCAGCCGGAAGGCAAGCGTCTGATGCTGCTCGCGCCAATCATTAAAGAGCGCAAAGGCGAACACACCAAAACGCTGGAGAACCTGGCAAGCCAGGGTTACATCCGTGCTCGTATTGATGGCGAAGTCTGCGATCTTTCCGATCCGCCGAAACTGGAACTGCAAAAGAAACATACCATTGAAGTGGTGGTTGATCGCTTCAAAGTGCGTGACGATCTTACCCAACGTCTTGCCGAGTCGTTTGAAACCGCGCTGGAGCTTTCCGGTGGTACCGCGGTAGTGGCGGATATGGACGACCCGAAAGCGGAAGAGCTGCTGTTCTCCGCCAACTTTGCCTGCCCGATTTGCGGTTACAGTATGCGCGAGCTGGAACCTCGCCTGTTTTCATTTAACAACCCGGCGGGAGCCTGCCCGACCTGTGACGGTCTTGGCGTACAGCAATATTTCGATCCTGACCGCGTGATCCAGAATCCGGAATTATCGCTGGCTGGCGGTGCGATCCGTGGCTGGGATCGCCGCAACTTCTATTATTTCCAGATGCTGAAATCGCTGGCAGATCACTATAAGTTCGACGTCGAAGCGCCGTGGGGCAGCCTGAGCGCGAACGTGCATAAAGTGGTGTTGTACGGTTCTGGCAAAGAAAATATTGAATTCAAATACATGAACGATCGTGGCGATACCTCCATTCGTCGTCATCCGTTCGAAGGCGTGCTGCACAATATGGAGCGCCGTTATAAAGAGACGGAATCCAGTGCGGTACGTGAAGAATTAGCCAAGTTTATCAGCAATCGCCCGTGCGCCAGCTGCGAAGGAACGCGTCTGCGTCGGGAAGCGCGCCATGTATATGTCGAGAATACGCCGCTGCCTGCTATCTCCGACATGAGCATCGGTCATGCGATGGAATTCTTCAACAATCTCAAACTCGCAGGTCAACGAGCGAAGATTGCGGAAAAAATTCTTAAGGAGATTGGCGATCGCCTGAAATTCCTCGTTAACGTCGGCCTGAATTACCTGACACTTTCCCGCTCAGCAGAGACACTTTCCGGCGGTGAAGCCCAGCGTATTCGTCTGGCGAGCCAGATTGGTGCAGGCCTGGTTGGCGTGATGTACGTGCTGGATGAGCCGTCTATCGGCCTGCACCAGCGCGATAACGAGCGCCTGCTGGGTACGCTTATCCATCTGCGCGATCTCGGTAATACCGTGATTGTGGTGGAGCACGACGAAGACGCGATTCGCGCCGCTGATCATGTGATCGATATCGGTCCGGGTGCGGGTGTTCACGGCGGTGAAGTGGTCGCGGAAGGTCCACTGGAAGCAATTATGGCGGTGCCGGAGTCGTTGACCGGACAGTACATGAGCGGTAAACGCAAGATTGAAGTGCCGAAGAAACGCGTTCCGGCGAATCCGGAAAAAGTGCTGAAGCTGACGGGTGCACGCGGTAATAACCTGAAAGACGTGACGCTAACGCTGCCAGTCGGTCTGTTTACCTGCATCACAGGGGTTTCAGGTTCCGGTAAATCGACACTGATTAACGACACACTGTTCCCGATTGCCCAACGCCAGTTGAATGGTGCGACCATCGCCGAACCGGCACCGTATCGCGATATTCAGGGACTGGAGCATTTCGATAAAGTGATCGATATCGACCAAAGCCCAATTGGTCGTACTCCGCGTTCTAACCCGGCGACCTATACCGGCGTGTTTACACCTGTGCGCGAACTGTTTGCGGGCGTACCGGAATCCCGTGCGCGCGGCTATACGCCAGGACGTTTCAGCTTTAACGTCCGTGGCGGACGCTGCGAGGCCTGTCAGGGCGACGGCGTGATCAAAGTGGAGATGCACTTCCTGCCGGACATTTACGTACCGTGCGACCAGTGCAAAGGCAAACGCTATAACCGTGAAACGCTGGAGATTAAGTACAAAGGCAAAACCATCCACGAAGTGCTGGATATGACCATCGAAGAGGCGCGTGAGTTCTTTGATGCGGTGCCAGCTCTGGCGCGTAAGCTGCAAACGCTGATGGATGTTGGCCTGACGTACATTCGCCTCGGGCAGTCCGCAACCACACTTTCTGGTGGTGAAGCCCAGCGCGTGAAGCTGGCGCGTGAGCTGTCAAAACGCGGCACCGGGCAGACGCTGTATATTCTCGACGAGCCGACCACCGGTCTGCACTTCGCCGATATTCAGCAACTGCTCGACGTACTGCATAAACTGCGCGATCAGGGCAATACCATTGTGGTAATTGAGCACAATCTCGACGTGATCAAAACCGCTGACTGGATTGTCGACCTGGGACCGGAAGGCGGCAGTGGGGGCGGCGAAATCCTCGTCTCCGGTACGCCAGAAACCGTCGCAGAGTGCAAAGCTTCGCATACGGCGCGCTTCCTCAAGCCGATGCTGTAATCGTTAAGGCCGCTTTCAGAGCGGCCTTCTTCTTTCAGAGTTGCACCAGCAATTTACGTTTTTCTTCCGGCAGCAAATTCACCGCCTGCTGATAAGACGCATCCACCAGATAATAGATTTGCGAATCCGGCAGCGAACCGTCGAGATACACGGTGCTCCAGTGCGCTTTATTCAGATGGCGGCTTGGACGCACATCGCTGTGCTGCTGACGTAGCAGCTCCGCCAGCTCCGGGCTGGTTTTCAGCGAAACAGCTGGGCGATTTTCTACTTCTTTCACCATCGCAAACAGCACATCTCCCACTTTGATCTGCGTCGCTTTCCAGTCGTTATGCACGCTCTGTTCTGCGCCTGGTTTTGCCATGCAATATTGTAGCAACTCCGAAATGGTCATTTTTCACTCCCCTTGTAGTGTCGCGATGATGCGACGCGATCCGCCGTGGATGCGATGTTCCCCCAGCCAGATGCCTTGCCAGGTGCCGGTCTGAATACGCCCTTTATGCACCGGCAATACAAGCGATGTTCCCAGCATTGAGGATTTGATATGAGAAGGCATATCGTCTGCTCCCTCATAGTCATGCTCATAATTTCCGTTATCGGGAACGGCGCGGAGGAAAAAACGCTCCATGTCGTGGCGTACGGTGGGATCGCAGTTCTCATTAAGTGTCAGAGAGGCGGAGGTATGTTGCAGCAACAGATGCAGTAAACCGATGTTAACGCGCGGCATATCAGCCAGCTGATTCAGAATTTCATCCGTTACCAGATGAAACCCACGAGATTTGGCGCTAAGCGTGAGCGTCTTTTGATACCACATGTGCTGCTCCTTGATAAAACTCTCTTAATCAGTTTGCAGCAAGACAGCGAAAGGATAAAGGTGTGATTAAAAAAACAGCATTCGGGAGAGTATTACGCTCTCCCGCTCTGTCAGTATTCTGAATTGACGATCACCTCTTCACCAAACGCACCCGCTTGTGGCAAGGGTTTGTAGGTAGAGTTGGAGGCGCGCAGAATGCGGATACCACGAGCGCCGACATCGCGTGCGGCGGTAATATCGTTATCGGAATCACCATAAAAAATTCGGATATTTTTATCCTGCAGCCATTGCGATTTTGTATTTTGCCCTGGTTTATCGCCCGCAAAGATCACCGGATTCATGTTGGTGGCAGGAATATGAAAATTATCCGCCAGCGTTTTTGAAACCGTTTCTGTTTTGGTCGGGCTACGACCAGTCACAAAGAAGATCGCGTCACCGCGGCGTACATGCATATCAATCAGCTGGCGAGCGACCTCTTTTGGAATGCTGAATTCATCCCAGCCATTGTTCATTTTTTCCCAGAACACAGGATTTTTCAGATAATCTTCGCTTTCTGGCGAGAAGGTTTTTTTGCCGCGCCAGAAACCCGGACTGGAAAAAAGTACCGTATCATCGATATCAAACCCCACCGCCATTGGCGGACGTCCTGCGAGGCTATTTTCAATTTGTGCAACCGAAACCCAATGAATTGGCGCCTGTTCAGCGAGTTTGGCTACGTTAGTACCCGGATTAAGCGGTGAAGGAGATGAGGCCAGGGCAACAGCGGAACTGTTTAGAGCGAACAATAAGCAAACGGCACTCAATGCCTGTGTGATCTTGCGCATATTTTTCCCTAAATAGTCAGTAAGTTGAAACTTATTATTGTGCGTTTGTTGAAAAAACCATCTGACCATAACGCCAACCGCGGGGGAAAGGAAGGATTATCTGCGGATTTGTCACATAAAAAGAGCATGATCACATTTGGAATACCTGTGCGATAAACCACACATTGCCACGGTTATTCTGCTTACACATTCACACAATGGCACTCTTTTGGTTCTCGCAAACATTGTTCAGGGAATATACTGATGATAAATATAAATGCATTCAATGGATGATGAATGAAAATATCGTGGAATTATATATTTAAGAACAAATGGCGATTTCACATTACAAGCATTTCACTTTTTCTTATCATGCTCGCGGTTTCAATCGCTTTTTTGCACTTGCGTTTTAATACCTTGTCCAGTACCGATAAAATGCGGCTTGAAATGTATAAGTCCACATTATATTCCACCATCGAGCAATTTTATGTTTTACCCTATATGCTCTCAACAGACCATATCATCCGTCAGGCGGTAATTACGCCTGACGATATGACGTCCAGCGAACTCAATCAACGAATTGCACATTTCAATACTCAACTCAAAACCGCAGCAATATTTATTCTGGATACCCAAGGTAAGGCCATCGCTTCTAGCAACTGGCAGGACCCCGGCAGCTATGTAGGGCAAAATTATAGCTATCGCCCCTATTATAAACACGCCATGTCTGGCTTAAATGGACGCTTTTACGGTATTGGTAGCACTACGAATACACCGGGATTCTTCCTCTCTACAAGTATAAAAGATAAAGGAAAAATTGTCGGTGTTGTAGTAGTAAAAATAAGTCTTAATGAAATTGAAAAAGCATGGGCCGAAGGTCCTGAAAATATTATCGTGAATGATGAACATGGGATTATATTTTTAAGTTCAAAATCGCCATGGCGAATGCGAACACTGCAACCGTTACCTGTTCAGGCAAAACAAAAACTACAATCTACCCGCCAATATAGTCTCGACAATCTTTTACCGGCGGATTATTATCCCTGTTATACCGTGAGCAATTTTACTTTCCTGAAAGATAAAAAAGAACAACTCTGTTTATTCCCGCAATATTATACGCAACAAATAGCCATTCCAGAATTTAACTGGAAAATGACAATTATGGTCCCCTTAGATAACCTGTACTGGTCATGGGCTATTTCGTTAGTCATTACACTAATTATTTACCTGCTGTTTTTGTTATTTATTAAATACTGGAGAATGCGATCTCATGCACAACAATTATTAACACTTGCGAATGAAACATTAGAAAAACAGGTTAAAGAGCGTACATCTGCCCTGGAATTGATCAATCAAAAATTAATACAGGAGATAAAAGAGCGCAGTCAAGCTGAACAAGTATTACAAATTACGCGTAGTGAACTGGCAGAGTCCAGCAAACTGGCGGCGCTTGGACAGATGGCAACCGAAATTGCCCATGAACAAAATCAACCGTTAGCCGCCATTCACGCACTTACTGATAACGCGCGTACTATGCTAAAAAAAGAGATGTATCCGCAGGTTGAACAGAATCTGAAACATATTATTTCAGTGATTGAGCGGATGACGCAGCTCATTTCCGAACTTAAAGCATTTGCCTCGCGCCATCGCGTACCTAAAGGTTCTGCCGATGTCATCAAAGTGATGTATAGCGCCGTGGCGTTACTTAATCACAGCATGGAGAAAAATAACATTGAGCGACGAATAAAAGCCCCATCCATGCCGTTATTTGTCAATTGCGATGAGCTCGGTCTTGAACAGATATTCAGTAATTTAATTAGCAACGCCTTAGATTCTATGGAAGGTAGCTCTTACAAACGACTGGATATCGCCATTCGCCAGGCAAATAACAAAGTTATTATTACCATTAAAGACAGCGGTGGCGGTTTTGCACCTGAAGTTGTCGATCGCATATTTGAACCATTTTTTACCACTAAACGTAGAGGAATGGGGTTGGGACTGGCAATAGTCAGCGAAATTGTCCGAAATTCGAACGGCGCACTCCACGCCAGTAATCATCCTGAAGGCGGCGCAGTAATGACATTAACCTGGCCTGAATGGGGAGAAGAACATGAATAATAAATCCAGTGAAATTACTATAGTTTATATTGAGGATAGTGACGATGTACGTTTTGCCTGTGAACAAACGCTCACGCTGGCTGGTTATCGTGTTATTTCCTGTTGCGATGCAGAACACAGTATTCCCCTTATTCAAAGTCAGGCCAACATTATTATACTGACCGATGTCAGGTTACCTGGAATATCAGGACTAGAGCTCCTCAGTTACATCAACGAAATGGATAGCAAAATTCCGGTTATTTTAATTACCGGACACGGTGACGTGGAAATGGCGGTGGATGCCATGCGTAATGGTGCATTCGATTTCATTGAGAAACCAAGTAGCTCAGATAAATTATTGAGTATTATTGCCAGAGCGGTAGAAAAACGGCGATTGGTTTTAGAAAATCAGCAATTACTGGCGAATCTGCAACAGGAAAATGGCCCGGTGCTGATTGGTCGTAGTCCGCAGATGCAACAACTGCGTAAAATGATCCTTAATGTCGCAGATACCGGTGCCGATGTCCTTATTTATGGTGAAACAGGTTGTGGTAAAGAAGTCGTCGCCAGAATGCTGCATCACTGGAGTACCCGCCGTCAGGGGCAGTTTGTTGCCTTAAACTGTGCAGGCTTACCAGAAACGTTGTTTGAAAGCGAAATATTTGGTCATGAGGCGGGCGCATTTACCGGTGCGGTTAAAAAGCGTATTGGAAAAATTGAACATGCAAATGGTGGTACGTTATTTCTCGATGAAATAGAGGGAATGCCATCAGGAATGCAGGTAAAACTGCTACGTGTATTGCAGGAAAGAACCATTGAACGATTAGGTGCCAATCAATTAATTCCGGTGAATTGCCGTGTTATTGCAGCGACCAAGGAAGATTTACTGCGTCGCAGCGAAGAACATCTGTTTCGTCTCGATCTCTATTATCGTCTGAATGTGGTTAGCCTGAATATTCCACCTCTACGCCAGCGACGAGAAGATATCCCTGAACTGTTTTACTGGTTCGCCAGTCAGGCGGCACAAAAATATAATCGTCCTCTGCCTGATATTTCTCCCATGTTACTGGCCTGGTTGCAATCACAAAGTTGGCCTGGCAATGTACGTGAACTTAAACACAATGCAGAGCGTTTTGTTCTCGGTTTACTGACCCACCACCAGCCAGTGCCAATGACTCAGCAAGAAGAGAGTGGCCTTACCGCCTGCATTGATGCTTTCGAGAAAAAGTTAATCGAAGATATGCTGCGACAAACGGAAGGCCAGGTCAGTTTGACAGCGCGGCTATTACAGCTGCCGCGCAAGACTTTATATGACAAACTCAACAAACATCAGATTCAACCGCAAGTTTATCGACCAGAATCATCCAGCTAATGCTGATTCCTGAGGATGTAACCCCAAATCGATACCTTTGCGGGCGTAATGTTCAACTACCCAGGACCAGAATGATACCGGGATCGTAATCATCTTCGCATTGCGTTCCCGGTTGGCAGCTTCTGGCATACCGGGGTAAATCACCGGATTGCCGCCAGGTTGAGGCTGCGTAGCTAACAGATAATCCGCAAAGAACTGCCCTTTCTCCCCTGCCAGATCGGTGAATTGATCAGGATCGATAATCAACGCAAAAAGATGATTATGCGCAGATCCATCCGTCTGATGATCTTCGGCGATCGTGTCACCACCAGATAAGATCCCCGCCATCATTTCAATCATCAGTGCCAGGCCAAATCCTTTATGCTCACCAAATGGCAGTAACGCCCCTGGAGGATTGCTGAATAACACCCCAGGATCATTGCTTGGATTCCCCTGTGCATCAATCAATTGTCCCGGCGCGGCCTGCTTCCCGGTGGACGACATTACCCGTGCTTTATTTAGCGCCATGCTACTGGTGGCAAAATCAACCAGAATCGGCGGACGCCCATCACTGAACGGCCAGGCAAAGCAGAAAGGGTTAGTGGTCATACGCGGTTCCGCACCGCCCCAGGGCGCGACCAGCGCCGGACGCCCGGTAACGTTACTCATGGCCAGCATCGCCAGGCCTTGATCAGCAACCATTTGCCCGTAATGCCCCATACGCCCTAAATGATGCGCATGGCACAACGTTAACAGGCAAAAACCACGGCGTTTTGCTTGTTCGATGGCAGCATTTACCGCCACTTTTCCGGCGTGTTGACCAAAGCCATTGTGGGCATGAAAACGTTGTAAATTACCTTCACTTGTTAAGCATTCCGGGCGGGCATTCGCGGTTACATCGCCACGAGCGATATTTTCCAGATATTTCGGTAGCAGCGTGACGCCGTGGCTGGCAAAGCCATAACGTTCCGCTTCAATCATATGTTCCGCCACATCCTGAGCGATATCGGCATCACAGCCATTAAGTTCCAGCAGCCCGGCAGCTAACCAACGCACTTTTTCAACAGCAATTTGTAATGACATCGTTGGTTTCCTCACATTAGACCTAAAATTTTCCACCAGGTAGCGGCAAACAGTAGCAACAACAGGTAGCCGATTACCGTCAGGTACAGTCCCACACGGGTAAACTGGCGTGGCGTGAAGGTATCCGTACCCATACACACCATATTTTGTGGCGCGTTAATCGGCAGGATGAAGCCAAAACTGACACTGAAGGCGAGCAGAATGGTCATGCCGACCGGGTTAACGCCGAGTTCTGGCGGCAGACTGCTTAACAGGCTAATCAGGATGGGCAGCAATGCGGCAGTTAGCGCAGTGGCACTGGCAAACCCCAGGTGAATAATTATCAAGAAAGCGGCGAGAATCGCGAAGATGGCTAATGATGGCAAGCCATCGAGACCAAAACCTTTCACCACATAGTTCGCCATCCATGAAGCTGCCTGCGTATCAAGCAGCGTGGACCCCAGGCTGATACCAATACCAAACATCAGCAACGTGCCCCACTGCACACGTTTTTCGACCTCTTTCCAGCTCATTACACCGATGCCTGGCAGCAACATAATCGCCAGTCCGGCAAGGGTGACAGAGGTGGTATCAATACTGTGTAATTTTCCGCCAGTAGACCAAAAGAGCAGTAACAACAGCGAAATACCGATCAAGCGTTTTTCTTTACCGGTGGTTGGCCCTAATTCTGCGAGTGCTTTTTTAATGGCCTCGCTCCCCCCTTCAACAGCTTCCGTTTCTGGCGGCAACAATTTACGTGCGAGGAAATAGAGGATCACCGACATGGTGAGGCTCCAGGGCGCGCCCGCTAACAGCCAGTCAAGCCAGCTGACAGAATGCCCGGCGCCGAAAGGTTTATTGATAAAACCGAT